>MTKX01010630.1_pt1 | contig 12979 bp, 16 predicted proteins | sample 1042771 | NCBI WGS metagenome assembly MTKX01 (sample SAMN06212183, study PRJNA360534) | anaerobic digester metagenome | biome: Wastewater treatment plant; material: sludge; isolation source: anaerobic digester fed with sludge from wastewater treatment plant | place: Denmark: WWTP Randers ... | reverse complement strand
GTCTTATTGATGTCGACGTATTTTTTTTCGGGAAGTCTTAACAGAACAATGGAAGCAGGGTTGTGCTGAAAAAGAAAAAGGGATTTCTGGAGCCAGTTTTCATGCTTTTCTTCCGGTTGAGGTCGGTAAAGGAAGGCTTCTTTTGTGTCTTTTCTGCTTTTTACGGGAGGTGTTTTTTTTGCATTTGCCGTTTTTAGTTCCTCCATTTGTCCATCCGTCTCGAGCCCTTTGTGGATTTTCGAAGGTGTTGCGCAACAATGCCGGAATGAAAATGAATAAGTATGTTAAAACATAAAATAATTTATTGCGTCTGTCAAATATTAAATGCCCGGCGGATTTTTTATTCCAGGGACATCAGGGAGTTCCAGCGTTCCTGCTCGGTGGCGTGAGGCAGATTGTTTTTGCGAAGAAGATGGATGATCGATTCTTCATTAAACCGCAGGTACGGGTTAATGCCGCGCTCTTCATCCAGGGTGGAATAGGTTGTGTTCCTGGAGCGGCAGGCATTCCGGAAAAGATCGATATTTTTATTCCGGGGTTCCAGATGACGGGCGAACGCCAGCGCATTTAGAATATAGTTGTGGCCGGCATAAATCATCGTTTCGCCGGACAGGTCCATCAGCCGTTTGATGGAAAGGAAGAAAATATTCATGTTGCCGGAAAAACAGTTGCCCACGGTTCCGTTGAAAAGCGTGTCCCCGGTAATGAGAAAACTCCCGGCATGAAAGCAGACGGAATCGTCTGTATGTCCGGGAGTTCGGTAGACCAGGATGCGTTCTGCGTTGATAACAAGAGGCTGATGGTCCTGGAAATCAGCCGCGCGAATGAATTCGGCGCCTGTTTTTTGCAGCAAATGGTCGTTTCCCGGGGTATGGTCGTAGTGCGAATGCGTGTTGGTGACGATTTTCAGCATGAGATTGTTTTGCTTCAGAAAATCAAGTATTTCTTTCCATGCGCCCCCGTCGACGGCCACGGCTTGCGTTTTTCCGTACAGAAGGTATGAGAAATTGTCCGTTCCATACCGTAACTGTTTAATATTCAACATGGTCTTATCCCATTCGATTCGCCGAATAACGGCTTTTCGGGTTTCGTTTTTCTCCCGCAGGCATATTAATGAAGATTCCGGGGACATGTCAAGATAATCATAAATAGCCGACGTCCTGTTTTTTAGAAAATGTTTGACAAATTCAGATCTTAATAATAATATCACGCAACTTTGTAAACGTACGGGCGCGTGAAGCGCTTTTTTTAATTTCCAGCATGATGGTTTCGGGAGTTGCCTTCAAACGTGCAAAAATTACTGACAAAAAAGAGAGCGTTGGAAATCATCGCCGGTTTCCCCCGCGCGGGCGTTCTGGTGATCGGCGATGTCATGGTCGATCATTTCATCTGGGGGAATGTGTCGCGTATTTCGCCGGAAGCTCCGGTTCCCGTCGTTGACGTTCAGAAAGACAACATTCTGCTCGGCGGTTGCACGAATGTGCTCAACAACATCCATTCCATGGGAGGCCGGGCGTACGTTTCGGGGGTTGTCGGGGCCGATACGATCGGCAAACAGCTGCTGGCCGAGTTGAATGATCGTAAGATTGAAACGAAGGGCATTGTGGTTAAAAAAGACCGTCCGACGACATTGAAAACGCGAATCGTGGCTCACGGACAGCAGATGGTGCGGTTTGACAAGGAAGACAGGAAACCGATTTCTCCGGTAAGCATCCACAAGATTCTGGACTATGTTCGGTCCCGGGTCGATAAAATAGGAGCGATCGTCATTTCCGATTACAATAAAGGTGTTGTCTCGAAGGAACTCATTCAGGGCATAAAAAAAATTGTTGATCATTCGGGGATTTTTATTTGTCTGGATCCGAAACAAAGCAATTTTTCCGTTTATAAGGGCGTACATGTCATCACTCCCAACCATTACGAGGTTCAGCGCGCTGTCGGTATGGAGCTGAACGGGACCAATAATATTGAGAGATTGAGCGAAATCATTTTGAAGAAACATTCGTTTCCGGCCCTTCTGGTGACACGGGGTGAAGAAGGCGTGAGCTTGTTTGAGAATGGCCGGAAAATCGTTCACACGCACTTTCCGGCACAGGCCAGAGAAGTCTATGATGTGACCGGTGCGGGGGATACGGTGATCGGTGTCCTTGCGCTGTGCCTGGCGGCAAAAGCCAGCCTCAAGGAAGCCACGTGTCTGGCGAATCTGGCTGCCGGCATTGTGGTCGAGAAAGTCGGAACGGCCACCGTTTCGCGACAGGAGCTGATCGACGTATTATGAGTAAACCGAGTCCGGCCGAACCGGTGAAATTATTTTTCAGCCTTTTTGCGCAGGATGCCGTAATCATAGACGAGACGATAAAAGAGCTTTCCCGGGCTTACGGGGACCCGGATTTTATAAGTGCGCTTCAGCCGTTTGATTACACGGATTACTACGGCGGAGAAATGGGCGAAAATCTGATTCGCCGGTATCTGACCATGGAAAAATTAATCCATCCGGAATCCCTGCCGGATATCAAACTGGCCACCAATGACATTGAAATAAAATCGGCAGCCGGTTTGAAGAGAAGGATAAACATTGATCCGGGTTACATATCCAAGGCTCATCTGATTTTAGCGACCGGCAAGAGTTACACCCACCGTCCATATTTGAGAGACGGAATTTATGCCGATTTGACGCTTGTTTATCAGGGGAAAAAATTCTGTGTTCTGCCCTGGACCTATCCGGATTATGCCGATGCAAAACAGCTGGAGATGCTGGACCGGATCAGAAACAGATATTTGACGCAGTTGAAAATGACGGATCATTAAAAATAGTGAACAATAATCGAACAAAGACAGGTTTATTAAAATGATTAAAAGCATGACCGGCTACGGACGGGCGGAAAAATTTTTTCAGGACAAAAATATCATTGTTGAAGCCAAATCCGTGAACCATCGTTTTCTGGAAATCGTGCTGCGCACGCCGTCGGCACTTTTCCCGATGGAGATGGACTATAAAAAGAAAATTACCGAAAGATTCAAGCGCGGACGCATTGAAGTATTCATCAAGTTCGAAGGCGAAGGTGCCGACACAGCGAAAGTGAATCTGAATATGGAAATAGCGAGAGGGTATTTTAATGTATTAAACAGACTTCGGGAAGAATTCGATCTGGAGTCCCCCGTGACGCTAAAAACATTGACCGCCTTTCGCGATATTTTTACGCCGCCCGCGGAAACTGAAATCGGCTCTGATTTTCTCTGCGAGGTGGAAAAATCGTTTCTCGAGGCCTTGGAAATTCTGGCCGCGATGCGGCAGGGGGAAGGGCTTGTCCTGTTGCAGGATATGCAAATGAGGCTGAAAATGATAGACGGTGTTCTTAATGATATTGCCGTGCGTGCGCCGCAGGTCGTTTCGGAATATCAGAAACGCCTCTCGGAACGCATTAAAGAACTGACCGAAGGGTTTGCGCTTGATGAAAACCGTTTGGCTCAGGAAGTGGCCATCATGGCGGAAAGGACCGACATTACGGAAGAAATCGTTCGCCTGCGAAGTCATCTGGGCCAATTTGAAGTTCTTCTGCACAGCGATGAATCCGAGGGCAGAAAAATCGATTTTCTGCTGCAGGAAATGAACCGCGAGATCAATACCATCGGATCGAAGGTCGGCGATGTCGACATCACGCGTCATGTCATCGACGTGAAAAGCGAACTGGGAAAATTACGCGAACAGGCGCAAAATATAGAGTGAGGCTATGTCCAAAGGATTATTCATCGTCGTTTCCGCGCCGTCAGGCACGGGGAAGAGCAGCATCTGTCAGGGCTTTATGGAAGCGTTTCCGGAAATAAAATTTTCGGTTTCGTATACGTCGAGACCGCCGCGTCCCGGTGAAATAGACGGAAAGGATTATAATTTTATTTCTCGTGAGGCGTTTCGGAAAAAAATCAGGCAGGGCGAGTTCATTGAGTGGGTGGAAAATTACGGCCACCTGTACGGATCGTCGCGGCGCTTCATAGAAGAAGGTGTGCGTGACGGCAGGGATCTGCTGCTGGATATCGAACCGCGGGGCGCCAAAAAAATAAAACAGGAATTCCGGAGAGGCATTTATGTTTTTATTCTTCCGCCGTCCCGTCAGGAACTATTGAAAAGGCTGAAAAAACGAGGTCATGAGCGTGAAAACGTTATTCAAAAAAGATATAAGCAGTCGGAAAGTGAAATAAAAGAGATTTCCTGGTATGATTACGTCATCTTTAACAATGATCTGAAAAAGGCCGTCAATGAATTGATTGCCATTTATACGGCGGAAAAGTGCAAGAGGACAAGATTAAACAGAGAAATAAGAGAATTTATAAAATAAATATATACTTGAAGGAGATGTAAACGCTATGGCGAGAATTACCATTGAAGATTCGTTGCGAGTGGCCAAAACCCGGTTCGGTCTGGTGTCCCTGGCCTCCAAACGGGCGCATCAGCTGCTGAAGAGTTCGCAGCCTCTGGTCGTGAGTAAAAACAGAGAAATCGTTCAGGCGCTGCGCGAAATTGCTGCAGGCAAGGTTGTTTATGCCAATCCCGAATATCTGAACGGAACCAAAGAGGATTTCAAACCAATTCCGGACAGCACAGAGTTTATCGGCGATGAAGAATATATCGAGTAAGAATGCAGGCGAGAGATTAATCTTCGCGCTTGATGTTCAGAATTATGAAGATGCGTTATCGCTGGTGGACCTGTTGTCCGGCCATGTCGGAATGTTCAAGATCGGCAAAGAACTTTTCACAGCCGCCGGGCCGAAAATCATCCGGGCGATCAAGGAAAGAAATCAAAAAGTATTTTTAGATCTGAAGTTTCACGATATTCCTAACACCGTTGCCCGTGCTGCCGAAGCCGCCGTCAAAATGCATGTGGACATGTTCAACGTTCACGCGTCGGGCGGTTCCCGGATGATCCGAGAGTCGGTTTCCGCCTCATGGACGTGTTCCGATGCACTCGGTCGTGCCAGGCCGATCCTGCTGGCGGTGACGGTGCTCACCAGTCTGAATAACGACGATTTGAAAGAAATCGGCTTTCAAAAAACAACAAACGAACTGGTTGTTCACCTGGCCGGGTTGGCGAAGGCGGCCGGAGCATCCGGCGTGGTGGCTTCAGCGCAGGATATTGTCATGTTGAGGAAGGCATTCGGCGAGGATTTTGTCATTGTCACGCCGGGCATTCGCAGTGCGGCCGAAATCCGAAAAGACGACGATCAGAAAAGAACGCTCAGCGCGTATGACGCTGTGGCAGCCGGCGCCGATTATATTGTCGTCGGCAGGCCTATTCGCACGGCAGCCGATCCCTTGAAAGCCTGCCGCCAGATTGTCCAGGAAATTGCCGAAGGGCTGTCGGCACGGTAATGCCTTTCCGATCGCGGAAGATACCATGGAGTTCATTTACGGCATAAATTCCATCAGAGATCTCCTCCGGCTGCAGAAAAGCGGATGGGAAAAAATCATGATTGCCTCCGGAAGGACCGGCCCCGCTGTGCAGGACATTATCGCTATGGCGGAAGCTCACAACATTCCCGTGGAATTTTGTGAACGGAAAAAACTGGATAAACTGGCCGGAACACCCAACAATCAGGGCATGATCGCTTTTCGTCAAACATTTGCTTACGCGGATCTGGAAACTGTGATGAAAAATCGTCACCCCGCGTGTGGTCACGATCTGATTCTCATTCTGGACAGCGTCATGGATCCTCAAAATCTCGGTTCGATAATCCGGACGGCTCATTGCTGGGGGGCCAACGGCGTGATTATTCCGGAAGACAGATCGGCAGGGGTGACGGCGGCCGTGAACAAAGCCTCCGCCGGGAGCGTTCATCATATCCCCGTCGCCAAAGTTGTCAACCTGGCTCAATTGCTGGATCACCTGAAAGATCGGGGGTTCTGGATTTTCGGTGCGGAGACGCACGGCGGGAAGAAATTGACGGAAACCGACTTTGACTGTCCCGTCGCTCTGGTGATGGGAGGCGAAGCAAAAGGCATCAGGCCTCTCTTAAAGAAAAAATGCGACTTTTTGACCACGATCCCGCTGACCGGTAATTTTGATTCGTTGAACGTGTCTGTTGCCGCAGGAATTATTTTGTATGAAATATCCCGTCAGCGAACCCGGTCAACTAAACAAAGCGGCAAATGAATTGATCGTCACCGTCTTTTTGATGCGTGCATCGTGCGCAGGGAATAAGCGATTTTGGAAAATGGCCTGCCGGTTCGACGAAAGACGGTTATTTAACTTGTTGAATTTGTAAAAAATCTGGTTTAAAATGCGAAAACTTTAAGTTATCCGATTGGGGGAAAGGACTAAATATGCCTGTATTTATCTGGGAAGCGGTAACGAAAAAAGATGAAGCCAAAAAAGGAGAAATGGAAGCCGTAGATGAAATTACCGTTCGCAGTCTTTTACGCCGCCAGGGTTACAAATCCATTGAAGTCAAGAGAAAACCCAAAGATCTTCTTGAATACCTGCCCTTTTTACAGGGGAAGGTTAAGGAAAAAAACGTCGTTATCTTCTGCCGTATTTTTTCCACGATGATCAACGCCGGTCTTCCGCTGATACAATGTCTCGATCTTCTCGCCCAGCAGGAGCAAAACAAGGCCTTCTCCAAAATTATCAAGTCGATCAAAGAAGACATCGAGGGCGGAACGAGTTTAACGAACGCGTTGAAAAAATATCCCGAAATCTTCGATGAACTTTTTGTCAACCTCATTGCCGCAGGTGAAGCGGGCGGTATTCTCGATATCATTCTGCAAAGACTTTCCAGCTACATGGAAAAGGCGATGAAACTGAAAGCGCGTGTCAAGGGTGCGATGACGTATCCGGCCGCCGTTCTGGTGATCTCCTGTGCGGTCGTGGCCCTGCTGCTGATCAAGGTTATTCCCGTTTTTCAAAAAATGTTTGAGGGAATGGGCGGGGAATTGCCGGCATTGACCGCCGCGCTGATTGCTGCGAGTCAGTTTGCACAAAGTTACTGGTACCTTGGCGTTGCCATTCTGGTAGTAATTTACATTATTCTTTCGAGGTTTTATAGAACGGAAAAGGGACGTTGGACGATTGATTCGCTGATTCTCAAGTCGCCGGTTTTCGGGCCGCTCTTGAAAAAAGTTGCCGTGGCCAAATTTGCGCGCACGCTGTCTACGATGATGAGCTCCGGTGTGCCCATTCTGGAAGGTTTGTCCATCGTCAGCAAAACGTCCGGGAATGTCGTTATTGAAGATGCGCTCATGAAAACACGCCAGGGCATCAGCGAAGGTCAGTCCATTGCCGAACCGCTGACCAAAACGGGAATTTTCCCTCCCATGGTTGTGCAAATGATTGCGGTCGGTGAAGCGACAGGCGCGCTGGATTCAATGCTGTCCAAAATTGCCGATTTCTATGACGATGAGGTCGATGCTGCGGTGGATGCCATGACGGCGCTTCTGGAACCGGTGATGATGGTTTTTCTTGGAGGCGTTGTCGGCGGCATGATTGTGGCGATGTATCTGCCGATCTTCAAACTTGCATCCGTTGTCGGTTGATGCGAAGCTCCTGCCTCACAGGATGCCATCGCGGGCATGGTGCCTGTCGTTTTCCACAGAGGGCGCCTGACGGTTTGCGGTTGGAGACGATCCTGTGAGCTTTGCCGGCGGGATTGTTTCGCAAACGTTTCAGAGACCGCGTCGCCTATAGCGACCCCATGGTGCCCTGGAGGGTATTCAGGTCATTCACTTTCGGGATAATTCGATCAACACATTTTTGAGTACGCCTATCGTGCCCTTTGGGCTATTGAGGGGATACGCTTTTGAAATCGGGACTTCATAAAAATGGTCGGGATGGCGCGATTTGAACGCGCGACTCCTGCGTCCCGAACGCAGTGCCCTACCAAACTGGGCCACATCCCGACTCACGGCGGACGATATAAAATTTATTTGCAATTGTCCAACTTTTTTTGTTCATTTTTCCGTTTTCTTTATCATTTACATCAAAAATATGATTTTAACGGAAAGGAATAAAGCTCGAAAGAATTGATATGTAATTGTAATTTATAAACAGGCATGTTATAAATAATGCAAATGGGTCATAAAACAGGTTATTTATTATGATTATATACGATTTGAAGTGTGAAAACGGACACGCGTTTGAAGGGTGGTTCAAAGANNACGATCATGGGAAAAGAATCCCGGACGGAAAATAAATCCCGGAGCAAGGAACTGTCTGGGATGGGCGCTCTGAACATGCTGCATCAGTATATTGATAAAAATTTCGAAGATGTGGGCGATAAATTTGCGGAAGTGGCGCTGAAGATTCATTACGGAGATGAAGAAAAAAGAAACATCAAGGGTACCAGCACGCCCCGGGAGGAGGAAACCTTGAAAGAAGAGGGGGTACAATTTTTTAAAATTCCCGTGGCCAAAATGGATAGTTGATTCATGTCCGGGAATGAATAGAGATTTCCAAAGATGCTGATTATTTTTTAACCCCTGCGGTTTTTTTTATTTTAAGGTATTTTTACGTATGAGTACATTCTATAAAAATGTCATGGAAGGGATCGGCAATACGCCGCTGGTGGAAATTACCAGGCTCAATCCCAATAAAAAGGTCAGAATTCTGGCTAAAATGGAAAGCGCCAATCCCGGCGGATCCATCAAAGACCGAACCGCCCTGTTTATGATCGAAAGCGCGGAATCCAGAGGTAATCTGACGCACGACAAAATTATTCTGGAAGCAACAAGCGGTAACACCGGTATCGGCCTGGCCATGATTGCAGCCGTCAAAGGCTATAAACTGTGCCTGATCATGCCGGAATCGGCCAGTGAAGAAAGAAAAAAGATTCTGCGGGCGATGGGGGCCGAATTATACTTTACGCCGGCCGGCCACGGCACCGACGGCGCCATAGAAGTGGCCTATAAAATGCTGCGCGAGAATCCGGATAAATATTTCGGGACGGATCAGTTTAACAATGAAGATAATGTTGCCGCTCATTATTTCGGCACCGGACAGGAAATATGGGATCAGACGGACGGAAAAGTGACCATGGTGGTGGCGAGTCTCGGTACCAGCGGGACGGCCATGGGCATTTCCAAAAGGCTCAAAGAACTGAATCCGCAGATCAAAATGGTCGGTGTCGAACCCTACCTCCAGCATAAGATACAGGGGTTGAAAAATATGCGGGAATCCTATCGTCCCGGGATATTCAACAAAAACATGCTGGATGAGAAGATCAACATTCAGGACGAGGATGCCTTTGAAATGTCCCGGAGGCTAGCCCGGGAGGAAGGTCTCTTTGTGGGTATGAGTTCGGGCGCAGCCCTGTTCGTGGCGTTGCAGCAGGCCCGGCAGATGGACGAGGGACTGATCGTTGTGATCTTCCCCGACGGCGGAGAAAGATATTTAAGCACGGAACTTTTTGCCGTAAAAAAAGCAATATCCACCTTTTATCTTTTCAATGCGTTTGCGCGCAAAAAAACGCTTTTTAATCCGATTAAAACGGATGAAGTGGCCATGCGGACCTGCGGGCCGACCATACACGATACGCCTCATTTGGGTAATTACCGGCGCCTTGTGGTATCCGATCTGATCAACCGTTATTTGATCTACAAGGGATACAAGGTGAAGCATGTTCTGGATATTGTCGATTTCGGAGACAAATCCATCAGAGGATCGGAAAAAGAATCCGTGGCGCTTGCGGAGTACTCGAAAAAATATTTGCAGACGTTCATTGAGGATACGAAATTTCTCAACATTCGTCAGGACAATATCTGTGTCAAGTCCTCTGAAAATGTGGAGGCGATGTTGAAGATGGTCGAAAAACTAACGGATAAAGAGTACGCGTATGAAAAGCTGCATTCGGTGTATTACAATATATCCAAGCTTGCGGATTACGGCGCCCTGTCCAATATCGATCTCGGCAAAACCAGAAAGGTCAAATCCGTTGATGTTGATGATTACGAAAAAGACAGCCCGGCGGATTTTGCCCTGCTGAAGCGGTCGAGTCTGAAAGAGCTCAAAAGAGGGATTTATTATAAAACGGTATGGGGAAATGTCAGACCGAGCTGGCATCTGGAGTGCGCGGCAATTTCTCAGAAGTATCTGGGAGACACGTATGACATTCATGTTTCCGGCGCGGATGAGACGTTTCCTCACTGCGAAAACGTTTTAGCCATTCAGAAGGCTTTTTCCGGACATCAAGGCCCCAATTACTGGATGAACGTCGAACTGGTCATGGTGGAGGGGCGCAAAATGTCCCGTTCGCTGAACAATGCCTTATCGCTGTCCGGGTTGCAGAAGGACGGTTACAGCGGCAGCGATATCCGTCTTTTTCTGCTGAGCATCCATTACCGGAAACCGGTCAATTATTCGGCGGGGGCTTTACAGACGGCCAAGAATACCGTCAGAAAAATTCATACGTTTATTCGACGGCTTCATGCGATCGATGACGGTGTCGGCGGGAACGGTTTTGCAGAAACCGATCAGTTGATATACGATCTCAAGCAGCAGTTTGCCGCCGCGTTGGATGACGATCTGAACATCGCGGGAGCGCTGGCCGCTTTGTTTTCTTTCATCGGTAAGATTAACGAGCCTCTGACGAAAGGCTTGATCAATAAGAATAATGCGGTAAAGATTTTAAAAGCGCTGGAAAATATCAATATTGTTCTGGGGGTCATGGATTTCGAGGTCGGGACGATTCACGGAAATATAGAAGAATTGATCGACAAACGCAACGCGGCCAGAAAAGCCCGGAACTGGAAAGAAGCGGATTCCTGCAGGGCCCGTCTGGCGGAGCTGGGCGTGGATGTTTTGGACACCCCCCGGGGTGTCATCTGGCGGTTTAAATAGAGAGATGAATCCTATCAAGAAATCAGTGATAGCCGGTTCCTGGTATCCGGGAAATCCTGCCGTTTTGCGCAGGGACATCGAAAAGTATTTTGATGCCGTTCCCGAAATGACGATTGACGGCAATATCGTCGGGTTGATCGCCCCGCATGCCGGCTACTTGTATTCGGGACACGTCGCGGCCCATGCTTACAAACTGGTCCGCGGCAGGACATACGATGCGGTGATGGTCGTAGGACCCAGCCACCGGGTTGCTTTCCGCGGCATTTCGATTTTCAGCAAGGGCGGCTACGAAACGCCTTTGGGTGTCGTTCCCGTTGAAGAAGCTCTGGCGGACAAGCTGAAGAAAAAAAGTCCGATCGTCACGGACATTCCGCAAGCCCATCTGCAGGAGCATGCCGTGGAAATACAGCTTCCCTTTCTGCAGGTTGCCCTGGGCCAATTTTCATTTTTACCGCTGGTCATGGGCAGTCAGGATGCCGCCACCTGCCGGGAGCTGGCTGAAGCGATAGCTGACGTATCGGCAGATAAAAATCTGCTGATTGTGGGAAGCTCCGATTTGTCGCATTTTTATAACTACAATGCAGCAAAGAAAATGGATGCCGTTGCCCTGGGCCATTTGAAACACGGCGACTCACAGGGGCTTTTGCAAAGTCTGGAAAATGGTGACGTGGAAGCCTGCGGGGGCGGACCCATGGCGGTTGTGATGTCTGTTGCCCGCATGTTAAAGGCCGACAGGCCGTGTCTTTTGAAATACGCCAATTCCGGAGACGTCACGGGGGATAAGGAATCCGTTGTCGGATACGCCGCCGCCGTTTTTTACCGTTCTCCTTAAAAGGGATCTTGTTTATTTTCTTTCGTAACGACGGAAAAATGTATGCGTCATTGAATGATGGAGAAAGGAAAGCAACATGGAACTGACAGATCAGGAAAAAAACACGCTTCTGGACATCGCCAAAAATGCGATTGCCGCTAAAATCAATCATCGGGAAACTCCCGAGTTGAACATTGACTCCAACAATCTGCGGTTGAAAAGAGGCGCATTCGTCACCCTGAAGAAGCAGGGGCGGTTGCGCGGTTGCATCGGTTATATTAAAGCATACAAACCGCTCTGGGAAACCGTGCAGGAAATGGCCGTTGCCGCGGCTTTCCATGATCCGCGATTCCCGTCTTTAAGAGCGGAAGAAATTCAACAACTGACCTTTGAAATATCCGTCTTGAGTCCGCTCAAGCGCATTGCGGATGTCAACGACATTGAAGTCGGCAGGCACGGTTTGTACATCATCCGCCGGCATCACTCGGGTTTGTTGCTGCCGCAGGTGGCAACGGAATATAAATGGGACAGAGAAACATTTCTGGAGGAGACCTGCCACAAAGCCGGATTGCCGCCGGATGCCTGGAAGGATAAGGAAACGGAAATCTACATTTTTTCAGCAGATTATTTCGGCGACATTTCCTGAAAAACCGTTCAGACAATTCATGCTCATTTTGTAAAACGATTGAAGAGATGATTATGATCAGACGTCATAAGGGATTGGCATGTTTCATTTTCGTTCTGCTGTTGACGGCCGGAATGGTTCTGGCTTCTCCGTATTTTCTGCTTTACGCCACGGATTATAAAAAAGCGGATGCCGTCATTCTTTTGCTGGGACCGGATTTCAAGGCGCGCCACAAGGCGGCCAGGGAACTGGTTGCTTCCGGCATGGCGGATTATCTGATTATTTCAGCCTATAATAAAACCTACAGAAATCATGATCAGGACGGGACGCGGCAGCTTGTTCTGGATAAGCATGCGCCGGATGCTGATTCAGAAAACAATGCGCCTTTTCCGGGTTTTTATGAAGACACGCATATCGAAATCATCAAAGCCAAAAAGGTCATGACCGCCTATGGCCTTAAATCGGCAATTTTTGTAAGCTCTCCCTATCATATGCGAAGGATACGATTCATGGCGGCGAAGGAATTCAATTTTAACGACGCCTCTTTTTATTTTGTTCCGACGCGCTATGAGAAAGCGCCGGCCAATTTCTGGGAATTATCGTCTTCGGATTGGAGAAAGGTCAGGAGGGAATACAGTAAAATAATCTGGTTTTTTATTTATTCCGCCTGGTTGGATTATTCCCTTTGATTTTGATCAGAAAAACCCTCCTGAAAACATA
>MTKX01005371.1_pt1 | contig 12979 bp, 14 predicted proteins | sample 1042771 | NCBI WGS metagenome assembly MTKX01 (sample SAMN06212183, study PRJNA360534) | anaerobic digester metagenome | biome: Wastewater treatment plant; material: sludge; isolation source: anaerobic digester fed with sludge from wastewater treatment plant | place: Denmark: WWTP Randers ... | reverse complement strand
TACTGCCGCATTATCCCATGCAGGCGAAACCCGAGTTTGAAGCCCTGTATAAGGATCTTCCGGAAGAACCTCGCCGCTATTATGCCGCCTTCGTCAGTACCCTGGACGCCTGTATCGGCCAGGTTGTGAACAAGGTGGATGCCTTGGGACTACGTGAAAACACCATCATCCTGTTCTTAAGCGACAACGGCCATTCTGTCGAGGAGCGCGCCTTCTTCGGCGGCGGCAGCGCGGGCCCCTTCCGGGGACATAAATTCACCCTGTGGGAAGGGGGCCTGCGTACCCCCTGCATAGTCTCCTGGCCCGGTGTCATTCCGTCAGGTGAGGTGCGCGAACAGATCATATCGTCCATGGACTGGTTTCCCACCCTGGCACGGCATTGTACCCTGACCCTGCCGGATATCCTTCTGGACGGGCGGGATATCACCGGGGTTATCCGGGACCGGAATGCCCCGTCCCCCCATGACGCCCTGCATTGGATGTCCAACGAACAGTGGGCGGTCCGGAAAGGCCNNAAACTGGTCTACCAGACGCCAGAATCCCGCCACGCGGAATCCAACACATCTCAGGATTCCTTTTTCCTAAGTAATTTGGAGGAAGATCCTGGCGAGTCCGTAAATCGCGCTCCCCGGTATCCCGAACTTCAAAATGAACTTATGTGTTTGCATGAACAGTGGCGAAACGCAACCGTCCGGTAAGCATGTAAAAATTTTGGACGCCCGGGCAATTAAGCATTTATTTCTATTATTTATCAATATTTAAATTTTTTTAAGATTAGAATTAATTTAAATTTTTTTATTATTTTTTTTCATAATGCTACGCGATAAATAAGTTGACTTTTGGAGGCATTCTGGTTATAATCAAAGAATAAATGTAAAAAAGGGGGACATGTGATGCCTTATGCATGTTGGGATATTTATAGAAACAGGGAAGGAAGGGATGCCTGTAAGGTTGCATGGAAAAGCATACACCATATGTCCAAAAATTGGACTCCTCCGTTAATATCTGTCACGAAGCCATGGCGTCTCTAAAAGCGACACGGATAACAAAGATGCCTTTCGAAGATGAATTCCTGCGTATGGAGGCGGCCGTCAAGTATGCGTTGAATGGCATTGCCCTTGCCGACATGAACGGCATTCTGAATTATGTAAACGACGCTTTTATCCGGCTTTGGGGATATACGGATGCGTCTGAAATTTTAGGCCGGTCCGCCCTGAGTTTCTGGGAATCCCGGGAACAGGCGTTGGAAGTGTTGGCCCGGGTGCGGAAAGAAGGCACCTGGTCGGGCGTGATGTCCGGCCTTCGAAAGGATGGGGCACGTTTCACCTCACAGGTAAGCACCTCGTTATTTACAGATTCCGGGGGAAGGCTGGCGGGGATCATGGCTTCCTTCCGGGATTTGAAAGCGGAGGAACTGCTGAAAGAGCATGAGAAGCGGTACCAGGAACTTGTCGCGCGTATCAGCAGCGGCGTGGCCGTCTATGAANNTCTATGAAGCGGTGGACGGCGGCCGTGATTTTATTTTCAAAGATATCAATCCCGCCGGGGGGCATATCTCCAAAGTCCGCCGGGAGGACATTATAGGGCGGTCGCTGTTGACGGTTTTTCCCGGGGCCCAGGAAATTGGTTTGTTTCGGGCGTTGCAGCGCGTATGGAATACTGGAAATGCCGAACACCTCCCTGCGGTATTATATCAAGACGGACGGATTTCCCACTGGACGGAAAACCATCTCTACAAACTTCCTTCCAATGAAATTGTCGCGGTCTACGATGATGTCACGGAGCAGAAACATCTGGAGGAAAGCCTGCGCACCGTGGCGCTGGCGGTGGAGCACTCTTCGGACGCCATCGGCATGTCCACGCCGGAAGGCATGCATTATTACCAGAACAAAGCCTTNNGGACCTCTTCGGAGAGGTGGGGGAACACCCGCTCCAGACAGAACTTGAGGATCCCTTCCTCGGCCGGGAAATCATGGATACCGTCAAAGCGGGAACTCCCTGGCGCGGCGAACTTAAAAGCCGGGACAAGAACAAAGACCCGATAGATATCCTGATGCGTGCTTATGCCATCAAAGACAACTCTGGTAGCATCCAAGGGCTTGTCGGGCTCATCACGGACATCACCGCGCAAAAACGCGCGGAGTCGGAACTGCACGAAATTCGACAACTGCTTGAAGCCGCCCTGGCGCAGTTGCCGCTGGGCGTTTTAATTGTCAAGGGGCCTGATATTAGCGTGCAGTTCGTCAATCAGACCTTTCTTGTCCTTCATGGTATTGACCCGCAAGACTCGGAAGGGATACATGCGTTGAAGGCGTATACCGCCTGGCAGGCGTATCGGCCGGACGGTTCTCCTTATCCTTTTGAAGAACTTCCTCTATGCCGCGCCCTTACTCACGGTAAAACAACTTGTGACGAACAACACGTCATCAGGGACATGCAGGGGGTCAAGCGTTGGATAACGGTGAACGCCGCGCCAATAAGAGACAAAGAAGGCAACATTATTTCTGCAATTGTTCTTATTGAACACATTTCGAAACGTAAAGAGGCGGAAGAAGAGCAGACCGGGTTACGGGCCCGCCTGGCTCAGGCGGAGAAGATGGAATCCGTGGGCCGCCTCGCAGGCGGAGTCGCCCATGATTTCAACAACATGCTGATGGTGATTGGGGGCTATACGGAAATGGCCCTGCAGGACCTCGGTCCGGACCATCCGGTTCGCATGGCCATGAACGAAATCCACCAGGCCGTGGCACGCGCCGCGGAAATCACCCGTCAGTTACTGGCCTTCACGCGTAAACAACCCCGCAATCCCCGGCCCCTTGATCNNGCCTTGATCTGAACGAAGTCATTGAAGATCTGTTGAAAATGCTGCGGCGCCTTATCGGGGAGCACATTGAACTTGTATGGACAGCAAAGGAAGATCTTTGGACAGCCTATATCGATCCCTCTCAGGTCAATCAGCTGCTGGTTAACTTATGCGTAAATGCGCGGGATGCCATCCAGGGAAACGGCAGGATCACGGTGGAGACCGGTAATATAACGCTGGACGAAACGTATTGCACCTCCCATGAAGGGTTTTTCCCGGGGGAATTCGTCTGTTTTGTGGTCACGGATACCGGCATGGGCATGGATGAGATCACCCGCAAGTCCATTTTTGAGCCCTTCTTTACGACCAAAGAGGCGGACAAGGGAACCGGCCTCGGCATGGCAACGGTTTATGGAATTGTCAAACAAAACAATGGTTTCATAAATATCTACAGCGAACCCGGTTTGGGCACCTCGGTTAGAATCTTCCTGCCCCGGCACGCAGGCGCAAAAGAACGCGTACAGGAACAGCAACAGGTCCGGATTCCCGAAGGTGCCGGCGAGACCGTCCTGTTTGTGGAAGATGAACCGTCCATTCTTAAAATGGGCCGCCGGTTGCTGGGACGGTTGGGATACAACGTGCTGGGAACCTGTTCTCCCGGAGAAGCGATCCGCCTGGCCCGGGATCATGAAAATAAGATACATCTTCTTGTCAGTGATATGATCATGCCCGAAATGAACGGACAGGAACTTGCCAGGCATATCCAGGAACTCTTTCCCAAATGCGGCGTGCTGTACATGTCGGGCTATACCGCCGAAACGATTACCCGGCAGGGCATCCTGAACGAGGGTGTTCATTTTATCCAAAAACCGTTTTCAGTAGACCAGTTTGCAAAAAAAGTTCGCGAAATCATAGACGAGATGTCGGGCGTTCCGGCGGAATGATGCTTTACTAAGAGGGACCTGAAAACAGGACGCGGGGGATACGGCTTACTCTGCTATCAACCCGTCAAATTTGTAAGACGCCCCCGTTATGAGGTGCGATTCGGCGGATTCAGACGCCTTGACATTTCCGGAAATTAAGCGTAAAATAGGCGGTGTTGCTCTTGGGCAAAATGGCAACATACAGACGGCGCCTGCAACAGGCGCCTGAGTTCAAAAGGAAGTATTGGGCTGACGCATCAGGCGCAAAAGATGCAAATTTCGGGAATGTTGACCGAGTGGGAAAGCCGACATGGGAAATCGGGTAGAAAATTCGAAAGGGATTGGGGAAGAACGGGCGGGGTCAAAGATGTCTCCGGACCATGGTCAGCGTGTGAAACGCGGACAGCGGGTAGCGGTGCAGCAGGGACGGTACGGCACGGGTCCGGCCCGCTACGGCTACCGGCGTTTGAATGACAGTTCGGGCGCCTTGATGATTGATGACCGTGAAGCGGAAGTGGTGCGTATCGTATTCCGGGAATACCTGCGCACGCGAAGCACCGGCAAGGTGGTGGATTACCTGCACAGCAAGAATATTTTCACCCGTAAAGGGAACAAGTGGTCCCGGCAGGCCATTGCCATTATTCTTTCCAACCGTACGTACCGGGGCCGCGTGTCCTATGGTGACATTGAAACGGAAGGACTGCACCCGCCCATTATTGAGCCGGCGCAGTTTTACAAGGCCAGCGCCGTGCGGGAAGAAAAAAGCCGTTCCGGTTCCAGAAGGTAATACAAGCGGGATGCCTTGTCCTGTCCCCTATTTAAACGTATAGCGCAGGGTTTGGAACTGCAAAAAAAAACGGTATAAAACCTGTGAGGCACAGAGTATTCCTCACAGGTTTGTTGTTCGAGGGAGCAAAGATGCTTGTCAAAGAAAACTCGGTATTGGTCGTAATCGATATCCAGGATGTTCTCATGCCAAAGTCGGAAGAAGTGGCCCACGCCTTTATCGCGCAGGCGGCCAAACTTATCCGTGTGGCGCGCGCCTTGAATATTCCGGTTGTGGTGACAGAACAGAATCCGGAGCGGTTGGGCGGCACCCATGCAACAATCCGTGACGCGCTGGGCGAGGTTCCAGCCCTGCCGAAGCTGGAGTTCGGTTGTATGGCCAACCCGGGATTTCGGGAAGCCCTGGCCCGCACGGGAAGAAAGCAGATGCTCCTCATCGGTATGGAAACGCATGTATGCGTCATGCAGACAGCCCTGGAAGCCATGGCGTCGGGGTACGAGGTGTTCCTGGTCAGAGATGCCGTGGTCTCGGCGAGGAAACCGGACTACAAGGCGGGCATCCACCGGATGATTCAGGAGGGGGTGACCTGCGTTTGCTGTGAAATGGTCATTTTCGAATGGTTGCGCAAGGCGGGCACGCCCGAATTCAGACAAGTTCTCCCCCTCATCAAATCATGAGCCGGTCATGGACTTACGGCAAGGGATACCGTAAGAGGCTGTCTGTTGCCCTTTCCTTGGGTTCTGAACCATTGGAAAGACGAGGGAGCGTCCGCCGGTCATTCCAGGGGGAGGTGAAAATGAACATCTTCTTCCACCAGGACGCGTTCCTCCACCGTACAGGCTTGTTGCCGCTGCAGCTGTTTGATGACGGCCGCCACCAGGTGTTCGGGCGCCGAGGCGCCTGAAGTCAGCAGCACCGTGGCGATGCCTTCCAGCCAGGCGGGGTCTATGGCGTCGGCGTTCGGTATAAGATGCGCGGGCTTGCCAAGTTTCAACGCGATATCCCGCAGGCGGCATGAGTTGGCGCTTTCAGGGTCGCCCACCACCAGCACCAGGTCCGATTCGGGCTCCAGCGCCACGATCGCCATTTGCCGGTTGCTGGTGGCGTAACAGATATCCGGCTTATGTGGCGACACGATGTTGGGGAACCGCTTGCGCAGCGCTTCCACAATGCCGGCGCAATCCATCACGCTCAACGTGGTCTGGGTGATATACGCCACTTTATCCGCATCGGCCACGTGAATAGCGCTCACATCCGCCTCGGTGCGCACCAGTTGAATGTTGTCCGGCGCCCAACCAATGGCCCCCAGCGTTTCATCATGGCCCGCATCGCCGATGTAAATGATGGAATATCCGGATTTAGCAAAGCGCTGAATTTCCTGGTGCACCTTGGCCACCAGCGGACAGGTGGCATCAATGATATCCAGTCTCCGTTCCCGGGCTTCATGCCAGCAGTGAGGGGCGACACCATGGGCACTGAAAAGCAGATGGGCCCCTTCCGGAACTTCCTGAATGCTTTGGACGAATACGGCCCCCTTCTCACGAAGTTCCTCCACCACGTGAGCGTTGTGTACGATATGCTTTAAAACATAGACGGGCGCGCCGAAACGTTCCAGGGCCTTTTCAACAATTTTAATGGCCCGGTCTACGCCTGCGCAAAAGCCCCGGGGTTTGGCCAGAAGAATACGCATAAGCAGGGTTCCTGTTATCTTTGCGGCTTGGAAAAACGTAATTGTAGCAAGACACACGTTTTCGAGCAAACCGTCTATGAGCCCCGCCGACGCGACAAGCGGTTTCAAATCGGTGCCACAGGGTAGGCGGCGTATGCCGCCTGGTAAGGCAGGCTCCGCAACCACCGCCTGGAATGCCATCTCACCCCGCCGATGGGCGATTCCGAGGTAGGGTGCAACGTCATGTTACCATGGAAGTAAGGAACTTTTTCCGGTACAGGGTGTTTAACTTTAAGAAAACGGAATTCTGTTATGATGCCAGTTGAAGACTGGGAGTTAGCGCGGCACGCGGCCGCGGGCGACAACAACGCTTTCACGGCGCTGGTGCGCCGTTACCAGAAGCCGATCATCCATTTTTGTTACCGGATGACCGGTTCCCTGCCAGATGCGGAGGATATTGCGCAGGAAGCCTTTATCAACCTGTACCGTTCCCTCGGCCGTTTGCGGCAGGCAAGCGCTTTTTCTACCGTGTTATTTTGTTATGCCCGCAACGCGGCGATGAATCACTTGCGCGCTGCGGGCCGGTTGCGTCGGCGCCTGGCGGCTTTTGAGCAGGCGCAGGGTGATCCGGGTGCCCGGGCGGCACGCCCGGACGATACGGCCCGGGCAGAAGAACTCTCCGCCGTGCTGGAGGCGGGCGTGTCCGTTCTGGCGGCGGAATATCGCGAGGTGTTCGTGCTTCGCGAATTTCAACGCCTGGATTACCAGGCGATAGCGGAAGTTGTCGGATGTCCCGTGGGAACCGTACGCAGTCGCTTGGCGCGCGCCCGTGAGCAGGTGCGCGCGTATGTGGCAACCAGGTATGGAGAAGACTGGTGTTGAAAGTAGATAACCTCAATAAAGAAGCGCTGGAACAAATCAGCGCACTTCTGGACGAAGAGGAACCGTCGGCATCAGCCGCCCGGAAGTGGCTGGATGCGGACGAGGCCGCTGGGCGGCGTTACCGGCAGTACCGACGCATGGGCGAAGTGCTTCGCGCCCTTCCCGAACCGGAAATCACGCCGGATTTCGCGAGCCGCGTCCTGAAGCGGGCCGGCACAACGCGACTTACCTCCGCATTCCTGCGCGTTTTCGCGGCGGTGGCCGCCACCGTAGTGGTGACGGCGGGCGGCTGGTTGTTCTATGCGCAAAGGCCTGTGACCGGCACGGCCTCCCCGCCCGTGGTTGCGGTTCATGAAGACAGGGCAACAATACCGCCGCCCTGCGAAATCCAGGAAGAGGCCTTTGGTCTCGATATGGCGGATGTCTCCGCCCATTGCGGCATGACCCTGTCTATGATGCTGATCGAAGAGATGCCGGAAGAGCTGTTGCTCGGGTTCCTTGCTGAATCCAGCATGGCCGGGCAGGCGCGCCTAAATGACGAGGAAGAACCCTCCGAAGATCCGCTCCCGGAATTTTCGGGAAGCCAAGCTCCTTCGTTTACGGCACTGTTGGATTTTGTGGATAAAATGGACAAGGCCGAAGCGGACGCATTGAATAATGCTTTGCGGACCGCATTAATTGGGGCCTGAAACTGTCAGGAGATTTTCGCATGAAAACAAAGCGATGGANNTCAGGAAGCCGTTTCCCCTGCCCCATCACCGGAAGTGGTGGAAGACAACCGCGATATGATGCGGCAGGTAATGGTCAGCCGGCTCACGCGGGACCTGGAACTGACCGATGAGCAGAGCCTGCTGGTAATGCGCCGTTTCGGGGAACTCGACGACCGGCAGCGGGAATTGCGCCAACAGCGCATGTCCATTATGCGGAAACTGCGTCCGGTATTGAAGCAGCAGCAGGATGAGGCCGCTCTTGAACGCCTTATGAAGGAGCTGGAGTCCATAAACCAGCAGAGCGCCGCCAGTGAGCAGACCCTGCGCAGCACTTTTGACGGCATGAACCTGAATGTCTGGCAGAAGGCGAAACTGGAATTGTTCCTGAGTGACTTCGAAAATCAGATACGCCGTATTGTGCAGCAGGCGCAAGGCAGACATCCCGGCATGGCCGGACCCGGTCCGGCACGGCCTGGTGGTCCGCCCCGGGACGGCGCGAAAATACCTCCACAGCGTCCACCAAGGGCAAACGCACCGGACGGCCCCCCGCCGCCGACGGTTTCCGGGCCACCGACAAACCCCCCTCCACCGCCNNGGGGTAATTGATTACGGGCCCGCTTTTTAGATACAATACGGGGTGTGGGGCCGTGTTCTACTCAATGTTTACAGGCTTGTTGTGCTTTTCGCCGTAGGACGTCGTTCCTTCGGCCGGCTTAAAGTCCTGTGCGGCCGCCAATGTGTTATAATACTGCGCATCAGGCGGGGCGGGCGCGGTTTCCGTCCGTCCCTTTTTGATTAAGCTGACCAGACGTGTGACAGGCGCACGTTCCATGCAGTGGTCTTGAGAATTGCATCGGGCGAGTGGCGGAACTGGCAGACGCGCTGGACTTAGGATCCAGTATCGCAAGATGTGCGGGTTCAAGTCCCGCCTCGCCCACCAGCCCTAACTTTAGTGGAAGTGAGACCTTCTTATGACAGACAACGAAAAAGATGTGCGTGAGGAATCCCCGGTGGAATCTGAAACGATGGCGGATGCCGAAGTGAACGCAGGCGAAGCGGAAGAAAAACCCTATGAATGGAAAGAACCGCCGCTGTTTGAAGTTGAAGAGAAGGACAATTGTCTCGTCGGTGTAAAGGTCACCATTCCCGTTGCGAATATCAAGGCGGCCTTGGATGACGTTTACGAAGAAGTGAATGACGGCGTGCAGGTTCCAGGCTTTCGCCGCGGTAAAGCGCCCCGTAAATTACTGGAGAAACGGCTGGGCAAATATGCGCGCAGCACGGTAGTGGAGCGCCTGGTGGACGCCGCCGCGAACAGCCTGGTCAAGGAAAAAAATCTCAAACCCATATCGAAAGTAGAGGTCGAAGGGCTGGAGAATACGGAAAATATCCCCGAGGATAAGGACCTGGTCTACACCCTGGAGTTTGAAACTTCAGGAAAATGTGAACCGGCCGACTATACGCAGTTTGTACTCGAAAAGCTGGAATTCCAGGTGGAACAGGCGGATGTGGACGAAGCAATTGAAGACATGCGTTCACGCTTCGGCCGGTATGAACCGCTGATGGACGAAGGCGCCCGGGACGGCGACCAGGTTATCATGGATTTTAGCGGCACCATAGACGGGGAGCCTTTCGCGGGCAACAGCGCTGAAAATTACCCCTATATTCTGGGTTCCAAGCGGTTCCATGAGAATATGGAAACTGTTCTGCGTGGCGCGAAAAGTGGTGATGCCGTGGAGGCGGACGTGCCCTTCCCTGAAGATTATAAGTCGCAGGAACTTGCCGGAAAAACCGCGCACTATCAAATCAAGATCAATGAGGTCAAGCGCCGCGTGCTGCCCGAAGTGAATGATGAATTCGCCAGGAAAGCCGGCCAGGAAACTCTGGAGGAATTGCGGGAAAGCATACGCAAACGTATCGCGGAAAACGCGGGCACCCAGCTTGTGGATCTGTTGCGCAATCAAGCCATGCAAAAACTTGTCGAAGAAAGCGTTTTCACCCTGCCCACGAAACAGACACAGCGCTTTATTGACGGGGAATATGATTCGATGAAAGAAGAACTGATTCAGCGGCATGTGCCCGTCGAAGAAATAGAAAAGGAAGATGACGATATACGGAAAAATGCGGAAGAGCGCGGCCTTTTTGCCATTAAGTCCATGTACGCCATAAATGCGGTTTGCGAAAAAGAGGGAATCGACGTTTCCGAAGCGGACATGGACGAGTACGCGCGGTCTCTTTCCGGGGGCGACGACAAGCAGTTTGAACTCATGAAGGAGTTCCTTGCCCGGGAAGATATCCGCACGAATAGTGTGTACCGCATCCTGACCAACAAGGTGCTGGACGCGATCGTGGCGAAAGCCTCCATCAAGTTGGTGCCCTTTAAGGAAGAGGACGGAGAGGCTTCCGGGGGCCAGGAACAAGGCGGCGCAGAGGAAAATCAGGATGGCTGAGAATAAGACCCGTTGTGAGACCATGATGCAGGCCGCCGCCGCCTTATCCGGCGGGAGATTGGGTGGGCGTTCGCCCATCGACCCGCAGGCAGTCACCATTTACCAGCAAACCAGCCGGGGCGAGCGTGCCTATGATATTTTTTCCCGGCTCCTCGAGGACCGCATTATCTTTCTCGGGTATGTCATTGATGATGCCGTCGCCAATTACATCATTGCACAGTTGCTTTTCCTGGAAGCGGAAGACCCGGATAAGGATATCAATATTTATATCAACTCGCCGGGCGGCAGCGTCACAGCCGGCCTGGCGATCTACGACACCATGCAATATGTGCGCCCCNNAAGCGTTTCGCCCTCCCGTATTCCCGATTTTTGCTGCACCAGTTGATGGGCGGCGTGCAGGGACAGGCCTCCGATATCGATATCCAAGCCCGCGAAATCGTCCGCATCGGGGAAATGATTGACGAAATCCTGGTTAAACATACCAACCAGAATCTTGAAGTTATACGCCATGACAGCGACCGTGATTTCTTCATGGGCGCTTACGAGGCGAAGGAATACGGACTGATTGATGAGGTGTTAATACGTAACCGGGTTTTGGGAGCAGTATAACGCACGGTTTGGATACGTACCGTCAGGCAGGGCAGGTTCTCATCAACACAATATATTGTTGACAAAATGCCCTCAAAGTGCTATAATAGCACATTATCTAGTGTTGAATAGCTTAAATTCGCCGGGTAGTGCACCCCCAGCCGTAGGAGATATTTTTTTTATGGCTCCGCATCAGCGTTCGCGTTCTAACGCTCCCTGCTGTTCCTTTTGCGGGAAGCGCCACGATGAAGTCAGTAAACTCGTGGCGGGTCCGGATGTCAATATCTGCGATGAATGCGTAAAGCTGTGCAGTGAAATTGTCGCCGAAGATCGCGCCCGGAAAAAAGGGGGGCGCGCCGTCCATGTTCCGACGCCCAAGGATATCAAGGACTTTCTGGATCAATACGTGGTGGGCCAGGAACGGGCGAAACGGATTTTGTCCGTAGCCGTTCATAACCACTACAGGCGCCTGGCCACGGGCGCCGAGGTGGAAGGGGTGGAACTTCAGAAGACGAATGTACTGCTTATCGGCCCCTCCGGCACGGGTAAAACGCTGCTTGCTGAAAGCCTGGCCCGGATGCTGGACGTGCCGTTTGCGATAGTGGACGCCACGACGCTCACGGAGGCGGGCTATGTGGGCGATGACGTTGAAAACGTCATTTTGAAGCTGCTGCAAAATGCCGAGTTTGACTGCGGCCGCGCGGAGACGGGCATTATCTATATCGATGAAATAGATAAGACGGCGCGCAAAAGCGACAGCCCTTCCATCACGCGGGACGTGTCCGGAGAAGGGGTGCAGCAGGCGCTGCTGAAAATCATCGAGGGTACCATCGCCAACGTTCCGCCCCAGGGTGGCCGCAAGCATCCCCAGCAGGAATGCATTCAGGTGGATACCCGCAACATACTGTTTATTTGCGGGGGCGCGTTTAACGGCCTCGATCAGATTATCCGCAAACGTACCGGCAACAACACCATCGGGTTCAATTCGCCCATCAAGTCCAAGAACCAGTTGCGCATCGGCGATATTCTTTCCCTGGTGAAACCGGAGGATTTGATCCAGTACGGCATGATTCCCGAATTTTCAGGCCGACTGCCCGTGGTTGCCACGCTGCATGACCTGTCCGCGGACGACCTGCAGCGCATTTTGGTGGAGCCGAAGAACGCGCTTACGCGGCAGTACCAGAAAATGTTCCAGATGGAAAAAGTCAAACTTGAATTCCAGGAGGAAACCATCGCGGCCGTCGCCCTTAAGGCCATCAATCTGGACACGGGTGCCCGCGGGTTGCGCGCCATACTCGAAGAGACTATGCTCGATCTGATGTTTGATATTCCCGGCCGTTCCGATATCCGCGAGGTGATTATCACGCCCGGCGCGGTGCTTGAGGGTGAGGCGCCGATCATTGTTTACGAACATGACAAGCGCAAAGGGGTATCCGGTTCCGGGGCGAATTCGGCGTCGGCCTGACAAGGCGGGCGCGGCAAGGCCCCGTGTACCGGGGAGTGAGGTGTAGGGCGAGACGGCGCGGCCTTTTGCGGGCCAAGGCCGGTACCAGTATAATACCCCTCTTATGTCCGGCGCCCGGCGCCGGCTCCCCGGCAGGACGGGTATTTGCTTTAAGGAAATTTCAACTGATGGCTCCACGAAAAAAAGAACCAGAATCCCCTTTTTTTGATTTACCCTTGTTGACGCTGAGAGACGCGGTGGTCTTTCCCCGCATGGTGGTACCTCTGTTTATAGGGCGCCCGCCGTCGGTGGCGGCCGTGGAAAAAGCATACGAAGAGGGCAGCCCCCTTTTCCTGTGTGCACAGAAGGACGCCTCGGAAGAGACACCGAAGGCCTCCGGACTTTATCGCGTGGGCACGGCGGCCAAAATCGTGAATATTCTGCGCCTGCCCGACATGTCAATGAAGGTCGTCGTGGAAGGAATGGCCCGGGGACGTGTCCGTGTTTTCCGCCTCGGCAGCCTCCCCTATATGGTATCAGTCGAAAAGATCGTGTCTCCGACGCCGCACGGAAAGGACCTGGAAGGGCTCATGCGCGCCGTGCTGCACCAGTTTGAAGAATATGTGCGGCTGACCCAGCGCATCGCGCCGGAGGTATTCCTGACCATACAGGCGATGTCGGATCCGGACTTATTCGCGGATACGGTGTGCGCCTTTTTATTTA
>MTKX01018535.1_pt1 | contig 12991 bp, 11 predicted proteins | sample 1042771 | NCBI WGS metagenome assembly MTKX01 (sample SAMN06212183, study PRJNA360534) | anaerobic digester metagenome | biome: Wastewater treatment plant; material: sludge; isolation source: anaerobic digester fed with sludge from wastewater treatment plant | place: Denmark: WWTP Randers ... | reverse complement strand
GAAGGAAGCTTACCTCAACCTGGCCCACGAAGGAATGAACAATATGTGGGGGGTGAAGAGGGTATAATTCAGCCATGAATATTGCGGTGATCGGGGCAGGACCGGCAGGGCTGATGGCTGCGATCCAGGCTGCGGAGGGGGGCGGCAGGATCACCCTTTTTGAACATAATCCCAATATCGGACGAAAATTATTGGTAACCGGCAGCAGCCGCTGCAACCTAAGCAATGACGCGGTGGAAGCGGCAGCATATTATTGCGAGGATCCGACCTGGATGGAGACCGTTCTGGGCGTTTTCGGGGTGGAGGAGTTCAGGCGCGCGCTCGACAGATTGGGCATTCCGACGCAGAAGACGGATGACGGCTGGTACTATCCCAGGTCCCAGTCCGCGCAGGCAGTGGCAGAAGTGTTGGGGGAAGCGTTGGTGGAACGCGGCATAGAACTGCGCGTAGCCACTCATATAAGTCAAATATTTTATGAAAATGAAGCTTTCCAATTACAAGTAACTGGATTGGGACTGAATCAGACCGAGTCTTTTGATCGGCTTGTCCTTGGAGCAGGGGGCAAGGCTTACCCGGAACTCGGCTCGAGGGGTGAGCTTTTTGGGTCTCTTGAAAAACTTGGGCATACCGTGAAGCCGCTTCAGCCTGCGCTTGGTCCTATTTTTACGGAACTCGGGGCTTTCAAACAGCTGAAAGGGCAGCGGTTTGACGTCCTCGTGAGCATTTGGCGCGGCGAGGAGAAGCTTGGGCAGACAACCGGCAATATTATTATCAATCAAGACGGGTTCAACGGTCCGGGAGTCATGAACCTGAGCCACCTGGTCGCCTTGCACCCCGGCGCTGATCTGAGCCTGCAGGTGAACTTCATCGCTCCATTTTGGTCCGATTTGGCAGATATTCTCACCGGACAGGTTGCTCATCCCTGCAGCCTGCGAGCTGGCTTGCTGCGCTACTTCTCTCCAAAAGCAGCTGACTTTTTTATCAGGCAGGCCGGGTTGGATCCTGCGGCAAAGCTTAACGCTCTAAGCGAGGAACAAATCCGGAAGTTGTTGGGAGTGACCGCCGAGGCGAAGTTCAGGATTACCGGGTCAGGCAGTTTCAAGAACAGCCAGGTGAGCGTGGGGGGCGTGAGGGTGGGGGAGGTGGATCCACTGAGCATGGAATCCAAACTCATTCCGGGGCTTTATCTCGTCGGAGAAACGCTGGATGTTGCTGGTCCATGTGGCGGCTTTAATTTGCATTTTGCGTTTGGCAGTGGTTACCTGGCCGGGACGCACCTGGCTGGTTTGCAACGAAAATTATCCAAGGAGAGAACATGACCATTCCGTTTATCGAGCCGTTCCGCATCAAAGTCGTCGAACGCGTGAAACTCACCACTGAGGCAGAACGGGAGATTGCTTTGAAGAAAGCTTTCTTCAACATTTTCAATGTACCCGCGGAAGATGTTTTTATCGATCTACTGACCGTTAGCGGCACTGGGGCGATGAGTGACCGCCAGTGGGCAGCCATGATGCAAGCGGACGAATCGTACGCTGGCGCCAAGAGCTATTATCGGTTTGAACGCGCGGTACAGGACGTGCTCGGCTTTGAGTATGTGCTCCCCACTCACCAGGGTCGCGCTGCTGAAGGCATGCTCTTCTCCACGCTGGTCAAACCTGGTCAGTTTGTGCCAAATAACCGCCATTTCGACACCACCCAGGCGAATCTGCTGGTTTTAAATGCCCATCCAGTCGAATTCACCATCGCTGAATCGGAAGATTCCAGCCTGATAGCACCCTTCAAGGGCGATATGGATTGCATGAAGCTGGAACAGTTTATCCAGGAAGCTGGGGTTGAGAATATCCCGATCGGCATGATCACCATCACGAACAACTCTGCTGCCGGGCAGCCGGTTTCGATGGAGAATATTCGCAAGACCTCCGAGATCTATCACAAGTACGGCATACCGTTCTTTGTGGATGCCTGCCGCTTTGCAGAAAACGCCTGGTTCATCAAGATCCGTGACCCAAAATACAAGGATGTCAGCGTGCGCGAGATTGTGCACAAGATGTTCTCGTACGCGGATGGCTGCACCATGAGCGCCAAAAAGGACGCGATTGTCAATATCGGTGGGTTTATCGCCTTCAGAGATCCAGAGCTCAAGCAGCGCATCGCCCAGAATTTGATCGTGCATGAGGGTTTCCTGACTTACGGCGGTTTATCGGGGCGGGACCTGGAAGCGGTCGCGATGGGACTGTATGACGGTGTGGATGAGTCTTACCTGAACTACCGCGAGTCGCACACCCGCTACCTGGGTGAGGTGCTCAGGCAGGCAGGGATGCCGGTTTATATGCCGACTGGCGGGCATGCGGTTTACGTGGACGGCGGCAAGGCGCTGCCCCACATCCCTCCAAGCCAGTTCCCAGCGGTGGCGCTGGGCAACGCGCTGTATTTGGCTGGAGGCGTGCGCACTACTGAGATCGGGAGTTTGATGTTTGAGCACACCGACGCTGTGAGTGGCGCGCCGATATTCGCGCCGTTGGAACTGCTGCGTTTCGCCATCCCGCGCCAGGTTTACACGCGCAGCCACCTTGATTACATCGGCGAATCTGCGGCAAAATGCATGCGTGATGCCGAAAAGATCCGCGGACTGAAGATATCCTGGGCGCCGAAGGTTTTGCGGCATTTCATGGCGAAACTTGCACCGGTGGAATAGACCATTATGGGGCGGATGCGCGCCCTGGCAATGGTAATCGCTAGGGTATAATTAGAAGACAAAATTTTGAAAGAGGCGTTATGCGCGTATTGATCATTGGAACAGGATATGTTGGACTAAATACGGGGGTGATGCTGGCTTACCTGGGTAATGACGTGACTTGCATCGACCTCAACCAGGAAAAGGTAAAACGGCTGCAAGCAGGTGAGGTTCCTTTTTACGAACCCCATCTTGATGAACTTTTTGCTGATGTTCACCAGAAAATTCACTTTGTCAGCGACTATGTTGAAGCGGATATCCCCAACAAGGATGTCGTTTTCATCGCAGTTGGAACACCATCACTACCCGATGGCAATGCTGATCTGAGTTATGTACGCATGGCGGCGGAGTCGATCGCTGAAAACCTGGGGGAGAAATTTGTGGTGGTGGTCAACAAATCCACCGTGCCGATTGGCTCGGGCAACTGGGTTGAGTCAATCATCCGTGAACATTACTACGAAGTTCACGATGCCAAGCCGAACGGCTTGTTTAACGTTGTTTCAAGCCCTGAATTCCTGGCGCAGGGCGCAGCACTGCACGGCTCGTTCTATCCTGATCGCATCATTGTTGGTTCAGAGCATCAGCCCAGTGTTGAGCGGTTGAAAGAATTGTTTGGTCCGATTACCCGGCAGGATTTTGAAGCTCCGGCTTGCCTGCCCAGACCTGCTGGACTTACCGCAGTTCCCATGCTCGTCTGCGATTTGACATCGGCTGAGATGGTTAAGTACGCAGCCAATTCATTCCTGGCGCTGAAGATTTCTTTCATCAACGAAATCGCGCACCTGGCGCAAAAGGTGGGGGCGGACGTTTCGGCGATTGCCAGGGGGATCGGGCTGGATAAGCGCATCGGAGATCGGTTCCTGAATGCCGGCATTGGCTGGGGCGGTTCGTGCTTTGGCAAGGATACGGCCGCTCTGGTGGCTACGGCGAAGGATTACCATTTAGATATGCCCATCATCCGGGCTGCACGGGATGTCAATTACGCTCAGCGTGTGTGGGTGGTGGATCGTTTACAGGAGGAGCTCAAGATCCTGAAGGGCAAACATATTGCCTTGCTCGGATTTAGCTTCAAACCAAACACCGACGACCTGCGTGATGCGCCTTCGCTGGATATCAGCAAGCTACTCGTGCAGCGAGGCGCTGTCGTGCGCGTGCACGATCCGGTGGCGCTGGAGAACGCGCGCAGCCAATACCCCAACATTGGTATCTCTTATTCAAACAGCCTCGAATACACACTGGACGAGGCAGACGCGATTGTTTTGGTTACTGAATGGCCCATGTACCGCGACTTCAACTGGGAAACAATTTCTCCAATTCTGGTGATCGACGGACGAAACTTCCTCGACCGGGATCGCCTTACGCAATTGGGATTTCATGTTGTCGGTATTGGTCGATAGCCAGAGAAGACAGGAACGGTCTGTTTTCTCTTGGTTTATTTTTTGGTGTATCATATAAGCAGTTCTTTAAAAATCCTAGATCTAATATAAAAAAAGGAGTTGTAATGAAAAAGTTAAGTTTGCTACTGCCCATTCTTATCATCGCTGTGTTGGTGGTCGCCGCCTGCCAACCCAAAGCACCCGAGCTTGGAACGGAAGAGAACCCAATCAAATGGGTCTTTGTTCCCTCTGGTGAAATGGAATCTGTCTCGGCTGGCGCTGACGCAGTTGCCGATATGATTTTCGCCGAGACCGGCCTGGTGGTGGAAACCTTCGTGGCCACCGACTACACCGCCGCCATTGAAGCGGAATGCTCCGGGCAGGCCCACATGGGCTCCCTGGCGACCTTCGCCGCCATCACCGCCGCGGATCGCGACTGCGCCTATCCGGCCCTCGTCGCCACTCGCTATGGCAGCCCAACCTACACCGGGCAAATCATCGCCCATGTTGACAGCGGCATCACCTCCGTTGCTGATCTTGCGGGTAAGGTTTTTTGCGCTACCGATGAAACCAGCACCAGCGGCTGGATCATCCCCAGCATCATGATGCGCGCCGCCGGCGTTGACCCCGACAAAGACGTCGAAGTAATCTTCGCGGGCAGCCATGACGCCGCCGTGCTCGGTGTGTACAATGGCGACTGTGATGCCGGCGCTTCCTTTGTGGATGCCCGTACTTCTGTCGAAGACGAATTCCCGGATGTGATGGACAAAGTCCTCCAGGTTGAGATTTCTGTTGAAATCCCCAACGACGGTGTCCAATTCACCAAGGACTTCCCCGCCGAGACCCAGACCAAGCTTGTTGACGCTCTGATCAAGATCATCGGTACCGACGAAGGTAAAGCCGCCATGGACGCCGCTTACGAGTGGGACGGCCTGGAAAAACACGACAACACTTTCTATGATGCCTTCCGCCAGTTGCTCGACGCGGCAGGAATTACCGCTGAAGATCTCTAAGATTTTCAGGTGATGTAAATTGATTAACGAACGGGGGACCAATTGGTCCCCCGTATTAATTCCCGGGGTGTGTGATCATGCTTGAAGTTCGTAATCTAACAAAAATATATGATGACGGGACGGTGGCTCTACGGAATGTAAGTTTTACAGTTCCGGATGGAGAATTCCTGGTGGTGATCGGGCTAAGCGGGTCAGGAAAGTCGACCCTGTTGCGCTGCATCAACCGGCTGATCGACCCAACTGAAGGGCAGATCCTCTGGGATGGCGTGGATATCACCTCTCTCAAAGGGGACGATCTGCGAAATCTGCGGAGAAAAATTGGCATGGTTTTTCAACAGTTCAACCTGGTCAAACGATCGACTGTTCTGACCAACGTGATGGCTGGCAGGCTCGGCTATTCGCCCACGTGGCGCAGCATCACCAACCGATTTGATGACGCCGACAGAGAACGTGCCCAAACGGCCTTGAAGCGAATGGGCATCACCGATCAGGCAAACAAGCGGGCTGATGAGCTCAGCGGTGGACAGCAGCAGCGTGTTGGGATTGCCCGGGCGCTGATGCAGGAACCAAAGCTGATTCTTGCCGATGAACCCGTTGCCAGTTTGGATCCGGTTTTAGCGCATTCGATCTTGCAACACCTTGAAAGCCTGAACAAAGAGGATGGCATTACGATTATCTGCAGCCTGCATTACCTTGACCTGGTGCAGCGTTACGGTACCAGTGTGATCGGTCTGCGAGATGGTCGGGTGGTCTACGAGGGCAATAAAAAGCAAATCCTGCGCATGACTGACGCTGAATTCAAGACCATTTACGGTGAAGAAGCAGAACGAATGGGGGGCATATCCGGCGAGCTTCTTGAAGAAGAAGCGTTGTCTGGTGGGGAGGAGGTAACAGAATGAGCGGAAAAGACCAAAGACTTGAAGAAAAACCCAGCCTGGTCCCTCCTGTCGTAGCGGGATTGATTTCCCTGATCGTGCCGGGTTTGGGGCACATGTTGGCAAGGAACTTTCGCAAGGGTTTGGTACTGTTGCTGGTATTCCTTTCCGCGGCAGGCTTGTGGATCTGGCGTGTCAATGACGCGGCAAGGCGGGAAATTGGATTTGTTGCCATGTTCAAAAAGGCGATCCAGCTCCAACCCATCATCCTCGTTATTCTGATTGTTATTGTCGTGCTTTACCTCTTGATTGCCTATGATGCTTACAAGTCCGCTGCTACAGCCAAACCAAACTCTTTCTTGATGTGGGTGTTGGTATTAACTTCGTTCTTTATTTTGGGCTGGCAGATTGGTGAGATCAGACCAGCTGTGCTGGTACGGGACGGCGCAAAATCGCTGCCGCTGCTGATGCGGGTGCTCTGGCCTTGGGAAAAAGCGCTCTACTATCCTGAAGAACTGCTCGTTGGCAGTGCGGACGTGGTGATCCCTTGTACCGAAAATGCGGAAGTACCGCCACGTGTGGTTGAAGAAGGTGATCCTTACGTTACTGTCACCCCTGCCTGTGGAGATCTTTCACAAATTGCTGGCGCTGAAGGCACAAAACTTAAGATGGTTGGAGGAAATTTTGCTCCCAACGATGAAACTGAGATCTGGTGGGTGGACCAGGTTCGCAATGAGTTCCGCTATCGTTATGGCGGAGAGTATGTCAAGGTCGTCACCGACGAGAACGGCGCTTTTGAACTGGATGTAGTCATCCCTTACCGGGTTATTCCAACCACTGGCGATAAAGGATATGCTCTTTGGCAAGTCGAAGCGCGCCAGGTTGCCTCGGTTGGCAAACCGGTTTTGAGCGAGGAGTTGAAACTCTCGGTCGAAAAGATGATTGAAACCATCTTCCTGGGCATGATGTCCACTTTCTTTGGCGTCATTCTTTCCATCCCAGTCAGTTTTATTGCCTCACGCAACCTCATGTCGGCCAACTGGTTTACCAAAACCATTTACATGGTGGTTCGGACTATTTTAAACATAATTCGTTCAATCGAATCGCTGGTTTGGGCGGTTATTGCCATCATCGCGGTAGGTTTGGGACCTTTTGCGGGCATTTTAGCGCTGACGGTGCACTCCATTGCTGCCCTGGGTAAGCTTTATTCTGAAGCAATCGAGTCGATTGATCCGGGACCGGTGGAGGCTATCCAGGCTACCGGCGCGAATTGGCTCCAGACGGTTTGGTACGCGGTCATTCCTCAGATTGTGCCGCCTTTTGTCTCCTTCACCATTTACCGCTGGGACATCAATGTACGCATGTCCACGGTAATCGGTATGGTTGGCGGCGGTGGTATTGGTTACTTGCTGATCCAGTGGATCCGTCTGTTGGATTACCGTTCTGCGGGTATCGCAATCTGGTTTATCGCCATTACTGTGGCGATACTTGATTTCGTCAGCTCAGAGATCCGGAATCGCTTTGCGTAGATGTGTTTTGAAAGTCAAAAAAGCGCCAGGTAATCTGGCGCTTTTTATGCCCGGATTCGGGTGTTTTTGCCGCGGAAAAGCAGATTTGAGTCGGATATTTCATATCTCGCAGAGAACGGGCTTGACCCCTTAGGAATGCAGGCCGAACGTCGAACTTTCCCTAAAGTGCAATGCGCGTAGCCAATAAAGACTAATTGAAAAAACAATTATTAACACCCAAATTCAACAACGGGCCACACTTACCTGCTCGCTTGTCTGCACAATCTCAAGAGGGGAAGCATACCATTAACTTTTGAGAAACCTTTGACGGGTAGAGGAGAAATTCTGATTTGTCGAAGTCTGACTTTGTACGGTTAGATTTTGCTTTTACTTGATGGGAGGTTTTCCTTTATAATCCAAATCAAGCTAAGAAAGGAATTCGACATGGGTAAAGCAACACAAGATTTGCAAAATGAACATGAAGCGATAATACACGTATTCACCATCCTGGACAGAATGTTGATTTCAGCGAACGCTGATGAGGAAAGAGACTTGAATTTCGCGGATGAGTTGGTCCATTTTCTTAAAGTCTTTGCAGACCAGTGCCACCACGGGAAAGAAGAAGTTATTCTTTTCCAGGAAATGGAAAACCGAGGTGTTCCAAATCAGGGGGGACCCATTGGCGTGATGCTGCAAGAGCATGTGTTGGGCAGGGAATTGATCGCAAAGATGAGTGAAGCTGTTCAGGGCGCTGATCTGGATACCTTTAAGCTCCACGCGGTTGCATACCGCGATCTGCTGAGACAGCACATTCAGAAAGAGAATATGATCTTATTCAGACTGGCAGACAAGATTATCAGCGATGAAAAGCAGGCAGAACTCTTCGAGAAATTTGAGGCGCATGAAGAAAACGTGATAGGTCATGGGGTGCATGAGCAGCTGCACGCACAGATCCATGCCTGGGAGATCTTGTACAGCAACTGATCTTTAGTGTCCCTTTTAATCTTAAACCTTCAAAAGGTTCGTTTGTTTGCGTGTATGGGATAAAGTCATGTTAATCTATAACCTTTTGCCTGCACTTTCTGCAGAACAATTTCTAATTTTTTTTGGTTTGGAAATTTTTTTTGTTGTCCTTACCCTGACGTTGTTCAAAAAACGAATCTCCTTCCGCGTGCTCCTCTTTTCGGGGTTGCTCGCGCTTAGCCTGGCGCTCCTCAGCAGCCTGATCGGTAACGGTTTTTACGGCGGGATGATGTACCATGAGCGGCTCGGTTGGCCATTCCCATTCCTGACCGTTTCGCGAAACATTGAAGCTGGCTCATTGGTTGGAATTCCATTCGCTTTTCGTTTCGACTGGCTCAAGTTTTTTGCGACAAGTACATTTTGGGGCACATTCCCTCTCGCTTTTATGCTCAATCTGAAGGCTGAGAAGCGCTACACCCTGTTTGCTGGCATTTTCCTGTCTGTTTTTCTCCTATTCGTGCTGATTTTCTGTTTGAACGGTGCCAGAACGCCGTTGGCAAGCGCGGAACCTCCAATCTCAGAAGCAATCGCTCCGAGCATAATGACCCCTGACCCAAAATCTGTCAAAATCATGCGAGAGATGATCGAGCAAACCTATCCGGAGTTTGCTGATTTTGAAAATCAACCCAGTTTCGCTGGCCAATCGGTAAAGGTAGTGCTTGAGGACGGCGAATACTACTTTGCTTATCTCACGCACGGGAGCGGCATCCCGATCATAAAAGCTGCCTGTTTTCGGGTGGATTGGCAAACTGCTTACAAATTAGGTGAGTTTCCTAATCCCCTCGACTCTTACCTCGGGTATCAAGAAGTGGACCCAAAAACCTGTAAGGGTATCCGATAATTTTTTATGTAGCCTTACTTCATCAACTGTCAAAACCTATCACATGAACTTTATCACACTGAATAAAGCTAACGCTTATGTGGCCAGGGCTTGGCGTTTTCTAACTTCGGAGAATCATTCTGGCAGCCAATTCCCGGAAACATGACCAAATTAGTGGGGTTTATGGCATAATAAGAGCGCAAAAGTGAATTATCTTACAAGGAGATCTTTATGACCGAAATGTTTTGTTATCAATGCCAGGAAACTATGAAAAATTCAGGCTGCACCCGACGCGGCATGTGCGGAAAATCCGCCGAAGTCGCCCGCTTGCAGGACTTGCTCGTTTATCTGCTCAAGGGAATTTCCTTCTGGGGAACACGCGGTCGCAATATGGATGTTAAGGACGACGCGACAGATCTATTCGTCGCCAAGGCGCTTTTTTCCACCATTACCAATGCCAACTTTGACACCGGGCGTTTTGTTGAACTTATCAAGGAAGCTATCGCTCGCCGTGATGATCTGCGCGCACGCGCCCAGGGTCGTTGTAATGAACTGCACAACTCCAATTGCACCGGCAGCGGTCCGGATTGGGCTGGCTGGCATCCTGAAAATTATGAAGTTGAGACCCTGCTTGCCAAAGGACGGACTGTTGGCGTGATGGATGACCCTGATCTCAATGAAGATATCCGCTCCATGCGCGAACTGGTCATCTATGGTTTGAAAGGCATTGCGGCTTACGTGGACCATGCTTACCTGGTGGGGGGTCGGGATGAAAGCGTTTTGGCTTTCATGCAGGAAGCACTCGAAGCTACCACGAACGACATACTCGGTCAGGCAGAAATGCTTGCGCTCGTGCAGAAGACCGGCGAATATGGCGTTAAAGCCATGGCGCTGCTGGATGCCTCCAACACTGGTCGCTACGGCAATCCGGAGCCAACCCAGGTCTTCCTGGGTGTGAAACCTGGCAAGGGCATTTTGGTTAGCGGTCACGATTTGGTGGACCTCGAAGAGCTGCTCCAGCAAACTGAGGGCACTGGCATTAACATCTACACCCACGGTGAAATGCTGCCGACCAATGCTTATCCTGAATTAAAGAAATACAAGCACCTGGTCGGGAATTATGGCGGCTCCTGGTGGAAACAGGCAGAGGAGTTCGACGCCTTTGGCGGTCCGATCCTGATGACCACCAACTGCATCATCCCGGTACGCGATGGCTATCGCGATCGGATATTCACCACCGGCATGGCGGGTTACCCGGATGTGCCGCACATCGCCGATCGACCTGAAGGCGGACACAAAAATTTCTCAGCAGCGATTGAGCGCGCTAAGACCTGCGCTGAGCCAAAAGAACTCGAAACCGGTACCATCCCGGTCGGTTTCGCTCATCACACTGTGTTGAGCGTGGCAGACAAGGTGATTGAGGCAGTCAAGAGCGGCGCGATCTCACGCTTTGTGGTGATGGGTGGCTGTGACGGACGCCACAAGGAACGCCAGTATTTTACCGACGTGGCCCTGGCATTGCCTAAAGATGCAATTATTCTGACAGCCGGTTGCGCCAAGTATCGCTACAACAAGCTTGGTCTGGGCGAGATTGGCGGGATTCCTCGCGTTTTGGACGCCGGACAGTGCAACGACAGCTACTCGCTGGTGTTGATTGCCCAGGCGCTGGCTGGCGCGTTCAACTGTACGGTCAACGACCTGCCGCTTTCCTTCGATATTGCCTGGTATGAGCAGAAGGCTGTGATTGTGCTGTTGGCACTGTTGAGCCTGGGAGTTAAGAAGATCCGCTTAGGACCCACGCTGCCCGCGTTCCTCTCTCCGAATGTGGCAAAGGTGATCGCGGAAGCTTTTGACCTGAAGCCGATTGATACGGTTGAGGTCGATGTCGCGTCCATGATGGCTGGGGCGTAGGCTCTGGATCAACGAATCAGATGTGAAAATGGCTGGCAACCCCAGCCATTTTTGTTTGGATGTGGTTGATCTTTACTAGTGAACAGTTTTGTTCATACTGCAGCTTTTAGAGAAGGGTGGGGGAGTAGGTGTTTTTTAAATGTTATTACTTATGAGAATATCACTTCTCGATAGTTATAAGAGGGGATTTGATGGTAAATGGGCAATTTCTTGGAAACACCGCGGAAAGAAAAATCTCGTTATACGTCCGGAATTAAGGGAAACAAGTCGTAGTGAACAGGCAGGCCTGTTCCGCCTGGTAGATTAAGGTACCAAATGTGGTTGAGGCAGGCCTCAACTCTACAAGACTAATGCCATGTTTTGCGCGCGCCTAGGCCCAGCCGTACCGAGAGGGCTTGCGTCCTCAGCATTGATTTCCTCGGGCAGGCTCAGCGGCTGGACCCAAGGCCCAGCCCTACGAAGGAGGTTTTTTGTCTGCATTCGAGACACATTACCCGTTAAGATCACCGGTAGGGGCGAAGCGTTCATTACGGATGGCTTAATAACAGGATTACATGTTTTTTTTAAATGCTTCGCCCCTACGTCCGAATTCCATAGGTCTAGTCGTAGGTCGGGTCATCGTGCTCGAAGAGTATGCGGGGTTCAACCTGACGTCGGAAGCTTACCTTTGTTGAGGAGGTGGTTGGTAGCTATTCGTGATGTCAGGTTCAACTAAAAGACCTGACCTACGCGCTGAACCCTGCTCTATTCTACAGTTCAGATCGCCACGTCGCTGCGCTCCTCGCGATGACGAAATATTGTCTCAGGTCAGGTTGCGCAGTCGTAGGTTAGGTTGCGAGGTTCAACCTGACGTCAGAAGCTTACCTTTGTTGAGGAGGTGGTTGGTAGCTATTCGTGATGTCAGGTTTAGAAACGGAACCTGACCTACGCATTCGCTTCTTTTCCACATGGGGGAAGTCCTTCCGGGAAAGGTTGCATGGACGGAAAAGGAGGTTGTCTACCACCATTCGTGATGTCAGGTTCAGAAACGGAACCTGACCTACGCATTCGCTTCTTTTCCACGGAGGAAGTCCCTCAGAATAAGGTTGCATGGACGTAGCCAGCGGCTGGACCAAGGCCCAGCCCTACGAACAAGGTTGTTTGCCACCATTTGTGATGTCAGGTTCAGATACGGAACCTGACCTACGCGATCGCTTCTATTCCACATGGGGGAAGTCCCTCCGGATAAGGTTGCATGGACGGAAAAGGAGGTTGTTTACCACTACTCGTGATGTCAGGTTGAACTGCGCAACCTGACCTACGCATTCGCTTCTTTTCCACGGAGGAAGTCCCTCCGGATAAGGTTGTATAGACGGAGGAAGCGGATGGAGTTAACGCCAGCACTACGAGGAAGGTTGTCTACCACCATTCGTGATGTCAGGTTCAGATACGGAACATGACCTACGCAATCGCTTCTTTTCCACATGGGGGACGTCCCTCCGGATAAGGTTGTATAGACGGAGGCAGCGGCTGGACCAAGGCCCAGCCCTTCGAAGGAGGTTGTCTACCACCATTCGTGATGTCAGGTTCAGAAACGGAACCTGACCTACGCAATCGCTTCTTTTTCGAAAGGAGGGGGTTCACTCCCTCCGCAAACGTTACTATTAGCTGACCAGCGGCTGGACCAAGGTGTATGGTATCAGGAGATAGGTAACAGAATGTGACAGGACATAGGTAACACATTTAGCTGAT
>MTKX01003774.1_pt1 | contig 12993 bp, 13 predicted proteins | sample 1042771 | NCBI WGS metagenome assembly MTKX01 (sample SAMN06212183, study PRJNA360534) | anaerobic digester metagenome | biome: Wastewater treatment plant; material: sludge; isolation source: anaerobic digester fed with sludge from wastewater treatment plant | place: Denmark: WWTP Randers ... | reverse complement strand
AGAATATTTTTTACCTTGAACATGACGACCTCTATGAAACGTTGATGGTTTCCTAGCTCAAAGCTTAAAATTAAGCAACTGTTTTAAGAATTTCACATTTTTCACTCTTTGTTCATCCGGCGGATCATCATTTTGAAAATACTTGACACATCCGGCAGACAAGATGTAGGTTGCTGTCAATTTTTCAAAATCCCCAATCATCACCATAACGCTTCTCGTTCGGGTCATTTATGAATGATGAGATTCTAAAGTACTGGATTGCGTTAAAATCAATCAAAGGCATCGGCCACGTCTCTTTTCCGGCACTGGTGGACAGGTTCGGCTCTCCTGCCGCTGTTTTCGGTGCTTCCGTTTCCGACCTGCAGCAAACAGAGGGAATTTCCCGTCAGATTGCAGAGGCCATTGTTCATTTCAGAGGCTGGGATAATGTTAAAGCAGAACTTGAACTTATTCGCAAAAATGACGTTACAATAGTTACTTACGAAGATGAGCTCTATCCGGGGCAATTATTGAATATCTATGACCGCCCTCCTTATATATATGTGCGGGGAAATTTGAGCAGAGAAGACATCAATCTTGCCATTGTCGGTTCCCGTGCAGCGAGCACTTACGGTAAATACACGACGGAAAGAATCAGCCGGGACCTGGCCCTTCAGGGCGTGACGGTGGTCAGCGGGATGGCTCGGGGCATCGATTCGTCGGCGCATCGCGGCGCTATAACCGCTCATGGCAGAACCGTTGCGATTCTGGGCAGCGGCCTGGATGTCATTTATCCTCCGGAAAATAAAAAATTATTTGCGGACATTGTCGAAAACGGCGCCGTGGTTTCCGAATTCCCCCTGGGAACGCCGCCGCGTTCGACAAATTTCCCGGCGCGCAACCGCATTATCAGCGGCATATCCTACGGCGTTGTCATTGTGGAAGCAGGCGAAAAAAGCGGCTCGTTGATTACGGCGAGGCTGGCGCTGGAACAGGGACGTGAAGTTTTCGCCGTACCGGGAAGCATTGATTCCGCCGGTTCGCGCGGTACGAATAAGCTGATCAAGCAGGGAGCCAAGCTCATTGAAAACACGGAGGATATTCTGGAAGAAATTCTGCCGCAGATAGAACGAGAAAAAACCGTTAAAAGGATTTTCCGCTCCCGAGACATTGAACGTCTGCGAGCCCGTGCGCATGGAAAAATTAAATGCCGCCGAACAGAAATTATACGATCTGGTTTCCCAAAAACGCATGCACATCGACGATTTGATTTCTGTGACGGGATTTTCGTCCGCCGATATTCTCAGCGCTTTGACCACCATGGAACTCAAAGGAATTGTCCGGCAGCACCCGGGAAAATTTTTTTCTGCAGAAAGAACAAACTAATCAATAAAACTATTATTTTCCGGATATTTAAATAATGAAATGAAAGGAAGATCGTAAAAAATAGCTTTACAAATTTTTTTCTTCCATTTATAGGGGCTTTCTATTTTTTAAGAGAGAATGGGATTATGGCAAATTCTTTGGTGATTGTGGAGTCTCCCACAAAAGTTAAAACGATAAAAAAATTTCTCGGAAACGATTTTAATGCCGTCGCTTCGATGGGTCATATTAAGGATTTGCCGAAAAGCAAACTGGGTATTGATCTGGAAAAAGATTTCGAGCCGTCGTACAGCATCATCGAAACGAAAAAGAAAACCATCGATGAACTGAAAAAAGCGGCGAAGAACGCCGAGAACATTTATCTGGCCCCCGACCCGGACCGCGAAGGCGAAGCCATTGCCTGGCATATTAATGAAGTTCTCAACACCAAGAACAAAAACGTCTACCGCGTCCTCTTCAACGATTTAACCAAAGATACCGTGACCGAGGCCATCAAAAATCCCCTGCAACTGGATTTCAACAAATATGAAGCGCAGCAGACCCGCCGCATTCTGGACCGTCTGGTCGGTTATCAAATAAGTCCGGTGCTGTGGGACAAGGTCAAACGAGGCTTGAGCGCGGGGCGCGTTCAGTCCGTCGCCGTCCGGATGATCTGCGACCGGGAGGACGAAATAAAAAATTTCAAGCCCGAAGAATACTGGAATCTGACGGCCAAATTCGAAGGTAAAAATCCGCCTCCTTTTGAAGCGAAACTTCATAAAGTCGACGGCAAAAAAGCAAAAGTGACCAACGGCGAACAGGCCGCGATGCTTGCCGATAAAATCAAGCAGGCGGAGTTTTTTGTTGAAAAACTGGAAAAGAAAGAAGTCAAGCGCACTGCGCCGCCCCCGTTTACCACCAGTAAATTGCAGCAGGAAGCATCGCGCTGGTTTCGTTTTTCAGCCAAGAAGACCATGATGGTCGCGCAAAAACTCTATGAAGGAATCGAACTGGGCAAGGAAGGTTCCGTGGGTCTCATCACATATATGAGAACGGACTCCTACCGGATATCCGAAGAAGCCATCAAAGATGTTCGCGACTACATCAGAGAAAGTTATTCCGCGGATTATCTGCCGCATAAGCCTCATACGTACAAAAATACGCAAAAAGCGCAGGATGCCCATGAAGCGATTCGTCCGTCCCGCATGACTAATAAACCGCAGGACATCAAGCAATATCTGAGCGCCGATCAATTCAAACTTTATCAACTGATCTGGAACCGCTTTGTCGCCAGTCAGATGAATCCGGCCATTCTCGATCAGACCACCATTGACATTGCCGGCGCCAATTGTCTTTTCCGCGCGCAGGGACAGATCATGAAATTCCCCGGCTTCACCATCGTCTATACGGAAGGCAAGGATGACAAGGATGAAAACGGCAACGGAAATGGCAACGGAACGGACAAGTTTTTGCCGGAAGTCAGCGAAAAAGAAAAGTTGAAACTTCTCCATCTGAATACGGAACAGAAATTCACACAACCGCCGCCGCGTTTTTCCGAAGCGTCGCTGGTGCGCGAACTGGAGGAAAAAGGCATTGGACGCCCCAGCACCTATGCCGCGATTCTTTCCACAATACAGGAACGCGAATACGTGAAGCTGGAAAAAGGCAAGTTTTATCCGTCGGAACTGGGAATGATGGTGACGCATCTTCTGGTAAAAAGTTTTCCGACCATTCTGGAAATCGCTTTCACCGCGGATATGGAAAACAAACTGGACGCCATTGAAACGGGCGAACGCAAGCGTGTGCAGACGCTCAAGGAATTTTACGCGCTTTTTGCCGACGAGCTGAAAAAAGCCAAGGCGGAAATGAAAAACATCAAGCAGGAAGAAACGCCAACCGATCTGGTCTGCGAGAAATGCCAGTCCCCCATGGTGATTCGCTGGGGAAAAAACGGGAAGTTTCTGTGCTGTTCCAATTATCCCAAATGCAAAAACACCATGAATTTTACTCATGACGAAAACGGAAAGGTCAAACACGTGGAAACCAGAACGACAGATATCAAATGCAACAAGTGCGGCAAAAATATGATTGTCAAAGAGGGGCGTTTCGGTCAGTTCCTCGCCTGCTCCGGTTATCCCGAATGCAAAAACACGATGACCGCGGCCAAAGACGAAAACGGCGAAATCGTCGCACAGGCAACGCCGACGACCGATGAAGTCTGCGAGCTGTGCGGCAAACCCATGACGGTCAAGCGCGGCCGCTATGGCCAGTTCCTCGGCTGCACCGGTTATCCCGAATGCAAAAACATCAAAAAGCTAGACAAGGACGGAAAGGCGGCCAAACAGGAGGTCGTTCTGTCGGATGAAGTCTGCGAGCTGTGCGGCAAACCCATGGCCGTCAAGCGCGGCCGCTACGGCCAGTTCCTCGGCTGCACCGGTTATCCCGAATGCAAGAACATCAAAAAAATCCCTAAAACAAAAACAGAATCCTGATGGATCATCGTGTGACAATTATCGGCGGCGGACTGGCCGGCTGCGAGGCGGCCTGGCAGCTGCTGCGGCGCGGCCATGCGGTTGAGATGTATGAAATGAAACCGCAGAAATTTTCCGAAGCCCACAAAATGGAGAATCTCGCCGAACTGGTTTGCAGCAATTCCCTCAAGTCCAACTCTCTCGATAATGCGCCCGGTTTGCTCAAGGAAGAAATGCGCCTGCTGGACTCGGTCATTATGAAAGCGGCGGATAAAACCGCCGTGCCCGCCGGATCCGCTCTGGCGGTTGACCGCCTTCTGTTCGCCCGCGAGGTGGAAGCCCGGCTTTGTGAACAAGCGGCCTTCACCCTTCACCGGCATGAAGTAACCGCCATCCCGAACGATACTGTAACGATCATTGCCACCGGCCCGCTGACCTCCGACGCAATGGCGCAGGATATTTCCCGGAGGCTCGGCGGTGCGTCGCTCTATTTTTACGATGCCATTGCGCCCATTGTCGAAGCGGATTCCATTGATATGAACAAGGTCTTCCTGGCGTCGCGCTATGACAAGGGAACGCCCGACTACCTGAATTGCCCTCTGACCCGCGAAGAATACGAATCATTTCACAAGGCGTTGCTGGCGGGAGAAAAGGTGGCCGCCAGAGATTTTGAGGAAACCCGCCATTTCGAGAGCTGCCTTCCGATAGAAATCCTGGCTCAGCGCGGCGAAAAGAGCCTGGCATTCGGTCCGATGAAACCGGTGGGCCTGATTGATCCTCATACCGGCAACAAACCCTACGCCGTTGTGCAATTGCGCAGAGAGAACGCCGCCGGCACTCTTTTTAATCTGGTCGGTTTCCAGACCAAATTGACCTGGCCGGAACAGCGGCGGATTTTTCGCCTGATTCCCGGACTGGAGAAGGTTGAATTTGCCCGCTACGGCAGCATTCACCGCAACACCTATATCAACTCCCCCGCCCTGCTGAGCCCTACCCTGCAGCTCAAAAACCATGAAAATATTTTCTTTGCCGGACAGATCACGGGCGTGGAAGGCTATATGGAGTCGGCAGCCATGGGGCTTCTGGCCGGTCTGAACGCGGCGTTTATCATCGAAGGGAAAAAAGCCGAACCGCCTCCCGTCAACACAGCGCTGGGCGCTCTCATTCAATATATCACATCTCCCGAACATGCAGTTCAGTTTCAACCGATGAACATTAATTTCGGACTGTTCAACGCACCCGTGGAAAAAAAACTACGGAAAAAAGAGAGAAACGCCCTCATCGTCCATCAGGCTCTACAGTCCCTGAATGCGTGGATTTCCAGCCAAAAGCTCAATGAACTTCGGCCCGATATATTCTGTTGACACAAAGCAGGACTTCTCTTATACTTCGCCCGCTTTTTAAGCATGTCTTCTCACAAAGAAGATTGTTAACATCTTTAACCATAAGGAGAGTTTCAAATGCCTGAACAAAATCGAGAAAATTCATTGGTTCTGATAAAACCGGATGCAATAAAGAATTCCCTAACCGGGTATATCCTTTCACGATTTTCAGAGTTCCACACCGGACTGCGTTTCGCGGCGCTGAAGGTTGTCGCCGTCAATCTGGCGCTGGCAGAAGAACATTACGCCGAACACAAGGGAAAATTTTTCTATCCGTCTTTGCTTGAATACATTCGCGGGTACCTGCATTATCCGGATGAACCCTCGAAGCGCAGAGTCATCGCGATTATCTACCGGGGACCGAACGCCATCAAAAACATCAGGGAGATTTGCGGTAACACCAATCCGCATGAAGCCAGAGCGCAAAGACCCGGCTGCATCCGCTCACTGGGAACGATCATTCCGCTGTATGACGCAAAGGGAAAATTTATCGGAGATCGATCGGACAATCTGATTCATGCATCCGCAAATATTCAGGATGCTGAACGTGAAATTAAACTCTGGTTTCTTCCCACGGATATTCCGCCCACGGTACGCAGTTATCCTGCAGAGACAAGCAAAGAATACTATTATTACAAAAACGGCGCGATCAGTTCCGAATACACCCCGGGAAGCTACTGTTTCATCGGACCCGGCGATTTGGTCTGGAAATCCGACATGAAAGTCTTGCGGCAGATTGCAAAAGGCAAAAAACAGGATTATTCAACGAATGCGGTTATTGCCAAATATCTAATCAATAAGGAAACAGACTAAACTCAGAGGTTTTCGCCGGCACCGCAATTCGCCGAAATATTGTTTGACGGTTTTTTCATTGTCCTCAGCCGGATGGCTGTCCGGTTGTCCGGCAACTAATCGCTGATGCGCTTGTACGTCTTCCAGCCTTCTGCCAGGCCGAGTCCCTTGTATTTTTCACGCATTTGCTCATCAGGATATTTGAAATAATACTGGTAGCTTCCCTTTTTGATCTTGCGAAGTTCCACGGCCGAGGGTTCCTTTTTCGGCGGTGTCCACGTCCCTTCCTGAGTGATCAGGCGGCGTTGTGTATCGTAAGAAATCAGCTGCTTGTTTTCTACTTTATATTTGCCCTTCATCTCCTCCAGAGCAGCGTTGTTCTGAAAATTCGTGGCTTCAAACGTGCCGTCGGCATGATAGCGAACACGCTGTTTCAGGATCACCAGCTGGCCTGAATATTTAATATCATGATTGATTTCGTAAAGGCCCGGATAGATGCAGGACAGTTCCGGTTCATCTTTACCGCAGGCGCTAAAAAGCAACGCCACGGTAAGAATCAGTAACAATAATGAAACCCTTCGCATAGAATGTCAGCTCCTTTATCGGATAATCCCTGTTGTTTTTAGAAGTGATTTTATTTTTTATTTTTTTAAACTATAATATTTACAGGGTGTTAAAAAACAAACAACGGTGCTTTTGTCAAGACTTAATTTGTGACGTTTTTCATGATGGTCCTGAAAAGCGGTATCCAAAAACGATTTTACATCAGAGGATCAAACAATTTGCTTTTTAAAGTTGAATATAATAAATTTTCTACAAGTATACGAATGACTTAATTTATAAAGCCGGATATCCTTAAACGGGTGTCGCCATTCAGGTAAATCACATGCGCGGAAAAGTAATCATAGTCAGCGGCGGCGAATCGACCGATGCCGCATTTTTTAACAGCCAGGCCGGCAAGCGGGATGATTGTCTGATCATCGGCTGCGACGGCGGATCCCGTCATCTCAAAAGCTGGGGCATCAAACCGGACGTCATCATCGGGGACATGGATTCGATCGACGCCGCTCTTCTGGCTTATTATGATTCGGAAAACATTAAAATCATAAAATATCCGGCAAACAAAGACTTTACCGATACGGAACTGGCCCTGGATTACGCGTTGGAGGTAAAACCGGAAAAAATATATATCTGGTGCGCTCTGGGAGGCAGGATGGATCATACGCTGTCCAATATTTTCCTTCTTTTAAAAGGGCGGGAAAGAGGAATTCAAACGGTGCTGATCGACCCGTTCTGCGAAATATTTCTGGCGGATAACGAAACGCATTTTACCGGCGACACAGGGAAAACCGTATCCCTGCTATCGCGGAGTCCGGAGGTTACCGGAATCACCCTTTCCGGATTTCTGTATCCTCTGGAAAATGAAAATTTGAAAATGGGGGAATCCCGCGGTATCAGCAACCGGATCAGGGACAATGATGCGTGTATCCGGTTTGCAAACGGCAAGCTTCTTGTTATTAAGTACCAAAACAAGGATCGTTTCCCGGAGGCGGTTTAATCATGAAATTGCGCAAAGTATTATGCATCGGCGGTTCCGACTCCAGCGGCGGCGCCGGAATTCAGGCGGATCTCAAAGCTGTCAGCGCCTGCGGCTGCTGGGGATTGACTGTAGTCACGGCCGTTACGGCACAAAACACAAAAGGGGTGTCGGGAATTTATCCGGTTGATCCGGCATTTGTCGCAAAGCAGATGGATGTCGTGCTGAGCGATATCGGAGTCGACGCGATCAAGACCGGCATGCTTCCGACCGAAGAGATTATTCAGGTGGTCGTTAAAAAAATTAAAAAATATAAACTGAAAAACGTTGTGGTGGATCCCGTGATGAGTGCCAAAGGCGGCAGAACTCTGATGACCGGCAAAGCCCGACAGATGCTGGTGCAGACGCTTCTCCCGCTGGCGCTGGTCATTACGCCGAACATCCCGGAAGCGGAAACGCTCTCGAAAAATAAAATTAAAACCATGGCCGACATGAAGGACGCTGCCGCGGTCATTTACGAATCCGGCGCGGCAAATGTCGTCATAAAAGGCGGACATCTGCCCGACCGCAAACATGCCGATGTGACCGACATTCTGTACAGCGGATCCGGCTACTGCGAATTTTCCTCTGCCAGAATCCGTTCCTGTCATACGCACGGCACCGGCTGCACCTTCGCTTCGGGGCTGGCGTCCGGTCTCGCCCGCAGGAAAAGTCTTGCAGACGCTGTGTTGCAGGCTAAAATCACGGTAGCCGACGCTATCCGGAAGGCGGTTGTTTTGGGACACGGTTACGGATCGGTCAATGTTTTTGAAAAATTTAGTTAATATTTGGCGATATAAAATCGCTTTCACATTTCGGAGGATACGATGACACAATTAGAAAAAGCCCGTAAAGGCATCATTACTGAAGCAATGAAGGCAGCGGCAAAAGAAGAAAAAGTTGCTCCCGAATATATCCGCAAAGGAATTGCCGAAGGCACCATTGTCCTTTGCCGCAATGTAAAACATCCGTCCATTAAACCGCTGGCCATCGGCCGGGGTCTGCGGACGAAAGTCAACGCCAATATCGGCACCTCCAAAGACCATACCGATTTAAATCTGGAATTGAAAAAGCTGAAGATTGCCGTTGATGCGGGCGCCGATGCGGTTATGGATTTATCCACCGGCGGCAATCTGGCCGCCATCAGAAAAAAAGTCATGAAAAAATCAACGGTGGCAATCGGGACCGTCCCGATTTATCAGGCGGCAGTCAAAATGCTGCAGGACAGGAAAGCCATATCGGAAATGACAGCGGATAATATTTTTGACGTCATTGAAGAAAACGGCAGAGACGGCGTGGATTTTATTACGGTCCACTGCGGCGTCACCCGGTTGAGCGTCTCGGCGCTGAAATCACAAAAAAGAATCCTGGGCATCGTCAGCCGCGGCGGTTCGATGACGGCCAACTGGATGGACTGCAATAAAAAAGAAAACCCGCTTTATGAGGAATACGACCGGCTTCTGGAAATTGCTCATCGTTACGATATGGTGTTGAGCCTCGGCGACGGTCTGAGGCCCGGAGCTATTGACGACGCCACCGATCAGGCACAACTTCAGGAGTTAATCATCCTCGGGGCGCTTGCCGCACGCGCGCGCGCCGCTGGCGTGCAGGTGATGATTGAAGGACCCGGCCATGTTCCCCTGACGGACATCGTCACCAACATCAGACTGCAAAAAGATATTTGTCAGAACGCTCCTTTTTACGTGCTGGGCCCTCTGCCCACGGATATCGCACCCGGCTACGATCACATTACGTCAGCCATCGGCGGAGCGATTGCCGGCGCCGCCGGCGCCGATTTTCTGTGCTACGTGACGCCTGCGGAGCATCTGCGGCTGCCGACTTTGAACGATGTTCGCGACGGCGTTATTGCCGCGCGTATCGCCGCACACATTGCCGATATTGCCAAGGGCGTGAAGCAGGCGCGTGAAAAAGACCGGAAGATGTCTTCGTGCCGGAAAAATTTCGACTGGCAGGGACAGGTGGATTTGTCCATCGATCCTGAAAAAACCGTTTCGCTTCTGGAAAAAAGCAAAAGCGCCAAAAATGAAGGCTGCACGATGTGCGGCGAATTCTGTGCGATAAAATTAGGTAAGAGATAATCACCAGAGGATAAATTATTGCCTGATCATGCCCATCGCCTTCATGCCAGGGAAATTATTCACCGGCTGAGAGAATCCGGTCACGAGGCATATTTTGTCGGCGGGTGTGTTCGCGATTTTATTCTCAACCAGACTTCCAGCGATTACGATATTGTAACGTCGGCGCGGCCGGAGGAGGTCATGAAACTCTTTCCCCGCACCGTAGCCATCGGCGCCAAGTTCGGCGTTGTTGCCGTCATTATCGACAATCATCCTTTTGAGGTTGCCACGTTTCGCAGCGATGATGTTTACGAAGACGGCCGGCACCCTTCCCGGATTCACTATTCCACTGCCCGGGAAGATGTTTTCCGGCGCGATTTTACGATCAACGGCCTTTTAATGGATCCGGATACCGGAGATATTATTGATTATGTCAACGGCCGTTTTGATATCGACAATAAAATTGTCAGAACTATCGGCAATCCGGAAAAACGGTTCCGTGAGGATTATCTGAGGTTGCTCCGGGCGGTGCGGTTTGCAGCCAACCTTCATTTCGACCTGGAACCGGCGACACAGGATGCCGTCAAACGCGAAGCTTCGAATATCCGACACATCAGTGTTGAACGCATCCGGGAAGAGCTCAACAAGATTCTGACCCGCGGCGGCGCCCGCCGGGGATTTGAACTGATGATGCAAACGGATATCCTGCAAAACATTTTACCGGAGATCTGCCGTCTCAAAGGCGTGGAACAACCGCCGCGGTTTCATCCCGAGGGCGATGTCTGGCAGCACACGTTAAAAATGCTTGAGTTGCTGCCCGCAGACGGAGAGCGGGAAAAAAATATCTGCCTGGCGTGGGGAACGCTCTTACACGATGTCGGTAAAGCGCTCACCCGCAGCGAAGACGAAAAGGGCGTGCACTTCTACGGCCATGTGCAGCAGGGAGAAATTATTGCCGACACCATCATGCAACGATTAAAATTTTCCCGCATGCAGAGAGAAACCGTCGTCAATCTGATTCGTCAGCATATGGTATTCATGAATGTCCGGAAAATGCGGCCCGGACGTCTTAAAAGATTTCTGCGCATGCCCGATTTCGATCTTCATCTGGAACTGCATCGTCTCGATTGTCTGGCCAGTCACGGAATGCTGGACAATTATGAGTTCTGCCGCGAACAGTTGCAGATTCTAGCGCTTGACGATCTGCATCCTCCTCGTTTATTAACCGGAAACGATTTGATCGCCATGGGGTTTACTCCGGGGAAAANNAGATATTCTTCTTGCGGTGGAGGAAGAACAGCTGGAAGGACGAATCCAGTCCGTCGAACAGGCAATAAATTATGTGCGTAACAGATGGAATATAGAATCATGAAAAAATACCGGCTGATCATTTGCTTGTTTTTACTTTTTACCCTGATGCTGGCCTGCTCGGGCAAGGCGCATCACCGGAGAGTTGCGTCGGCGCCCAGATACAAACCTGCTTTAAATCTGATGGGCTATACGATACAGGCGGGCGCTTTTCGAAATGTTGAAAATGCAGTTCGCTTGACGGAACGGCTGAAAATCAATCACTGGCTCGATGCAACCTATTTTCTTGCCGATGACAAATTCTTCAAAGTGCGCTTCGGTAATTTCAGCACCAAGGACCTGGCTAAAAAGAGAGCCCTGGAACTGATCGACGCAAAGGTCATTGAGGAATTTTACATTGTCCGTCCCGAAGATTATTCCGTAGCCCGACAAAAACAATACGGAACCGACTATCTCAGGGAATCCATTGTCACAACAGCCCGGGATTTTCTCGGTGTTCCCTATCTCTGGGGCGGGGCCTCTCCCGATGACGGATTCGATTGCAGCGGCTTGACCATGACGGTGTATCAGCTCAACGGCCTGAATCTGCCCCGCAACTCCAGAAAACAGTATGCGGTCGGAAATGCCATTGAGAAAAACGAACTGCAGAAGGGAGATCTGGTCTTTTTTGCCGATCGGGGGAATCATCATGTTTCGCATGTCGGCATATATGTCGGCGACAACCAGTTCATTCATGCCTCATCGCAGGGCAATGAAATTCGCATTGACCACCTTTCGTCCGATTACTTCACCAGACAATATGTCGGAGCGAGAACCTATTTATAATTTTTCTCCTCCATACTTTTCGTTTTCACCATAATTTTTTTTGTCGATTTGAATATTTTTCTCATTTTATTTTTTTCAGTCCTCAGAAATATTTTTTTAAAAAAAAGAGTTTCCACGTGGAATGCCTGTATGCGGCGATTGCACTAAACTATATTTTATTTTCTTCATCATCGGGAATCCCAGTGATGACGTGGCCTGCAGCGTATCGCTCTTCATGAAAACATCGCCATTTTTCGTTTTTCATTCCCCGGCATTTCTCCTGCGATCTTTTCGCTTGCGGGATGCTTGTAAAATAATTCATTATTTTTTATAGTTTTTGTTGACGTAAGAAAAAAAATGAAGTAAAATTCTTCGCAACGAAGCAAGTAAAGTTTTTTACAGCAGTTGAAATCAAATTTTTATAAAGGAGGCTTCACCTAATGGCAACAGCAAAGAAAGCAGCACCGAAGAAAAAAGTAGCAAAGAAAGCGGCAAAGAAAGCGGCTCCCAAGAAAAAAGTGGCAAAGAAAGCTGTAAAGAAAGCAGCTCCCAAGAAAAAAGTGGCAAAGAAAGCAGCAAAGAAGAAATAAAGAAAATTTCATTTAAACTTTTTTTGACGAAGGGGGCATAACGGTGCAATAATTTTCCCCTGAAAAAGGAAAATGCTTTTTGTCGTTGTGCCTCGAAAGAAAAATCAGGCGGCATTTGTTTTCAAAACATCTGCCGCCTGATTTTATTTGGCCCATCACCCATGTTTCTTCAATTCCACTCCTGAAAAATACCGGCAGGGATGTATCATTTTTCAGCGTTGCTTTTTAGACGAAATTGTGTCTATAGTGCCACCGAAAATTGTGATATTTTCAACAGTTGATGGTGTTCATATATTTTTTAATATTTTAAGATAAGGGCGGGTTCAACGAATGTTAACATTAAATAAGGTTTTTTTTACCGCTCCCGGCGGCGATGGTGAAAACAGTGCCCCACGCAATATCATTGACGGCCTGGATTTTACCTTTGAAGACGGAAAATTTTACGCCATTACGGGCCCCAACGGCAGCGGAAAGACAACGCTGGCCAAACTGATCATGGGCATTAATCCGATCACACAAGGCTCCATTGTTTTTAACGGCCAGGATATCTCCGGTCTTTCGATTACGGACAGAGCCAAACTGGGCATCGCATATAGTTTTCAACAGCCGGCCCGTTTTAAAGGCATTTCGTTCCGTGATTTGCTGTCGATC
>MTKX01004451.1_pt1 | contig 13002 bp, 15 predicted proteins | sample 1042771 | NCBI WGS metagenome assembly MTKX01 (sample SAMN06212183, study PRJNA360534) | anaerobic digester metagenome | biome: Wastewater treatment plant; material: sludge; isolation source: anaerobic digester fed with sludge from wastewater treatment plant | place: Denmark: WWTP Randers ... | reverse complement strand
CTGGAGCAGATCAAGAGAAGCGGATATGAGGGGTGTGCAGGATGCAGCGCATGTCCGGTATAGAGGAAAAGGCCAGGAAGGCACGCGGCAAGAAGGCGGCCTATGGCACCGATGTGGATCTGGAGAGCTTTAAGTCCGAGTCCAGGGAGTATGAGGCTCTNNGCTCCATGTATGAGGGAGTGGAGATGATGGATATCGCCTCCGCCCTGAAGAAGTACGAATTCCTGCAGGACTACTACTGGAAGCTGGTGGCCCCTGATGCCGACAAATATACGGCGGAGGTGGCGGAAGCGGAGCCGTCCGGATTCTTCGTGCGGGCCAAGAAGGGCAGCAAGACCGTATTTCCCATCAAGAGCTGCCTGTATCTGGGCTCGAGCGACTTCAATCAGAGGGTGCACAATATTGTCATCGCCGAGGAGGGCTCGGAGCTGCATATGATCACCGGCTGCACCACTCCCACCCATGTCCAGAGGGGGCTGCACCTGGGCATATCCGAGTATTACGTCCAGAAGGATGCCAAGGTGAGCTTCACCATGATCCATAGCTGGGGCAAGGAGGTGGAGGTCAGGCCCAGGACGGGCATAGTTCTGGGCGAGGGGGCCTCGATGTCCAACAACTACATCATGCTCCGGCCGGTCAAGACCCTGCAGACCTTCCCCACCGCCACCCTGGCCGGAAAGGGTGCCGTGGCCAGCTTCAACTCCGTGATTTATTCCACTATGGGAGACATCGATATAGGCAGCAATGTCTTTTTAGATGCTCCCGAGACCAGCGCCGAGTCCATATCCCGGGTGGTCTCCGTGGGTGGAGATGTTATTGCCCGGGGGCGCATGACCGGCAGGGTGCCCGGTGCCCGGGCCCATCTGGAGTGCGTGGGGCTGCTTCTGGGGGAGAAGGGCAGGATTTACTCCATACCGGAGCTGGACGGCCAGAGCCGGGACCTGGATATGTCCCATGAAGCAGCGGTGGGCCGCATCTCCGAGGAGGAGCTGGAGTATCTCATGGCCCGCGGCCTGACATCAGAGGAGGCCACCAGCGTCATCGTCCGGGGCTTTTTGGATGTGGAGATCAAGGGCCTGCCGGAGGACCTGCGGCAGGAGATCAAGGAGCTCACCCAGAGGGAGGATCTGAAGGGGGCATCCTAAAGCTCCTCTGCCTCTCTTATTCTATTTTAGCCCATTTATGCACTTGAAGGCAACTGCAAAGCTCCTGCGGGAGGCTTTCCGGGAGTGGCTCAGGGACGATGCCTCGCTCCTGGCTGCGGCTCTGGCATACTACGGCCTCTTCTCCTTCGTTCCATTATTTATACTAACTTTAATATTAATTGACTCTCTGTTTCGATACGGGGTACTCGATGGTCAGACAGCAGCCTTCTCTGCGGACCTGGTAGGCCGGCAGATGCCGGACACTGCCAGCGACCTCTTAAACCTGGCCTCGGATCGGGCCGCCTCCTTCAGCTTCACCCTGGTCAGCCTGATGCTTTTGCTATTCGGTGCAGGCGGGCTTTTTGTCAATACCAGGCGGGCTCTTCACATCATCTGGCAGCTTCCAGAAAAGCGCCTTCCTTTTCTGGATTGGATCGTCTCATACCTCTACTCCTATCTTCTCATCGGCCTGGTCGCCTTTCTTCTTCTGGCCACATCCCTCTCCTCAGCCCTCGTCCTTACGGTGGGCCGGCAGATCGAGGCGTTGCTGCCCATACATCTGGATCTGCTGCGCGCTCTCACCTTTCTGGTCTCCTTCTCCTTTGTGACCATCCTCTTTGCCGCTACCTACATTGCTTTGATCGAGGTGAAGCTGGGCTGGCAGGAGGTTCTCGCCGGTTCAGCCCTGGCATCCCTCCTCTTTGCGGCGGGGAATTTCTGCATAGAGGTATATCTGGGATGGGTCAATATCGGCTCCGCCTATGGCGCGGCGGGATCTCTGGTGGTCTTTGTCTTCTGGGTCTACTATTCAGCCCAGATCTATCTCTTCGGAGCGGAGGTGATCAAGGTAATGAGAAGGCATTACTGCCATCAGGCTTCCGATTGAAAATGCCAAAACCTGTTTCAAAGTTTAACAGCCGTCATTTGTAAATACTATAAAACGCAATTAATAAGAACAGAAATAGTCTAGTTCAGTTATGTATGAGGAAGGGTTTTTATGATATTATGTGAATGTGGAGAAATTTTGGACGGCGATACGTTTAGAGATTATATAAAGACTTCGGCAAATCCGTCCACTCCAACCATTGGGCATAGAGCATGCGGCCATATATTTAATTTTATTGACGGAATTCGTACCAAGCAATATTCATCCAAAAGAGAATTGAAAACCTTAGCAGCTAAATATGCTGAGAAACATAAAATGAATTGGAATGAGATCGAGTATCTTCTTATAGAGGTTGATCGGCTAAAGTCATCCGGAAATCTATCCGATATGGAAATTCTTAATGCCGCCTTCAAAAAGATAAAACTGAATGCGGCCAATCCAATCTAAATTATGAGATCCTAGACGTTCATACCCGGCAGTTGTCTTTTTGGGATCCAATACTCAGAGCTCTTTACCTGCAAATAATCCCCCGGTATTCCATGCTGCCAAAAAAAACCAAAGCCATCAAGAAGGATCTACTCTGCCTATCCCAAGAAAAAGCGAAAAAGCAAATAAAGGATGGGCTCTGGCAGCCATCGCAGACGCCCTTTATTTGATTTTTTCCTTTGTCTCCCTCAGCCTTTCCGCCACCGCCTCTGCATGTCCCTTCACCGAGACCTTCTTCCAGGCATGAGCCACCTTCCCCTGAGGATCGATGAGAAAAGTGGATCGGACCACGCCGCAGCTCTCTTTGCCGTACATCTTCTTGAGAGCCCAGGCCCCATAGGCCTCAGTCACCTTATGGTCGGCATCGCTGGCCAGCTTTATCCCCAGTCCGTGCTTCTCAGCGAATTTTTTGTGGCTGGCCGGCGGGTCCCGGCTGATCCCCAGCACCTCTGCTCCCATACTGTTCAATGTGGGCAGGGCCAGGGTGAAGTCCACCGCCTCCCTGGTGCAGCCACTGGTATTGTCCTTGGGATAAAAGTAGAGCACCAGCCATTTTCCCTTAAAGTCATCAAGACATACCTCCCGCTCATCCATGCCCGGCAGACAGAACTGCGGCGCAGCATCTCCAATATCGACCATAACACTCCACCTCGATTCTGATCATCTTGGTAATGATCGGCTGAAATTAAAAGTCTATGGGATCATCGACTTGGCAGCCTCAATTATTGGCTAAAGGACATTATATATACTGCAAAGTTGGTGATATACCAAGAAAGTAGCTTAATCATCAGGAGATCATTGGATTTATGAGTGGAAGCCTGGATCTGGACGAGGTGGATAGAGCCATCCTAAGCAGCTTGAGGGAGAACGCCCGCATCAGCCTGCAGGAGATATCCAGGCGGTCCGGAGTCTCTGATGCTACCATTCAGTTCCGGCTGCGAAGATTGAAGTCCAATGGAGTAATCGAGCGCTTCACCATTGCCACCAGCCCGGCGGCCACAGGATATGCCGTGACCGCCATCATACTGGTGCAGACCGATGGCGACAGACACGACCGGACTGTGTCTGAACTGGTGAAAGTTCCCCAGATCACCGAGGTCTACGGAGTACTGGGAGAATATGACCTCTTCCTCAAGGTCTGGTGCAGGAGCCTGGATGAGCTCAAAGTAATCATTAACGATAACATCAGGTCATTGCAGGGGATTGAAGACCTGCATGAGATAATAGTGATGGAGAGGGCAAAAGAGGAGATGCCCCCGGTTTAGGCAGGGTGAAAGTGTGGCGGGATCCTGGAATTTAAAAGATAGGGCTAAAGCTTTCAGCTTTATGAAGAATGGTGATAGCAGTCCCGATATCAGCGATCTGGCTGCCCCTCCCCTGCCCCTGCCCGATCTGAAGAACCTGGAAAAGCCCAAGATCACAGTCATCGATTACAGCGACCTGAGTTACCATGAGGCCGAGGCCAAGGATGTGACGGAATGCTTCCGTTTTAAAGACCAGCCCACGGTGACCTGGATCAATATCGACGGCCTGCATCAGATGGATGTCCTGGAGAACCTGGGCGCTTGCTACGGAATCCATCCCCTGGTCTTGGAGGACATTCTGACCGATCAGCGTCCTAAAATCGAGGATTACGACGATTACATATTCATAGTGCTCAAGATGCTCTACTACGAGGAGAGCGAAGAGAGCCCTGAGGACGATGAAGAGGGCGACGATCTTGGCGAGTCCTCCCTGGATATGGACCAGGTGAGCATCATCCTCGGCCCTAACTTCATCATATCGTTTAAAGAGAAAGAGGTGGACGTATTCAATCCCCTGCGGGATAGGCTCCGGACTGCCAAAGGCAGGGTCCGAAAGCAAGGGGCGGACTATCTGGCTTATTCCATGATCGATGCCATCGTGGACCACTATTTCGTGATCATGGAGAAGCTTGGCGAGCGCTTCGAGGACCTGGAGGATGCCGTCGTGTCTGATCCCGAGCCGGGAATACTTCCTACCATCTACAACTTGAAGAGGGATATGCTCTTTTTAAGAAAATCGGTCTGGCCGCTGCGGGAGGCCATAAGCAAGATGCAGAGAACCGACTCCCATCTGGTCACCGAGGCCACCAAGATCTATCTGCGCGATGTCTACGACCACACCATCCAGGTGATCGAGAACGTGGAGACCTTTCGGGATATGTCTTCCTCCCTTCTGGAGATATACCTCTCCAGCCTGAGCAACAAACTCAATGAGGTGATCAAGCTTCTAACCATCATCTCCACCATCTTCATTCCCCTCACCTTCCTGGCCGGGGTGTACGGCATGAACTTCAGATTCATGCCCGAGCTCGAGTCTCCCTGGGGCTATCCGGCGGTGTTGATATTCATGCTCTTAGTGGTGGTGGTGATGCTGGCCTATTTCCGCAAGAAAGATTGGATTTAAAAGAGCCGACAGGAGCCTCTCCTTAGAGTCTATCTCATCAATCATAGTACCCTTTGCGAGCCCTCTTGCCATCACCGGCCTCTCAAGAATCTGGTGCCGCCATTTCCTCAATCCACGGTTTTAAAACTGATTTAATGTCGCAATGAATATGACCCAGGCCGGTTTAATTGTCTTCCCGGTGAAGCTATTATGGAGCTAGGTAAGAAGGCCAAGCCCATCTCCCCGCAGGAGATGGCGGCGGTGCATCATGCTCTGGAGAGCCCCATCCGCAGAAATATGCTCATACTCATGAATCAAGGGGTCCTGACTGTGCCCGAGGTGGCCAGGGCCGCCGGGGATAAGATGCTGGAGTATCAACTGCACCGGCTGGAGCTGGCGGGACTGATCGAGCTCGAAGGAGAGAGGATCATTCTCACCGAGGCGGGAGTGGCCTATGGCCAGCTGGTGAAAAAGGAGAAGGAGTTGGGCGGAGCGGACAAGATTTAGACGATAATGGCATAATTGAATTCTTGAATTCTTTTTGCGGCAGAATTGGCCCTGATATCTTATTAAGTCGGCAGCAATCAAAAAGGCTTTAATTCTTTCCGGGCGAGTAATGCATCATGAATTTCAGCCGCCGGTTTGATGTGGCAGCAGCAATTTTTGTCTTCCTGGTCTTCCTTCTCACCGTCTATCTGACCAAGGATTTCCTCAATACCATTCTTTTAAGCGTAGTCCTGGTATTTCTGCTCCGGCCACTTTATTCTGTCTTCTTCCGGCTGACCCATAGGAGACAGATCTCTTCATTTTTCTCCATACTGATTGTCTTCATTCTCATCTTGGGCTTTCTGGTTGGAATCACCACTGTGCTCCTGGTGGAGATGGTCAATCTGGAGAGATCGGGAGTTGTATCCGGGTCCCAGATCACCGCTCTGATTCAGGAGATGGAGTTATGGGCTAAAAGCTCCATTCCCGCCTGGATTTATAATTCCATAATTGAGATCGTATTAAGATATGTGGAGGAGATAAGCGATATCCCCATTGCCATAGCCAAATGGCTTTTGCCTGTCCTGGAGAAGGGTCTTGCTGCCTTTGCCTCCAATCTGCCCGTTCTCTTCGCCCAGCTGGTCGTGGCGGTATTTTTCACCTACTACATCCTCATGGACGGCAGGGATTTTGTCGGCAAAGCCATGGATCTGGTGCCGGAGGAGAAAAAGGAGATTGTCCGGGTATTTCTGCATGAGCTGAATATGATCTATGACACCCTCTTCTCCGTCTACTTCACCACATCAATGCTCAGCGGGGTCATGGCCGCCATAGGCTTTTCTCTGCTGGGGGTGCCCTATCCCTTTTTAATGGGAGGGATCGTGGCGGTTTTTACCCTCCTGCCCATGCTGGGGCCGCCATTTGTATTCGTTCCCATGGCGCTATATTATATGCTGCAGGGGGATATTATCCGTTTCCTGATACTGCTGGTCTTCGGGGTAGTGGTGCTTATGGTAGTGCCGGAGAACATAATCCGCCCCCATCTGGCCATGAAGACCTCCCGCATCCATCCTACGCTCACTTTGCTGGCCTATACCGCGCCTGTGTTCGTGGTGGGTGTTGTGGGGGTGATCATAGGCCCCGCCCTCTACGGCTTTTTGCTAGCGGTATATCGGACGGTGGTCATCGTGGGCAAGGACAGACCGCAGGAAGATGCCGAAAGGCATGGGCAGGATCAGAGTCAGACGTCCTTTTAAGAGTGAAGAGATCGTTGTGCTCTCTTCAGGACTATCTTGAGCTGATTTCTTATTGCATCTCCAGCCACTACCATCATCTTCCCCACCCTGCTAAGATCATGCCAGTCGCCTTCTCATTATCTGCTTATAGACAAAAGCCAGAGCCAATCCCGCCAGGAAGCCTCCCACATGGGCCCAGTAGGCGACTCCCCCCGACTCGGAGCTCGATCCCAGGGACATGACCCCCCCGAAGATCTGAAGGATGAACCAGAGGGAGATGAAGAACAGGGCCGGTATCCTGGCGATGCGGCTGAAAGGGGGCAGAAAGAAGAGAATGCGAACTGTGCCCGTGGGCAGAAGCAGGAGGTAGCCGGCCAGAACACCGGCTATGGCCCCGCTGGCTCCTACATTGGGGATCATGGAGGTGGGATCGGCAGCAATCTGGGCCACAGAAGCCGCCAGGCCGCAGAGCAGATAAAAGAAAATATAGAGGACCGGTCCCATCAGGTCCTCCACATTGTCTCCGAATACCACCAGATAGATCATATTGGATGCTATATGCAAGAGGCCGCCGTGCACGAACATGGCGGTGAAGAAGGTGAGATAAAACGGCAGTACCACGCTCTGGCCTTCGGTTACGAGGCCTGGCACCAGGGCCACCGCCTGAATCATGGCATTTAAACCCTCCTCACCCTCGGTTAAAAGAATAAACGCCTGGTAGAGAAAGACCAGTATGTTTATGGCCACTATTAACGCTGTCACTGCTGGAAAAGTCCGACGGGGTATGATCTCCTCTGTGCCCACGGGCGCAAACATCTCTTAAGCCCTCCAACATTCTTGTCTTCTATCGGCTTAATAGATAAAAACCGGGTATCTTATGGCCGTCAGCCCTCTCAGAGTCATACTGCCCTCATCAGGCTGAGGGGAAGCCTGGGCAGCAGCCAGAGCATGAAATCCCTGTAGGACATCCGACCCGCCCCGACCTCAAGATACCTTTCCAGGACCTTCTCTTCCCGGGCTAGAGTCCTCAAAAATATTCCGGGATGGCTATGCATAATCCTGGAGAAGAAGAGGGCGTAACGCAGATCCCAGCCCAATTCCTTTTCTATCCGGCTCTCATAGCACCGGGCCAGAATAGCGGCCGGCACATCACCGACCAGCTCTCCGGCCATCCTGCCCGAGGCCAGAGCATAATAGATCCCCTCGCCGGTGAATGGGTCACCAAATCCGGCGGCATCCCCGGCCAGGAGCACCCTGCCCCGAGCAACTCTTCTTCGGTTTCCACCCTGAGGTATGAGATGGCCGGACAGCCTCGCCTCTTTGGAAAAGCCGTTGTCCCTCAAAAAGCGGCGCATGGCCTGGCGGGGATGAGGCAGAGAGGAGGAGAGGCCTCCAATTCCCACCGAGTAGTATCCCCGGTGAGGAAATATCCAGCCGTAGCCTCCTTCCGCCACCCCGAAGTAGATGTCGAGAGAGCTTCCCAGAGTCTCAACGATCCTCTCCTCCTCAGCCTCGATCTCAGATACCAGGCACAGGCCCATGCTCTCCTTTCTTTCCGGCCCGGCGATATTTTTCTTGAGAGCATCCTGGCAGCCGCTGGCCACAACCAGAAATCTGCTCTTGTAGATCCCATCCTTGGTCCGGACAGCCACCAATTCGCCGCTGTCCCGGAAGCCCAGAACCTTCTCCGTCATAGCCCTAGCCCCGGAGAGGAGGGCCTTCTCCAGCAGATACTGGTCGAATGCGCTGCGATTTATGAGCCAGGCTATCTCGTAGCCCTTATGCCTCTCTGCCACCAGCTCCCGGTAATGGACTCTGGCTCCGGTTATCTTCCTTTCCAGGACCTGAGGGGGAAGGGGCCAGTCCAGCATAGAGAGCGCCTTCAGGGACAGAGCGTCTCCGCAGGGCTTGTAGCGGGGGAAGGGGCTCTTGTCCAGTATCAGAACATCCATTCCCCTCATTGCAGCCGTCCGGGCCGCCGCCGATCCGGCCGGCCCTCCCCCGGCCACAATCAAATCGTAAATCTGTCCCATCGCGCCTCGAGCCGCATAAAAATAAAGCTGCCAGCGGCCTTTTTTTTATACGCCGGGCAGAGCTGCTTTGGGATTACTTGGACTGGTTCCGGGAACAGCGCCTATTGCGGTGTAATAAGCATCAGCTGGATAGCCCAGAATCCTTCCACTGGCATCGGGCTTGAGCACACCGCTGCTGGACGACTTCGGCCATGCGGATATGGGCCAGCGCATAAAATCATTTATCAGAGTCTGATTATTGGCAAAGGAGGCATAGAGGAACTGATTGTACTCCTCCAGATAGCTGTTATACTGGCCGGCATAGTCCGTCACATACTGGCCCCTGCCGTAGTATTCTCCCATAAAAAGTCCTATCTTCAGTCCGTTAGCCACGCCCCTTTGATACTCAGTCATCTGCCCCAGGGCAGGCGTAGCCAGAGCCAGGACGATCAATACTGCTGCCGCCGCAATCAACCTCATCCTAAATCATCTCTGCTAGAAGCCAATACGGCATGAGCTTTTAGCTTTTCCATTCTCCCATCCCCCACAATCGAGTATTTAATCCAATACCGCCTGGATCTGATCAGAGCGAGGCGCTAAGCCATGACCAAATACTTTGAGGTTCTCCGACGCGACGGCCCGGCCCGCATGGGAAAGCTGCTCTTTGAGCGGCAGATCAGCACACCGGCTCTGATCAGCAAAGATGATTATATCTCAGCGGGAAGCGTCTATAGCTACTCATCTCTGGAGGAGGCCATATCCGCCGGAGAGGCTCTTAAAGGCAAAAAGAATCTGGTGTTTCCTGCCTATGTTCCGGCTGCCTTGCGGTCCGAGCCGGCACTGGAGCTTGCTCCACTGGATACAGACGGCCCCAAAGGTCTGCTGGTCCATCCCTTTTCCATCCATAAGCCGGAGAAGGCCGATGTTTATGCCCTGGGCAATGCTGCCGCCCTGAACAATCCCCGAGACCTGGTGGCAGCAGTGGCAGGCCTGCGAGAGAGGATAGCTCCCGATACCGCTCTATATGCCCCGGCCCTGGCCACGCCTGCCAATCTGGCCCTGCTGGTCTACCTGGGCATAGATCTCCTGGACGGCATACGCATGATGGCCGACGGCCTCCTGGGCCGCTATCACACCCGCGACGGAGTCTGGAAGGCGTCGGACTTGGCTGAGCTGCCCTGCCGCTGCCAGCACTGCCGGGATATGAGCAGCGGTGGAGTTAGCGCCGGACGGCTGGCGTCCCATAATCTGCAAAAGCTGGAGGAGGAGTTGCTCGTTGTCAGGGAGGCGGTTCGCTCTGAGAGCCTGAGGGAGTTTGTGGAGAGGCAGGTGCGGGTGGCTCCGGATCAGACTGCCGCCCTGCGGCTTTTGGATCAGGAGCATAGTTACCTGGAGCGGAGAGCGCCTGTGGCCCGTCGGAGCAAATTTTATGCCAACTGCTCCGAATCCCTGGCCAGGGTTGAGGTCAGCCGCTTTGCAGAGAGGATCTTAAGCCGCTATACCGCTCCCAAGAGCGATGTACTGCTGCTTCTGCCCTGCTCGGCCAAAAAGCCCTACTCTCTCTCCCGCTCCCACCGGCTCTTTGCCGAGGCCGTGGGAGGGCGCCGCCGCTATCTCCATGAGCTGATACTCACCTCACCCCTGGCTCTGGTGCCCCGGGAGCTGGAGGAGGCCTACCCCGCTGCCAGCTATGATGTTCCGGTCACCGGCCGCTGGGACAGAGAGGAGAGGGCCTGGCTGGCGGGATGCCTGGAGGAGTATCTGAAGAGGAATCGATATTCCAGAATCGTCGCCCACCTGGAAGGGGAGCTGGAAGAGACGGTCAGGGAGAGTGGCCTGGATGCAGTTTACACCGGAGGCGGCACCGGCAGCGCTGCTCTGGAGCGGCTGGGCCTGGCCGTAGCCGAGGCCTGCCGGGAGGCCGTCCGCCTGCCCGACCTGCGCCTGCTGCGCTATAGCGCCCATGCCGACTTCTACTTCGGGCAGGGAGCGGGAGAAGCTCTGCTGGAGGGCAAAATTGCGGTCCGGGGCAGGGAGATCCAGGACGAGGCTAAAAAGCCTCTGGCCAGCTGGACCATCAACGGCAGCATGGCTCTGTCCATGCAGGGGGCGAAAAGGCTGGAGCGGCTGGGCCGCTACATCGTCCGGATCGGCGACTTCCTGCCCAGGGGCTCCCTGCTCGCGCCGGGAGTGGTGGAGGCAGACGAGCAGATCCGGCCGGGAGACGAGGTCATTGTCCTGGGGGAGAAGGCCTTCGGAGTGGGACGGGCCAGGATGTCCGGCTGGGAGATGGTTGCCTCAACGAGGGGAGTGGCGGTGGATCTGAGGCACGTCAAGGAGAAGTAGACGCATCACTTTATTTTCCAGGAAATACAATAGTTCTGAGATGCCCGGCCTAAAAGCTGCCAGACAAAGCAACATAAAGAATGGGAGGTCCTTTCGAGAGACGGTTCAGTTCTACATGATCGACTTCAAGACCCCTCTGGGAAGGGCCATCGATATCGTCATCATTGCTCTGAACCTGATTGCCGTCTCCATCTTTGTGCTCCATACCTATGATCTCTCTTCTGCCCAGCAGGAGATGCTCTGGAGGCTGGAGATCGCTGTGGTGGCTGTATTCATCATGGAGTATGCCCTGCGGCTTTACGGGGCCCCTGACCGGGGCAAGCATTTAAAGGATGCCTACAGCATGATCGATCTGGCCGCCATACTGCCAACCTTAATTATCATGGCCCTGCCCGCCTCGTTCTTCGTTTATGATATCCGTTTCATCCAGATCCTTCGAGTATTGACAGTATTCAGGATATTTCGGTTTCTTCGCTTTGTATCAAAGAGCCATATGCTCTTTGGAACCATAAGCCAGGGCAAGATCAACATTGCCCGGCTGGTTTTCGGCATCATCATCTTCTTTTTTGTCTACTCAGGCATATTCTATTTCGTGGAAAGCCCCCTCAATCCCAAGGTGAACAACTTCGGAGATGCCTTTTATTTCATAGTGGTAGCAGTATCAACAGTAGGCTTCGGAGATATTGTGCCTGTAACCGGGATAGGAAAGCTGGTCACTGTGGTCATGATCATCTCCGGAATCATCCTCATACCCTTCCAGGCGGCCAGGATCTTTCGAGCCTGGATGGCATCCGACAGGGAGAGAAAGGTGCAAATCTGCCCCGGTTGCGGCCTGGACCGGCATGATGCCGATGCCAGATACTGCAAAGCCTGCGGTGAGGCCCTGCCCGGTGACAGGTAAACCGTCGGCGCCCCATTACATTATTGCGTTACATTAGGCGATAATCTGAGATAAAATCACAGATCATTGGACATCAGCGGCGCATCCGGTCCTCTGAGATCTCCCTGTATATGCCTGTGAATACACCCACCACTGCCGGTGCCAGGAAAAATCCCGCCACACCCGCTACAAGGCCGCCGCCCAGAAAGGATAGCAGCACCAAGAGAGGATGCAGAGAGGACTTGGAATATACGATGTAAGGCCGGATGAAGAGCTCTGCTATATGGACCAGGATGGAAGCGACAAGGAAGAATAAAGCNNGCCAGAAAGACTATGCTGGCCATGGCCAGGGGACGGGGAACGGAGAAAAGATAGAATATGGCCACCGATGTGATCCCCCCCGCTATGGCGGTATAGATGCTGCCTATGTAGATGCCGCATAGGATGCTGTCTATTCGGTAGAGGCAGCGCAGCTCCAGGCTTTCTTCCTTGAGATCGAATATCTCCTGAGCCGCCTGAGCCAGCCGGCCACCATCCAGCAATAAAAAGTAGCAGACGACGAAGGCAATCAGGATGTTGATCATCCCCAGGACGATGGTGGAGCCCACCTGGAAGAACGGGAGGCCGGCCAGAAGATTGAGGCCCATGGCCATCAGATCAGCCATGCTCCGGGAGATCTCATCTAAAAGCAGATCTGGAATGCGAATCCAGTGTACAAACCCAAAAAGCAGAGAGATTATCTCCTCCTGATGGCCCTGGAGCCACTGTATCTGATTGGAGGTCTCGATTAATCCTGCAGCAAAGACGGCGGATAGGGGCAGCACAATACAGACCACGGCAGAGAGAGATCCTATGCGCCGGCTGCGATGGAATCGATCCCTCACCGGGCGTCCTACATAGGCGAACACGAAGCCCAATACCAGGCCGTCAAGAAGAGGCCAGATATAATAGCAGAGCAGGAGGATAAGGATTAGAGTTAAGGCCATCAGCCAATTTTTCTTGCCCGGGCAGCAGGGCAGAGGGGCGGTCATGGACAAGACTGCCATTGCCGCCGGGGGATATCAAGCTTTGTAAGTGGCATGAAGAAGCTATAGAAGGCTTTCTATGTTCTGGTCTGACT
>MTKX01008911.1_pt1 | contig 13005 bp, 13 predicted proteins | sample 1042771 | NCBI WGS metagenome assembly MTKX01 (sample SAMN06212183, study PRJNA360534) | anaerobic digester metagenome | biome: Wastewater treatment plant; material: sludge; isolation source: anaerobic digester fed with sludge from wastewater treatment plant | place: Denmark: WWTP Randers ... | reverse complement strand
AAGCAACGCGAAATACTGGATGCGCTTCAATTGTGTGCCTAAATGCTGGGGAGGTCAGGTTATTCAGCTTATCGATTGACCTCAGGATATCGGTAGTTAGAATTTATCTTTTCGTTCGACAATATAGGTTGCGTGCCATGTTTTCTGTAAAATTTCCGGCCCCGTTTCCAACTCATTTACTCCTTATCCATACATAAATACTTTCTACCAGTCAGCCATTCCTCGTTGATATCCATGAGTATGGCTCCGCCAAGCCTTAGAAGCGATGCATCATTGGGAAAGGCCCCTACGACTCGACTTCTTCTCTTGAGTTCTTTGTTTATCCTTTCCAACCCGTTGGTTGTCCTGATCTTCTTCCAGTGCTCTTTTGGGAAAGCCCTATGATTCCAGATGTCCTGACTGAACCGATCAATTGTATCAGCCGATTTGGAATACTTCTTCTGCCTGAGATACACAGCTAATTCCTTCATCTTTTCCGGATCTTCAAATCCTTGCCTGAGCTTCTCTGCTACTGCTTCTTTGTCTCTATTCGGGATATTGTTCATCACTGCTCGACTGAAATGAACCTGGCACATTTGCCAGGATGCGCCAAGGAATCTTGATGATGCCGCAGCCTGAATTCCTTTGTGGCCATCTGAAACGACCAGCTCAACACCTTTCAAACCGCGATCTTTAAGCTCATCAAAGAATCCTGTCCAGAATCCTTCGCTCTCATTGTCCGTTATCTTGGCACCCAGGATCTCGCGATATCCATCGTCACGAATTCCCGTAATGATGAGAAAGGCCTTGGTAACATATTTTCCCCCATCCCGGACTTTAAAATAGCTTGCATCGACAAAGAGATAGGGAATAGGGCGCTCGATAGGTTTCTTGAGGAACTCCGAGATCTTTTCATCGAGCTCCTTGGCTATCCTGGAGACTGTCGAAGCTGACAGGCGTTCAACTCCCAGATGGGAGACAACTTCTCTGATTCGCCTAGTTGAGACTCCGTGAAGATACGATTCCGCTATCGCATTTGTTAAGGCCAGTTCAACGCGAGAATAATCATTGAAAATGCAGGATTTAAATGATTGGCCTCTAAACTGAGGCTTTTCCAGAACCAGTTCTCCAAAGCGAGTCTTGAGAGATCGTTCCTTATGCCCATTGCGTTGAGCTCTTCTCCCATCACTTCTTTCATAGGGTTCTGCCCCGCATTGCTGGACGGCCTCCAATTGCATAACCAGGTTATAAAACCAGGTCAGCAACTTCCTTAATCCGTCATCCTGATCGATAAGATAATCTTCTAGCAGGTCAAATAGTTCCATGGCTCTGTATCCTCCTACTTTCCAAAGTCATATTGGATACAGGGCCTTTATACCATTTTACAGAAAACGATGTACACTACCACAATATAAAAGATGCAATGGTTTATAGATCCAAGAAAAATGTGTAGGGTCCACTCTATCCCCTGGCCTTATGGTCGGGGTATCAGTGGCCCTCCACGCCCCATTGCAATAAATTTATTCTTAAAAATATTTAGGAGATTTTTCTAAACCTTATCCAGCGCCGCTGCCACCTTGTCGAAGATGGCCTTGATATCGCCCACGCCGAGCACAGTGGCCACTATACCCCTCTTGTTGTAGTAGTCAATGAGTGGCTGGGTCTGGGCGTGATAGGCATTCAGCCTCTGCTTGACCGTCTCCTCGGTGTCGTCCGCCCGCTGGTAAAGCTCGCCGCCGCAGGCATCGCACTTGCCCTCCACCTTGGGCTTGTTGAACTGGACGTGATAGGTAGCGCCGCACTTGCACATCCGCCTGCCGGTGACCCTCTTGACCAGCTCCTCATCGGGAACATCGATGTTCAGAACCACATTGATCTTCTGGCCCAGAGCGGGCAGGATCTTGTCCAATGCCTCCGCCTGGGGTATGGTGCGGGGATAGCCGTCCAGCATCCAGCCGCCCTTGACATCGTCCTTGGCCAGGCGGTCCTTGATGATATCTATGAGAAGCGCATCCGGAACCAGCTTGCCCGCATCCATGAACTTCTTGGCCTCTACTCCCAGGGGTGTGCCGTTCCTGACATTCTCTCTCAGAATATCTCCCGTGGAGACGTGCAGTACCTTGTATCTGTCGACGATCATCTTGGCCTGTGTGCCCTTTCCGGATCCCGGCGGCCCGATTAAAATAATATTCATTCCATTCCTCCTATTCCCTTGACAGGCAGCAATTGCTGCTTGTGACCGGGGGAGGGTTACAACGGCATCTTTAAAAAACCTTTTCTAGGCCGCCAAAATAGAGGCCACGCTGCTCATGAGCGCACCGGAGAGCACCGGTATGGTGAAGTTGTCGTCCAGGCCGCGCCCGCGGACCAAGATGGCCACACCGTCGGCAAAGGCAGCTCCCGCCGCACCGCAGAGGTAAACCGGCCAGGCCAGGCCGGTGAATGAGGCAGTTAGTATGCCGATGAAAAGGCAGGCGAGGAAAGTGGCCGCCAGAACCGGCAGGGGCTTGACCCGCCAGGCCAGGGTGCGGGCGGCGGAGGATGCGCCCGCTGCCGCTGCTTCGGCTGCCGGAGCGGGAGAGCTTCGCACATCGCAGTTCTTTAAAATGGAGCCGACGAGGCCGCTCACAGTATCCCCCAGAGCCAGAAAGAGAATGGCGACAATGGCGATCATCTTCGGCAGCAGCAGGACCGTCAGCAGGCATCCCGCCATATAATAGATGTAGCTGGCCACCCTAGTCTTCTCGTGCTCCCGCACCTCCGGCAGGCTGATCCTGCCTTGCAGCCTTTGACCCTCCAGAACCAGAGAGATGGCTAAAACCAATGCCAGGGCCCAGGCAGTGAAGCTCCGGCCTAAGAGAGTCAAGCCCAGAGGCACAGAGAGGCCGGAGAGGTGGATGGCCTTGCGCCGCACCTCATGCACCAGACGATTTCGCCAGTCAGAGACCAGTTCAGGCAAGAGCCCACCACCCCGTTCTACTCGCCCTCTTTGGCCCGCTTTCACTCCTTCTTGGCCGCCGCAGGAGCCACAGGGTCGCCTGCATCCTGGAATTTAAGCTGGCCGGCCAGGAGAGCAGAGAGTTTGTCTGCCACCTGCCAGCGGGGAACCTTGACCTGCCCCATGCTGTCGCGGTCCCGGATGGTAACCGTCCCCTGCTCCAGTGTCTCATAGTCCACAGTGACCTCGAATGGGGTTCCGATCTCGTCATTACGCCGGTAGCGCCGCCCGATGGAGCCGGAGGTGTCATAGTCCACCCTCATTCCCCGCGCCCGGAGATCCTGCACAATAGCCTTGGCCGGATTGGCCAGCTCCTCCCGGTCCATGAGCGGCAGCACCGCCACCTCTATGGGAGCCACCGCGGGCCGCAGCCTCAGCACCGCCCGGGCCTCGCCCTCCACCTCATCTTCATAGAAGGAGTGGTCCAGAACGGAGTAGACTATCCGGTCTATGCCGAAGGAGGGCTCAATGACATGGGGCACAATCTCCTCTCCCCGGATCTCCTCCTCCACCGTCTCAAAGGAGACCAACGAGGGCTCGATCTCGATATTCTCTCCATCTATATTCAGGCGGATGCTCTGCCCCTTGGCCGCAGCCAGCTCCTCTGCCGACAGGGCCTTGAGCGCCTCGCCCACCGCCTTGGCCCTGGCCTTAAACCTGGGCCCCAGAGCCTTGAAGTCAGGCTTTACCACCAGCCGCTGCTGCTTAATAGGCTGATCATAGTGCACAAAGACGCTGAGGTTGACCTTGCTCACCTCTGCATGGGCTTTGAGGTCATAGTCGGTCCTGTCTGCCACTCCCACGATCTCAATCCAGCCCAGCCGGTCCAAAAAGACCTCCGCATCCCAGCAGTCGGCAGCATAATGGGCCATCTCATCCGCCTTGTGCTGCCGGAAGCGGAGCTTGTCTGCCGCCACCCCCACCTCCAAAAGGAACTGATAGGTGCGGGCCACATAATAGGCCAGGGCCTGATGGGCAATAGTGCCCCTCTCCACCGCCTCTCCGAAGGTCATCTCCTCCTCCTCTCCCCTCTCCTGGGCCGCCTGGGAGTAGAACTTCATCTTCAGGCTAGCCACCTCGGAGAAGCGGGGATGGCTTTTGTCCCGGGGATCGATGAATATCTCCGCCTCGGCCTGGGTGAACTCCCTCAGCCGGATCACTCCCTGGCGGGGAGATATCTCATTTCGGAAGGACTTGCCTATCTGCACCGCGGCAAAGGGCAGAGAGTCCCTGAAGTAGCGCAAGAGGCGGGGAAAGTTGATGAACATGCCCTGGGCCGTCTCCGGACGGAGGTATCCGGCCATCTTGTTTCCCGGCCCGATCATGGTCTTGAACATGAGGTTGAACTCATAAACCTCTGAGAGCTCTCCCCCGCACTCCGGGCAGCCGATCTCATTCTCCTGAATGCACTTGTAGATCTGCTCATTGGAGAGGGCATCGGGCACCTCCACGATATGCTTGATCAGATGGTCCGCCCGATAGATCTCCTTGCACTCCTTGCAGGAGGTGAGCGGATCGGAAAAGCCGCTCAAATGTCCCGAGGCCTGGAAGATCCCCTCCACACCAATGGTGGGAGCCTCGATCTCCGCGAATCCCTCCGAGATGACAAAATACCGTCTCCAGATGTCCTCAATGCGCCTCTTCATGGGCGCGCCCAGTGGGCCGTAATCATAAAAGCCGGCAGCTCCGCCGTAAAGCTCAAAGGCAGGCCAGAGGTAGCCCCGCCTCCTGGCAAGCTCATTAACCTTCTCGTTCTTGTCCATGCCAATCCTCGCTATGGATTTAGAGCACGGGGGGTGATTTAATCTTTGTTATGAGACCCTTAGCCTCGGGATCCGAACTGTTAGAATCATTCACAGTCAGTTTTATATAAGTACGACCAAAAGAGATAAATACCATTAACATTAATTATAGTTTTTAAAAGCCGTCTTAGCCAAGGGGGTCTCAGGTCCTCTTCCTCCTTCCTGACCCCCTGCGCCTCTTTCCAATAAAATTTTCCTCAATCTAATCCGGCTGTTCCCGAATAATTTTGCACAAGGGATGATCTGCAAGCAGTATCGTATCCGCATCCTCTGCTCCATGGCAGGCTTCGCATTTTCCAGCTATGCGGAATGGCAATCAAGATTTGGCTCTATCCTCTCTGAAAGGCTCAAGCTCTCCATTTCCGATTAACGCAATCGTCTATATCTAGGATAGGCCGGTGGAAGGAGGCTGGCGATCCGAGGCAACCATTGTTTTCTTCCCTCCTTTACCCGGATCGCCTCCCCTCATTTTCCGGCTGCCTTCACTGAGAAAAATGATGACAGAAGAGGACAATGTAGGAAGAGGAAAAAAAGCAATGAAAAAAAACCGGCTGCCTTTAAAGCTATCCTCCACCGCAGCATCCGCCGCCGCTGGAGGTAGAGGTTGTGGTTCCCCTTGCCCCGCTGATCGGATACATGATATTGGTATATCCGGTCAGGCTATTGTTTGTCCTATCCTGGGCATAGGCTGACAGATCCAGGATACCTTTCTCAGAAGGCCGGGCAGCATCTTCAGGCTTTGCCGTTCCCAGGATGGCAGAGGTGGGCGTCTCCGAGGACTCATTTAAGGTTTGATTGCCCAATGCTGTGGCATTCTGGGTGGCGTTATCAGCCGCGGCACCGAGTATGGTAGCCTGAATGGCATTTGCCGTTTTATCGGACAATTCAGAGGATGCCCGCAGGCTTAGATCGCCCATATAGGCTATGGTTCCGTCCGAAGAGAACTGGGCGGAGGCAATGCAGGCCAGGACCAGGAAGAAGGCTGCCAGAGCCATGACCTCATATCTTATGGATTTCATGAGCATCGCTTCTCCCTTTTAGTTTATAAATGCGAAGGTTGGCATCAGCACTGGCTCTGGCTTTTCAGCTCGGCTAAAGCCCGGCGTGAGTGCTCCCGCCTCTGCCTCAGACGCTCCTCTGCCCCGGCTATTCCCTTCTCCCTATCCTTTATCATCCTCTCTGTCTCCTGGGGAGCCGGCCCTCCTGTATTGGCCCGCACAGCCACATTGCTCCTGGGATCGAGAGCTATATCCAGATCTTGCTGGGAAAAGCCCCTCTCGCTTGCTTTAAAGCCGGCAATCTCCAGGGCGATGCGGTCAACATCATCCAGACAGGGCCTTTCTCCCCCGGCGGCAATCCGGCCCACGATGCTGTGCGCCGTGCGGAAGGGCATGCCCGTGATCCTCACCAGCGAGTCGGCAATCTCCGTGGCCGTGGAAAATCCCTCTCCGGCGCTCTTCTCCAGCCGATCCCTATTGAATTTGAGGCTGGCCAGGCAGCCGCTCAGAATGCGCACTGTGCTGGCCGTCCAATCGACCGCCCTCCAGAGATGAGCCGTTACCTCTTGCAGGTCCCGGTTGTAGCTCATGGGAAGAGCCTTGCAGATGGCAAGAGCAGCAACCAGGCTGCCCATGACCGAGCCCGCTCTGGCCCTGGCCAGCTCCGCGGTATCCGGATTCTTCTTCTGAGGCATGATGGAGCTGGTGGAAGCATAGAGGTTGTCCAGCTCCAGGTAGGCGAACTCGGAGCTGGACCAGAGCACCAGCTCCTCCGCCAGGCGGCTCAGGTTGACCATCTCTATGGCCAAATCAGATAGAACCTCCAGGATGAAGTCCCGGGTGGAGACGGCATCCATGCTGTTTTCCACCAGGCCCTGAAAGCCCAGGAGCCGGGCGGTGAGGCTTCTGTCGATCTTAAAGCCGGTGGAAGCGAAGGCAGCCGCCCCCAGAGGGCTCTGATTAACCCGGGCATAACACTCTTCCAGCCGGGCCAGGTCCCTGGCGGCAGCATCGGCATGAGAGAGAAGATGATGGGCTAATGTGGTGGGCTGGGCGTGCTGAGTGTGGGTGAATCCGGGGATGACCGTCTCGGTGTGCTCTGCTGCCAGCCGGAGAATGGTCTGGATAAGGCCGGTCTGCCCTTCCATGAGAGAGAGCATCTCCTCTCTCAGAGAAAGGCGGATGCAGGCGGCCACCTCGTCGTTTCTGGACCGCCCGGTATGCATCCTGCCCCCCTCCGGTCCCACCTTATCCAGGATATAGGCCTCGATGGCCTCATGCACGTCTTCTCCAGGCCCCAGGGCCTCCGGCCCCTCATCCATCAGCTCATCTATTGCGCCCAGAATTTGGGCGCAGATCTCCCCGGATATGAGATTCTGCTCTTCCAGCATCAGCATATGGGCCTTGTCCACCAACAGGTCGGAATGAAAAATCCTCAGGTCGGCCTGCCGGCTGGACAGGTACTCCAGCACATCCTCCCGGCTCTCCCCCAGGCGTTGATTGCGAAACATATCAGGTGGTGTAATTGGCGTTCACATTCACATACTCATGGGTAAGGTCGCAGCCGAAACCGCGTGCTCTGGCGCTTCCGAGGCCGAGATCGATATTGATGATGATCTCCTCTCCCTTCATTATCTTTTGAGCCCGATCCAGGACGCCATCCACGATGTGGCCCCTTTCCACCAGGGATACTGCAAGGCGGCCGCCCTCCTGGCTTCCTCCCTCCAGGCCCAGGGTGATCCTGTCCGGGTCCATCTCCGCCCCGGAGTAGCCCACGGCGCAGATGATCCTTCCCCAGTTGGGATCGGCTCCGTATACTGCGGTCTTGACCAGGCTGCTCCTGGCCACGGCCTTGGCCGCCAGCCGGGCGTCTCTCTCGCTGGCTGCACCGCTGACCACCACCTCGAAGTATTTGCTGGCTCCCTCGCCATCCCGGGCCATCATCCTGGCCAGCTCCGTGCAGACATAGCCAAGAGCCTCCCTGAAATCCTCCTCCCGACCTGTTGCCCGTCCTGTGGCTGTGATCAGGACGGTATCATTGGTGCTGGTGTCCCCATCCACGGTAAGCATATTGAAGCTGTCCTTTACTGCTTCGGCCAGACAGTCATGCAGCCTCTCCGCGGAGATGGTGGCATCGGTATAAAGGAAACAGAGCATGGTGGCCATATTGGGCTCTATCATTCCTGCGCCCTTTACTATCCCCGCCACTCTCAGGCCTTTATGCTCCACAGCGATCTCCTTGGGTCTGGTGTCTGTGGTCATAATGGCCCGCTCTGCTGCCAGGCTGGCGGCCCCGTCGCTTCGCAGATCAGCAGATGCTTCCTGGAAGAGGCCCTGGATCTGGCCCAAGTCCAGGTACCGGCCTATGACCCCGGTGGAAGCCACGCCGATTTTGGCCTCATCAGTTTCCAAAAAATTGGCCAGCAACCTGGCCATGGCCCTGGCGTCCTCCAGGCCCCTCGGACCGGTATAGGCGTTGGCACAGCCGCTGTTGGCGATGATCCCATCCAGATGGCCGCCGACGAGATTCTTAGCGGTGACCGCCAAAGGCGCCGCTCTCACCCGGTTGGTGGTAAACATTCCCGCGGCAGTGCCGGAGGCGGCGATCAAGGCCAGGCCGTACTTTCCCCGACGCACTCCTGCCGCCCTCACCCCCGGGATGGCACATATGCCTCCCTCAATCCTCTTCATGCCTCATCCCCAGACCGGAGATGATATCTCCCCGGGTCACTATCCCCACCAGCCTGCCATCTTCCACCACCGGCAAACGGTTTATGCGGTGGCGGGTCATGATCCCCGCCGCTTCTTCTATGGAGTCGTCCGGCCCCACCTCATGCAGATTTCGGCTCATGACCCCGCTTACTTTTTTCTTGGGGATCTCATCCAAGGCGGAGCGCATCCTCTCCCACTTCACCAGATCACGGAAGGGGACTTCAAAGATCTCGAAGGGGCTGGGAAGCCAGAGACCGCCTTCCTCCTCATCTACCGACAATAATCGCAATAGGTCGGACTCGGATACAATCCCCACCAGCCTCTCCCCATCCAGGACCGGAAGCCCGCTGATCTTATTCTCCCGCAATATGGCTGCCGCCTGGATCACGGAGGCCTCCGCCTGCACAGTGACGGGCTTGACATTCATGATGTCTCTGACTCTCATCTTCTCTCACCCCCAATCAGGGTGCCAGACCGGGGAACCACAGCCCGGTCTTCTGGTCCAGGCCGGCCATCAGGTTCATGTTCTGAACGGCCTGGCCGGAGGCTCCCTTGACCAGATTGTCTATGGCCGATACCACCACCAGCCGATCGCTCTCCTTCTCCGGCTCAAAGGAGATGTCGCAGAAGTTGGATCCACGCACTGCCGAGAGCTTGGGCACTCCATCCGCCATGCGAACGAAGGGAGCATTCTGGTAGAACTCTCGATATATGGATGCCACCCGGCCTTTATCCTGCAAAGTCTCCTCTGCCCCTGGCCGGGCCAGGACATGGGCAGTGGTGAGTATGCCCCGCACCGATGGCACCACATGGGGTGTGAAATTGACTTTGATTCCGGGAGAGAGGCGGGAGAGCTCCTGCTTGATCTCCGGGACATGCCTGTGGGCTGTGAGCTTGTAAGGTATGACGTTCTGGGACATATTGGGATAGTGAGAGGTCTCCGTCGGCTCGACGCCTGCCCCGGATATGCCCGATTTTGAGTCGTAGATCACCCTCTCCACCAGGCCGGCATTGGCCAGGGGAGCCAGGGCCAGGATGGCTCCGGTGGGATAGCAGCCTGGATTTCCTACCAGTTTGGCTTTCGCCACCTCGGGATGCAGCTCAGGCAAACCGAAGACCGCCTCACGGGGAGCACGATGCTTGGTGGCATAGGTCTTCTCGAAGACATCCACGGGCAGGCGGTAGTCTGATGAGAGATCTATAACCTTGGTGCCAGCGTCCAGCAGCTCAGGCACCCAGTCCATGGCTGTTCCGTGGGGAACGGCGGTGAAGACAATATCGCAGCGATCTGCCGCCTCCTTCGCCCCCAGCGCCTCGAAGTTAAGGGAATAAATGTTCTTTAAGTGAGAATGAACCGCAGTAACCGGCTTTCCAGCCAGCTTGCGGGAGGTGACGGCAACGACATTCGCCTGGGGATGGTTGGCCAGGAGGCGCAGAAGCTCTCCACCGGTATAGCCCGAACCACCCACAATTCCTACATCTATCATAAGAAGGAGCAGGAGCTACTGATATAAAATCGCCTCGCCCTAGCGGCAGAAGGATGAGGAGAGCTGCCAGAGGGCAGTGGCTGCATCTTCAATTCTCTTCCTCCCCTCCAGAGGCTCCAGCCAGCGTTGGGGGATCCAGGATGCTCCCTGGCTGGCACCGAATAGAGATCCGGTTATGGAGGCTATGGAGTCCGTGTCTCCCCCTCCGCCGGCAGCAGCAATCAGTCCCTCCTCACCCTCGAAATTGAGAAAGCAGTAGAAGGCAGTGGGAACAGTCTCTATGGCCAGGGGAGAGGTGCCGATCCACTCCAGAGCCTCCCCGGCGGGCATGCCTCTCAGGGAACAGGCATAAAGAAGCTTATCCCCGAATTCCCCATCCAGACGTCCGGCATAGGATGCAGCGGCATGCGCTGCCGCCTCTTTGGAAAAGCCGTGCAGGCACAGGGCTACGGCTATGGCAACGGCAACCGAAGCTGCTCTGGCTGCCGGGGAGGAATGGGTGGGAAGGCTCTGCAGATCGGCATAGCTGCGCACCAGGTCCAGGTTGAAGTGGTAGAGCAGGCCTATGGGGCTCGCTCGCATGGCTGAGCCGCAGGTGGGAATGGACAGGCCCGACTCTTGCCACGGCGTTCCGGCTATTAGGCTCTCCACGGCAGAGCGGGTGGCAAATCCCACCCCCCGGTTCCGCCTTTCGTCCAGTGTCCAGATAGAGCCCCAGGAGGCAAGCCGCTCCGCAAAATTCTCCGCGGAAAATCCGCATGATTCCGCCAGCGACTCGGCAAGAATAAGCGTCTCCTCGGTGTCGTCTGTGAACTGGCCGGCCAGGAGGCCGGAATGAAAATGGCCTTCAGGCGCAGCCATCATCTCTCGAATGGGCCCGAAACGGGACAGGATCTCCTGGGCGGTGTAGCCCTCGGTGGGCATTCCCAGGGCGTCGCCCACTGCTCCCCCCAGAAGGCAGCCTCGAAAGCGGTCCAGCAATGGCATGGATTGCAATCTAAGCGGCCTGAAACTAAATAGCCATCGGAAAAAGGGCAGCCACGGGCAAAGGATTAATGCTGCATCTTTCATGAGCAGATATCGTGGAAGATCAGGATAGACTGCGCCCTGCCGCAGATCATCTCCAGGCCTGGGATAGGGACTATGCCCGGCGGGGCCGGGTCTGGGGCGGATCGGTCAAGGATCTGCCCGCCCTCCCCGAAGGCTCGCTGGTGCTGGAGATGGGCTGCGGAGACGGAAAGACCCTCTCCATAATGCCAGCATCCTGGAGTATCACGGCCGTAGATATCTCAATGCAGGCCCTGCTGCTGGCCCGCCGGGCCAGGCCTGATGCCGGCCTCTTGCTGGCCGACGTCAGCCGCCTGCCGCTTCAATCGGATGGCTTTGATGCCGTCTTTGCCTTTCATGTGGCCGGCCACCTCTTCCTTGACCAGCGTCTGGCCCTGGCAAAAGAGGCAACGCGGGTGCTCCAGCCCGGTGGCAGGCTCTTCTTCCGGGACTTTTCCCGGGATGATATGAGGATGGGACGGGGAGAAAAGGTGGAAGAGGCGACATTTAGGCGCGGCAGCGGCATCATCACCCACTACTTCAGCGAAGGTGAGGTTGCGGCCATGTTCTCCGGTCTGGAAATGGATCTGATCAGGACTCAACGATGGAGTATGAGAATAAGGGGAGAAAAGCTCCTGCGCTCCGAGGTGGAGGCGGCGCTGGTAAAGAGGGAAATGATCTCAGAGAGATAATAGCAGGTTTTGCTCGCCCTGAATCTCACCCTTGGCCCGATGATAAATGCCATATCCTAAAGAAGCCATTATTGCTTTTTGAGATGAGCAGGGCAGAGCAGCAGAGATCAGGTTTTCTGAGGAGGCAGGTGATAATGCGGTTCAGCCTTGCCGCCATTTTAATCCCAATCATCATCTATGCTCTTGCTGGCACTATGGAATATTGGCAGGGCTGGCTTTACTGGGCGGTTCTGGTCCTGCCCATGGCTCTGGCCGTCTCCTGGCTACTAAAGCATAATCCGGAGCTTCTGGAACGGAGGATGAGATATCGGGAGAAAGAAAAAGAGCAGCAGACCATCCTTAAGATAGGCACAATTCTCTTTATTGCCGGGTTTGCTGCCATAGGCATTGATCTGAGGCTGCACGGCTTGGATAGCGTACCGGTAGCCTGGATACTCATAGCAGATCTTGCCATCCTGCTCGGCTATCTGCTCATACTCTGGGTCTTCAAGGAGAACAGCTATGCCTCTCGCACCATTGAGGTTGTCCAGGGTCAGCAGGTGATTACAACCGGTCCATATGCCATCATCCGGCATCCTATGTACCTGGGATTTCTGGTCATGTATCTCATGACCCCCATAGCACTCGGTTCATGGGGGGCGGTTCCTGTCTTCTCATGCTACATTCCCGTCCTCATATGGCGGATTTTAAATGAGGAGGCGGTGCTGTTGAGGGACCTGCCGGGCTACTTTGAATACTGCAAAAAGAGAAGATACCGCCTGCTGCCGTATATCTGGTAGCATCTCTTATCCTCCCAGCCAGGGCAATATTCTTCGCATGACAAGAGAGCATCCATTCCATAGCTCCGAAACTTATTAAGGCGATCTCTATGACCTGATCATGACCAGAAGCATCTTGAATTTGCTCGTCGCCTTTAGAGCATGAACCTCATTGACCGGGAGGATTATCATCTGGCCTTCTGTTAAATCATAGGCCTTTCCGGATATGGTTATCTCCGCCTGCCCGTCCAGGATGAGAACCAGAGCGTCAAACGGCGCGGTATGCTCGCTCAATCCTTGCCCCTGGTCAAAGGCAAAAAGGGTTATGGTTCCAGTGCTCTTTCTTATGATCTCCCGGCTGACTACGGAGCCATCCTGGTAATCGACCAGGCTCTTGAGGCTCTCTACCTTGGGCGGGCTGATGTCTGGCATTCTTATTCTCTCCTTGCTCTCCTCTGTGTAGCTCTTATTACCATGAAAGCAATCCGAAGAAGGAGGATGCTGCGATCTATCCTCCTTCTCGCTCGGATCT
>MTKX01017845.1_pt1 | contig 13043 bp, 9 predicted proteins | sample 1042771 | NCBI WGS metagenome assembly MTKX01 (sample SAMN06212183, study PRJNA360534) | anaerobic digester metagenome | biome: Wastewater treatment plant; material: sludge; isolation source: anaerobic digester fed with sludge from wastewater treatment plant | place: Denmark: WWTP Randers ... | reverse complement strand
AAAAACTCAAAAGCGGTTCTGGGCGTAGAACGAAGCGGCCACTTCTTCCTTCCCGAGTTCCAGTACTCTGATGATCCCTTCGCCATGAGCCTCGCCCTGGCTGAGATCGTGTCCGGTGGAGAGAAGCTCTCAGATCTGGCGGGCATGATCCCTGATTATCCCTATAAACAGATGAGCATCCACCTCAAAGAAGACCCGGCAGCGGTTATGCTCCGCCTGGCCGGTTCACTGGCCTCCCTTGAGCCGGACACAACAGATGGCTTGAAGATCACCACCGAAAGCTACAGCGTACTCATCAGGCCGAGCAACACCGAGCCCATCATCCGGCTGTATATCGAGACCACCAGAGGGGATATGAAAGAGCTGGAGGAGCAATACAAAAAGATCATCCACCAGGCGATGAAAGCCTGAAAATTTCGCCAGAGCTGATTTAAGCGTGAGCCATAAAGACATCTGCATTCTCATACCGACCCTCAACGAAGAGAAATCCATCCAGCCCGTCATCCGCGAATTCCAGGAGCTGGGCTATGATAACATCCTGGTCGTGGACGGCCATAGCACCGACAAGACCGTGGAGAAAGCCAGAGCTTCCGGCGCAAAAGTTTTCATTCAGTCGGGATCGGGCAAAGGCCAGGCTCTAAAGGAGGTCTTCGGCCATATAAAGGAGAGGTACATCCTCTTAATCGACGGGGACGGCACCTACCTTCCTCGCGATGCTGCCAGGATCATGGAGCCCATCTTAGAGGGACAGGCAGATCACGTGGTGGGAAACAGGCTGGAGAACATTCAGGGAGGAGCCATCAAAAGGCTGAATATGTTCGGCAATAAGATGATCAACCGCTTCTTTGCGGCAATCTACCGAGTCCAGCTACACGATATCCTGTCCGGCTACAGGGCCTTCACCACTGAAGGAATAAGGATGCTCGATCTATCCATGCCTGGCTTTGAGATCGAGTCGGAGATGACCATTGAGAGCGTAAAGAAAGGCCTGAGGATAATCGAGGTTCCCATCACCTACCAACCCCNNACCAGCCCCGGTCCGCCGGAACCAAGACAAAGCTGCATCCGTTCCGGGACGGTCTGAAGATCATTCTCACCATCTTCCGCATGGCCAAGACGGAGAACCCCATGTTCTACTTTGGCCTGATGGGCTCATTCGTGGGATTGCTCGGCTTTCTGGTAGGGGTCTATGTGGCCAGAGACTGGTTATTGTGGAGAATAGAGCATGTTCCCTTAACTATATTGACGGCGATTCTGATCATAGTCGGCATCCAATTGTTCATGATCGGCATGCAGGGAGATATGATGGCCTCCATGCACCGGGAGATGATGAGAGAGCTGTACCGGAAAAAAAGATAAGGCGTTCCGCTAAAAGCTCTTATTAGCGGAACTCGAGCTTGGCCTCCCTCTTCGCCTCGAAGAGATATGCCCTTCCTGGCTCCAGAGTCTCGTTCTCTCCTAGATTGGTCCAGTCCCCGCCCTCATGCTTCCAGACGAATGCTGAGACCAGGCCCTTTTCTACTGCCTCCGGGTACCTGTACCTCTTATGCTCGGCATTGATGGTGATGTTAGCCAGATCAACGGTCTGATTCACCGGCAGTCCGATCATATTCCAGCCCACATGCAGATCCAGTCGGCAGGGGAGGTCGACCGGCTTTCCCGGTATCTCCATTGTGAAGTTCCCGGTGCTGTCTATGAGATATCCCTCACCTGCTTTGAATTGAGTCACATTGAGCTTGCCTGCCTCTTTCATGCCGAAATTCCATCCATCTTCGGCAATGGTGAATATGCTCCTGTAGGGTTTGTTCTTCAGGTATCTCTCCGCAGATGCATCCCGCGGGTTCAGATAGATGGACACAGCATTCCAGCCGGCAGTGACATTGATCCTTTGAACCTGACCGGGTATCAGCTCGTACTCGACAATAAAGCTCCTCTTCTCCCCAAGCTTCGGCCTGATGATGGGCCACATCACCCTCTTCTCCAAGCCCCGGGAATATTCATCATGCCAGAGGGATAACCCCTCCTCCTTTACCACGATCTTCTCTGCGTCCTTGGGCAAGAGCACCTCACCTATGATGGCGGGAGTGGCATCGAGGTTTAGAAGTCCGCTGGAGCTCTTTGACTCAATCCAGTATACCCAATCGGTAGCGCTCTCGTTAAGCGGAATCACTGCCACATTTAAAATCGTCTGATTCAGATCGGTTTCGTTCTCCGCCGAGAGAACGGTGGCATAAGGAAGAGAAGGAGATTTTGGCAAAGCGGGCTTGAAGCTCGGATCGCCCAGGATTACGTTCATGTAAGAGGTCTGGTTGAGCATCTCATGAACGGAGATATCCCAGGCAGGCAGGACCTCATCGTAATCTGAGTTCGGCTTTAGGCTTTCAGTGCCTCTGGACTTCAGCCGGAAGAGGTTGTCCGCATCCAGCTGGGCCTGACCCACTGTGGAATTCCTGAAGATCAGGGACTGATAGAAGCTCTTGTAGTAATCGTCTGAGAGGAAGATATAGGATAAGGCTGAGCCTCCAATGTAGTTTACCGCTCCCGCCCTTATGAATGCCAGAGCGATGGAATCCTCCAGGTTTCCGGGTACATACATCCTCGTGCCGGTCACATTCAGATAGTATCCCTTCAGGTTGGTGGTAACACAGGCAGAAGCAGTGGTTGTCTGAGGAGGCAAACTCAGCTCGTTTACCTGCGACCCGGTAAGAGCTGAATCCGTCATTGACCAGGCAGACAGCCCCCATGAATCCTCGCTTCCGTGATGATCGAAATGAGCGATATTCTGGCCGTTGTTCAATTGCGATATCGTCTGCTGATAAGTAGCCTCTTCATGACGCAGATCCTTGACCATGAGACCTGCCTCCTCCAGATACTCCTTTATGCGTATTCCCACAGGAGCCTGAGGAAATGAGAGAGCAGGAGAGGATACAACCAGCCCATTATTCTTCCAGCTTCCATTTAGCCGATCATAAGCCATTGTGCGGGCCATGAGCTGGGAGGCATCGTAAACCGATAGCCCCATGATCCTTCCCACAGCCACCGTGCTGTAGTTGTTCAAATCCGGCTTGATCTGATAGTCTCTGTAGACCTCATATTCCATAACCTCCGAAAGCTTCTGGATGAGCCCGGTGGATATGAAAGGAATAGAGCCGGGATCGCCCACCACCATGAGATACTCCGGATCCAGGTTAAGCTCCGCTACCTTTTGATTTAGCGTCTCCTCCACCACCAGGGGATCGATCTTTTGGGGATCACAGGCCACGTCAATCAGGATGGCTTTATGAGATGATGCCGCCCCCGCTGCCACCATAGAGAGCCTGGGGACCTTGGTATGGCTGAATGCTGTGATATTCAAGACCTTGACATTGGAGCGAACCTCTATGGTGTAGTTTTCAGTCCGGGCCTCATCCGTCTCGATATTGAAGAGCCAGTTGCCCGGAGTTTGAAGGGAGACTCTCACATCATAGAGCCCATCCCTGGTTATGTTTGTCAGCTTCAGGCGGCCAGATCTCTCGTCCGGGCTGTAAAGGTTTAAAGCGAGATAACTGCTGTTCCGCTCAATGTTCCAGGAGATATTGGTGCTGCCTGAGTAGATCCATTTGGGATAGGTTAGATTGATTATAGGCGGATCGTCCACATTTCTGAGAGTATGGTTGTAAGAGAAGCCTTCATAGGCGGCAGTAGCTCCAGTGTCCAGGCGCTGCGACCAGCCGGCATCCATGGGATATAGCAGCTCTACCTCAACATTCAGGCTGGCGGACTCTCCAGGCTCGAGCCGGCCGAAATCCCAGCGGATCAGAGATCCATTAAGAAAAGCGGAGGTCTCTGTAACCGGCTTTCTGCTGTAGGGGTCGGTCACATTGACCTCCCCGTATGCGGTGCTCGCCAGCCTTATGAGCCGCCCCATGGGAAAGATATCTCGTAGCTGCACCCCCCTGAGCACCTCATCTCCACTATTGGTGAGGGTAAAATTGAGCCTGACCACCTCTCCATCTTCCTCTGCAGGAACCTGGTCAGGGGATAGCTCCGTTCTCACCAGCAGATCTCCAACCAACGAACGCTCAACCGCCTTGCTCGACGCCGGCGGCAGGAGGGATAGATCATGGGAGTTGGTCAAGACAACCATTGATGGACTCTCGTTCCTTCTTTCCATCTCCTCGACCAGCAGATCACCGCTGCCCTCGATAAGGGTGATATTCATCTGGCTCAGGTTTTGTCTCACCCTCTCCCCTGTCGGACCTGCCAAGATCACATCCTTTGCCCCCAGCCGGACGAGAGCCGATCGGGTCTCCTCCGGCAGCGCCTCATTCACAAACAGCAGCGGCCAGTTCAGATAGGATGCAATAGTGGCCGCCTGGAGAGCAGCAGTATAATTCTCACCCACAATTACTGCTCCTGGAGAGCTCGCCCAGCGGCGACTTATCTGCTCACTCAGATCAAAGCTGTTGTTGACCCTTATGTTCGAGTCGCTCCTCCAGGAGATATTTCCCACCGCAAGAACCTCTCCATTAAGCTGCCGCAGCAGCCAACTGGCCGCCGAGGAGGGAGGCTCAAGCTCAGACCAGAGGGGTGTATGGACCACATCATACTCGAAGACGACTCCCGAGGCACCAGATCCCACCAGATCCTCGATATAGCTTACAGCTCCCTTCACATTCTGGGTGGAGAGGACATAGCCCACATAATCATCGTTAAGGCGAACATAAACGGGATTCGTGCTCTCTCTGCTGGCCAGCTTGACATCCTGGGGAGAAACAGGAGATATAAAGGCAAAGTCTGCCACCCCAGTCATCCGGGCAAAGTTGTATCCCTTGCTTCGGTCAAATGGGCTGTCCAGTGCCACTCCGAGCAGCACAGGGCCTAGGTCAGATGTGATGTTCCGGGCATCCATAACGATATCCATGAGCTGGTCCTGCTTCCATTCAGCCCACTTCTCCCGGTTGTAGCTATTGGCATTGACCTTGCTGATATCTATTCCCGTGTCCTGATAGAACTTCTCTTTGCATACATCGCAGTAGCAGTGATTCTCATCCTGGAATCCGAACCGATATAGGACGACTCCATCGACATGATAGTCATCGATCAGCATCTCAATTTGGTTATAAAGACGGTCTTTTACCTCTGGGTTCACCGGGCAGTAATAGCTGCTGTTTCCCCCGATCTCTGGATTTGGCTCCTGCAGCATAGAGCGATCGATGGTGGACCGATCCGGCTCTGTTGTGGCGAGGCCAACCTCAGCCATCATTGCCATCTCTTTGCTGTCCAGACCTTCCAGCGCCTCCGATGAAGCCTGGGATTCAGGAATCTCTAAAGTGACGGCAACATAAGCTTCGATTCCGTCCTTTTGAGCCGCCTTCACCAGCGCACCGACCTTCTCGCCGGAACCATGTATGGTTATAGCGCTGACGTTTGCTCCTTTGAGGGTATCCAGGATTGCCGAAGCACCGTATCGCTCCAGATCGCTCTCCTCAATCCAGCCATTTCTCTCTCCAGCATGCACCTCTTTGGGGAGGATTAGCATAGGCTTGATGACGGTCTCGTTCTCCTGAGAATAGATGGCGAGGGGAGTAGCAGCAACAGATGCATGCCAGTCGTCTGCTCCCACCAGGATGATATCCTCGACCTCGCCTTTCACTCCTCTCGCCAGTGGTTTATCGTCTGCGGCGGAGAGCAGAGTGGCGGACAGTATTGCCACGAATAATAATAAATAAAGACGTCTCAAGCGCTCACCTCCTCTAATAAGACACCCGCTTCGCTAAGTGCCTCTGTATAATCCTCTCCCACTCTGCCCACGACCATCGCCCGAGAGAGGGTTGTATTGCGTCTGGTCATATCCTCAATAGCTTCTATGGAGGCACCAGTGACGTTGCCTCTGCACACCACCATCGGTAATCCCTCGTTCATCGCTATCTTATAGGCTCTGAATATGTCTGCCTCCCTGGGGGTGGTCAAGACAACCTCGGATGTGCCATTATCCCACATCAGTTTCGTGAACAGCCAGCACTCTTCAAAGAGGCTATCGCTTTGAATGCGCTTGAGTTCAATATCTTTCAGTTTCTCCTCAACACCAGAGGGGATCACAGAATCATTGCCCAGGATCACGATTTCCAGATAGCTCTGCAGCTTCTGCAGGTAATCATCGGAGATCTCATCCGCAGGAACCATAAATATGGATGGGCTCCTATTGCCAAATAAGGCCAGGGTACCAATAGTGCCATAGATGATGTCATCTCCGGTGAGCACCGCCAATCCCTCTGGAGGCGCAGCCACAATAGTGACGGTCTCCTCAGGCATGGGAATGCCGTGGGAATCCAATAGCTGGAAGGTAAGCGGATACTCGCCCCCTTTTGATGCCAGGAAGGTGAAGTTGGCCAACCCAGGCACCTCTGGTGTGACCGTTACCATTTGTGACTGGGGGATGACTATAAGCTCATCCGGAGATTGCATCGAGACCCATATGTCCTCTTTGACGTCCAGAATTACCTTGAATTTGCCCTCATAGCTCTTATTGGTGGCGATCTTCTCCGGGACCAGGATATCGGTATCGTAGCCTCTGACCACCATTCCGAACTCGACCTCTGCCTGGATTGAGGAGTTCATGGACCGGTTGCCCAGGGATGTGGCAGTGATGGTGACATTCTCCCGAGATCCGGGCTTGTCTGTCTGTATCTGCAGTTTGATCTCATGAGTTGCCCCGGGATTCAGGGGCAGGTCATAGGGCATGCTCATGGGCTCGTCATCGTCCATCAGCACGACGCTCCAGCCCTCGGGCACAGCTCCCGCGTCAATCGAGGCGATATCTCTGAATGAGCCCAGATTCTTGACTGCCAGATTGAACTGGGCAATATCTTTAGCGCTTGCCCGGAGATAGGCTGATTTGGCATCATCCACGGTCATGGCAATGCCGTAGCTCTCCTGCACAACGACATTAACATGAAAGTCTATTCGCACCGGAATGGAGGGAGGAGCACTCTCCATCAAGTATACAAATCCGGTGTAGACTCCAGGCTTGGTCTCCGGGGGTATACCGATATAGATCTTGATCTCCGCCTCCTCTCCAGGAGAAAGAGGCTTATCCTCTGGAACGTCGATGAAGATAAAATCCCTGGCATTTCCGATCATTTCGGTTTTAGCGATATTGAAGATGGTTGAGTCCCCATTATTCATCACCTTAAGAATCCTCTCATCTCCATCCCCTGGATGAAGAACGATGTCAAATCTTTCCTTGTCTGGTGCCAGCTGGGCGGCGCCGGCGCCGATCAGCAGGAACAGTATTATAATCGGGTATATCAGCCTCATCTTGCCCCACTTGTCATATACTGGATCTTTGCACAGTGAAATATCACATCTGCTCGCTTTAAATCCTTTGCCCAGAGGATTGCGGGAATTCATTCACCCTCTAATTTGATTGGTCTTTCTGGACAGACTGGTTTATATCTGTTATGTGCGAGAACAGATCTGGTGTGTTTCTTTGGACCGTGAGAAAGAAATCCTCGTGGCCACGCCCTTTAAGAAGCGGGGCAAGAAAAGCCTGAAGATCAGCGATTTCATATTTGCCCTCTCTTTAGACCTGAAATGGGGATCTCCAGAGAAGGTGCGCGCTCTACTCAGAGAAGCGGAAGCTGAGGGGATGGTGAAGATGGATGGAGAGATAGTGTCAGCGGCGTTTGATATCGATGCGGTGGATGTACCCCTGGGATTTAAACCCTCGACGGAAGAGGCCATACTTGACCAGGGAATTAGGCTGATCACCTCCCAGACGGGCATGAGCAGAAAGGAGGTCATAGCCCTCGCTAATGATAAGCAGGATTCGCTGAAAAAGCTGGTGGAGATGGATGCAGTGGTACTCCTGCTAGCGAGAGAGATGGGGCTAGATGTTCATGATCTGGCAGCAAAGGCCTATGAGAATCTCCTTGCCCGCGCCCGGGAAGTTCAGCCGAGCTGAAGAGAGGCGGAATCGGAAAAAAGGCAGGACGATATGGCGAGAATAGCGCTCTATGAGCTGTTGGGAATTACCAAGGAGCGGGCCGATGAAATCGCCAGGAAGGTGAGAGACTCCTTTGCGCAATCGGATACTCCCGAGGAATGGATTGGAAGGCTGATAGAGGAGTCTGGAGTGGACAGGAGTAATGCGGATATCTTTGCCTGCGGGTGGTTTGCCGGAAAGTACGCCGGAGTTTCAGAGGTCTTCAATGTGGTGCAAAATGAGATGGACAGCATGGAGAAGGATAAAGCAGAAAAGCGAGAACTGGAGAGCCGACATCCTGGACAGAATGGATATGCTTAGGCTGCCAGTATCATTTTATTCTGAGCGGCAAAATTCTGTTGGAATTTATATGGAATTAACAAGTGCAATCAGTAATCGTAACCTTAATCTTCCATGGGAGCGATCTTGGGAGTTATGACTCATCGAGTCCTCTTTACAACCGCTTACCGAAATAGCTCTGAGCCATACGACTACATCGGGGCCAACACCCGGTCATGGTTCAGATTTTACTGGCCGCGCATTCAATCCTTCGGCCTGAGATTCCTGAAGCAGAACATTCCGGAGATTGAGATACTGGAGTTCCCCACCTGGGATGAATATGAAAAGAAGCTCCAAGAGGGCTGGGATGTTGTTGGCCTCTCCTTTTACCTTAGCGAGACCCACGAAGCAGTAGAGATGGCAGAGGCGGCACGCAGTGCGGGCGCAGGAGAGGTCTGGGCAGGAAACTATGGAGCCCTAACCACCGCCGTGCAGGACAGGTTCGACAAGGTCTTTGTGGGATATGCAGAGCATCAACTGGCGCCCTATTTCGGCAGGCAGATAAAGGATGTCATCCATCCGCCGCTTATCGAGTATCTGAATACGCCCTTCAATATCAAGGTGAACATCTATGGGGTCCTTTTCACTACCCGGGGCTGCCCAGTGGGATGCAAGTTCTGCCAGACTCCGGTTTTCTGCAATAAACCCAATATAATCTCCCTGGAGAGCATCGAGAGGGTTCTTGCCTACTACAAAAAAATGGGAATAAATGTGGTGATAATCGAGGATGAGAACTTCGGTTGCAACCGCCGCCATGCGGATGAGGTTGTGAAGCTCCTGGACAAGTATGGGATGGTCTGGGGGTGCATGGCCCGGGCTGATTATCTGAGAAAGAAGATCGATGATTGGGCTGACGCCCGGATGAAGAACGGCAAACAGGTATCCGGCTTTGCCGGGGCGGCCATAGGCATAGAGAACCTGCATCAAGAGCGTCTGGACGAAATCAAGAAGAAGGAAGGCACCGAGGATATTCTGGAGACGCTGAGAATGCTGCAGGCTCGAGGCCTGGGGACGATTGGCTACTATATGATCGGATTTGAGGAGGATACAAAAGAGTCGCTAAAGGTGGACATAAAGAAGCTGGCTGCCCTCAAGCTGGACATAACTCAGATATGCGTCATTACTCCTTTGCCCCAGACCCCATTGTGGAGAGAGATCGAGGAGAAGTATGGCATATTCGACCAGGACTATCATCATTATGATGGAAAGCATCTGGTCTGGAACCACCCCCATATAAAACCGGATGAGATGCAGGAGATATTAGACCGGTCGCTCCGCCAGGTCCATTCCTGGTATGTGCCCCTGCGCATCTCTGGAAGGGTGTGGTACAATGCTTATCGCTATGGAGGATGGGATGGGATAAAAGAGGTTGCCGGTTACATCTCCCGGGCAAACAAATTCGACTGGAATCAGGGGCCCAGGTTCCTCCCCTTGCCGGGAAATAAAGGATCATCCGCATGAATATGAACGCAAAAACCTGAATAAACGAAGGCTCTGGATGAAGATACTCCTCCTATCCTCCCCTGTGGTTCAGCTGGACTTCGACCGCATAGCCCGCCTGCCCAATCTGGGGCTGGCCAGCCTGGCGGCGCATGTGGATGACCTGTGCACAGTTCATGTGGCAGACATTCACGGACTGAAAGACCATCGAGAATATGTGAAAAAACAGGTTCAAGATTACGATCTCGTCGGCCTGACCGCTATGAGCTTCCAGTATCAAGAGGCACTAGCTCTGGCCAGGATCGCCAAGGATTCAGGCGCTCAGACGGTCTTTGGCGGCTATCATCCCACTCTCGCGGCAGAGGAGATCGGCCAGAGCGATGACAGCCAGCTCATCGACTATATCGTGCGGGGTGAAGGCGAGGCCACCTTCCGGGAGCTGACAGAGTCACTGCTNNCACCTTCCGGGAGCTCACTGAGTCCCTGCTGGCTGGAAAAGAGCTGAAGGGGGTCCTGGGCCTCTCCTACCATGATCCGGGCAGCAATAGAATGGTTCACAACCTGGCAAGGCCTCTCTTGGATGTATCGGATATCAAGATGCCAAACAGAGACGCCCGGCTCATCACCCGCGGCTTTCTGACCTTTGATGTGCCCATCGATTCAGTGGAGACCAGCCGGGGATGCACTCAGGGCTGCAAGTTCTGTTCCATCAATCTCATGTACGGCCGCCACTTCCGTACCTTCCCCATCGAGAGAGTAGTCGAGGATATCCGGGATGCGGAGGAGCATGGTGCCGGCTCGATTTTTTTCCCAGATGACAACATCACATTGAACCCCAAGAGGCTGGAGAGGCTCTGCCAGGCGATAATCGATGCCGGGCTCACTCACCTCCGTTACAAGACCCAGGCCTCCGCTTCCGGCATTGCCTCGAGCAAGAGGCTTGTCGACAAGATGGGCGAGGCGGGTTTTGACGGCGTCTTTTTGGGGGTGGAGAGCATCAATAAGAGGAACCTGGAGTTCTTGGGCAAGGGCAAGATGTCAAATGATGCCGAGATCGCGGTGCAGTACCTGCATGACAACAACATCATCGTCTCCACTGGCCTCATCGGCGGGAACCCGGATGACGATGAGGAGGACCTGTGGGAGAACTTCCATCTGGCCCGCAGGCTGAAGGTGGACTTTCCCATCTTCTATATCTCCACTCCCTATCCGAAGACCCAGATGAGAGCGGAGCTGGAGGAGATGGGCCTTGTGACCAGGAACGACTTCAACAAGTACGATGGCATGCATGCCAACCTGAAGACGAAGCACCTCTCAGACGAAGAGGTGCAGTACATCACCTGGGAGATGAATGCCCGCTACTATGACCTGGACTGGATCAGGTATAACAAGGTGAAGAAGATCTACCCCAAGTGGTTCGCAGGCGAGATCAAGAGGCTGGTTCCCTTTTATGCTAAAAGAAAGCNNCCAAGTGGTTTGCGGGAGAGATCAAGAGGCTGGTTCCCTTTTATGCTAAAAGAAAGCTGGACCTGGCCACTGGGAGGAAGACGCCCCGTGATTTCTTCCAGGAGGATTTAGAGAGCGGGGAGCTGTGCAAAGGAGTGGTCTAGGATATCGGCATCTGGCTATTTCGAGCCGGATTTCCCACCGCTACGATCCTCTTTCAGCTTGTTTTCAATTTTGATCGAATGCCACCAAATAATTAAAGACCTATCCGCATAAGTCTCTCTTGGATTTGAGGGGATGGCAGGAAAGTGGCGAGGAGAAAAAGGAACAACAATACCATTGGACTGAATTCAACAGGGCAGGTGGCCCCCGCCCTGGCGGAGGACGCCCATCTGGATATTTCAATGCTCGAGACCTGGCTGTGGGATGCGGCCTGCGCTATCCGCGGGGCAACGGACGCGCCCAAGTTCAAGGACTTCATCCTGCCTTTGGTCTTCTTCAAGCGCCTCTCCGACGTCTTCGAGGATGAGTTTGCCGCTCACGTCCGGGAATACGGGGACGAAGAGCTAGCCAGGACTATTGTTGAAGAGGACCTGGCCCACTCTCTGAAGACGGGGAGCACTCCCATAATCAGATTCTACGTTCCCGGGGACTATAACTGGAGGGCCATTCGCAATCACGGTGCAGATGGCCGGCTGGGGGAGTTCGTGACGGAATCCCTGCGGGAGGTTGCCAGGCTTAATCCCGACCTGCAGGGCGTCCTGGATATCAAGGACTACAATGAGCGCCAGTCAGGGCAGCGCACTTTAGACGACGACCGGCTGGGGGCACTAATCGAGGTCTTGAGCCGGCATAGGCTTGGGCTGGAGAATGCAGAGCCCGATATCTTAGGAAGGGCATATGAGTATCTGCTGCGCAAGTTCGCCGAGGGGCAGGGGCAGTCTGCGGGGGAGTTTTACACCCCGAAAGAGGTAGGGGACCTCATTGCCGAGCTGATCGATCCCGTGCCCTACAGCACCATTTACGATCCGGCCTGCGGCTCGGGTGGCCTCTTGATCAAGGCCCGGCTGCTGTATGAGCGTCGTCATCCGGATGAGCGGTCGCGGGCGCCAAGGCTGTGGGGCCAGGAGCTGAATCCGGTCACCTTCGCCATGGCCAAGATGAACATGTTCCTGCATGACTACACCGATTCGAGCTTTGCCATTGGCGACACCTTCAGAAAGCCGGGATTCGGCCCGGAGGGCTCGCTCATGCAGTTCGATTACGTGGTGGNNNNAGAGGGCGGCTGTAGTCCTGGACACGGGTGCCGTCTCCCGTGGTTCGGGGTCTAGGTCCTCGAACCGGGAGAAGGCCATCCGGCAGGCTTTTGTCGAAGCGGACGCCATCGAGGGGGTGGTGCTCCTGCCCGAGAACCTGTTCTACAACACCACCGCACCCGGAATCATATTGCTTTTGAGAAAGGGAAAGCTGGAGGAGCGAGCCGGGCAGATTTTGCTGGTCAATGCCTCCAACTACTTTGTGAAGGAGAAGCCCAAGAACGCTCTCACCCCGGAGGGAATTGCAGCGGTGGCGGAGGTCTACCAGAAATGGGAGACGAGAGAGAAGCTGAGCCGTATAATCACCCTGGACGAGGTGAGGGAGGCGGACTACAACCTCAGCCCGTCGCAGTTTGTGGAGATAAACGAGCGGGAGAAGCATCGGCCCATTGCGGAGATTCTGGCGGATTTGGAAGAGGCAAGGGCGGAGAGGGAGAGGGCGGATGGGGAGCTGGCTGAAGTGTTGTCTAAGCTGGGGCTCAGGGCATGAAAGAAGAATTGCCTTCAGACTGGAAGAGAGAGCTATTGGAAAAATT
>MTKX01031099.1_pt1 | contig 13050 bp, 9 predicted proteins | sample 1042771 | NCBI WGS metagenome assembly MTKX01 (sample SAMN06212183, study PRJNA360534) | anaerobic digester metagenome | biome: Wastewater treatment plant; material: sludge; isolation source: anaerobic digester fed with sludge from wastewater treatment plant | place: Denmark: WWTP Randers ... | reverse complement strand
CAGCTAAATGTGTTACCTATGTCCTGTCACATTCTGTTACCTATCTCCTGATACCATACAGCTCGCTCCCTCCGTTGTAGGGCAGAATGGCGTTCTGTTCGCCACTCCGCCGATTGCGCCGGCGTCACCGCCGAGCGCAGGATCTGACCACCAGGTCTCCCATTATCAATGCGAATGGACTAACTCCATCCGTACGGTGGGATTGAATCCACCTGCGATTCACCCTGCTTGCTGGTAAGATTAAGCCAATGTATTCGCGAGGTTTCCATGAAAAATTTTTTAAAGTTGTTCTCTTGTTTGCAATCATTATTGGAATATTCATTCTGTCGGGTTTAATCATCTGGAATCTCCTCGACCGCACCAACGGAAGCCTGGTTTCCTCCGGGGAGAAGCGTGAATACCTGCTCTACGTCCCCGAAGCTTACGATCCCGCACAGCCTGTGCCGCTGGTGATCAACATCCACGGCTTCTCCCAATGGCCAGCAAACCAGGCCAACGTCAGCCAATGGAACCAACTCGCGGATGAAGAGAGCTTCATTGTCGTTTACCCATCCGGGCTGGGTGTTCCCAAGCGCTGGAGGGTCACCCGCACCGCTGAGGACCCAACCGGGGTGGACATCGAGCTGCAGTATTACAGGGACCTGATCGACAAGCTCAGCGCGGAATATGCCATCGACCCTGAGCGCATCTATGCCAACGGTCTCTCAAACGGCGGAGGTATGTCGCTGAGGCTGGCTTGCAGCCTGTCCGATCGCGTTGCAGCGATTGGCGGCGTGGCTGGGGCTTACCTGGTGGACCTTGACGAATGCCCTGGCGGCGTTCCAGCCATGTTTTTCCACGGTCAGGCAGATAAGATCGTGCCCTACGAGGGCGGTCCGTCCGAACGCTTCCCCATCGACTTCCCATACATCCCCGCATTTGTAGATGACTACGCGCAGCTGAATGGCTGTGATCCGAATGAGACGGTCTTCCTGGATAAAGATCACGTGCGCGGCGTACGCTACGAGGGCTGCGAACTGGGGCAGGATGTGGTCTTCTACACCATTTCCGATGGCGGTCACACCTGGCCTGGCGGTAATCCCCTGCCTGAGCGCATCACCGGTAAAACCACCCACGAGATCAACGCCACCCGCCTGATGTGGGAATTCTTCCTCGAACAAACGGAGAAGAGATAGCTAAGATGTAAAAATACTGTTTTGGAAAACCTATTCCCCCTCCATAGATCAGGCTTGAGATCGTGTCGTATCGCCTTTCTTCAAGAAGATCATAAATCTACCAGGTGAACGGAATTACATATTCTTTGCGGTTATCCCCAAAGGGGGAAAGGCTCTACTTCAGTATGGCTGGCAAATAGGTTAATGTCGGAGTAAATTCATACTCATAAGAACCCATATCACAAGAAGCCACTCCGTCCCCATCCCCATCGATCGGTCGGGAGTAACCGCGTTGGTCTGTCGCAGGACAGTTTTCCGGATCACCTGCGTCGATTGCGGGGCTCCCAAAAATAATGGGTTGGATCAAAATAAATCCTCCATCGTAAACCAATTGAGCTAATAGCGGGTCCTGATCGATAATACCCGTACCCGCATAACCGTCCTGGATGTCACTGTAGGTGGCTGTGGCTGAACCAAAGATTTGATCAGGTGCGTTTCCCCATAAGATAGCATTTCTTATTGTCGTACTGCAATTAGAGGAGTTATAGATCCCTCCGCCATTAGCGGCTGCCAAATCCGCTGTGTTATCCGCGATGGTGGTATTGGTCAGGATTGGCACACTCTGATTGTAATTAAAGATCCCACCGCCATATCTTGCAGAATTGCCTATGATTGTGGAGTTGATGATCGTGGGGCTGCTCTGATAATTATAGATACCCCCACCACGACCACTACTGGACAAGGACGTCGCGTTAGAATAAAACGTCACGTTGATCATCGAAAAATTACTGAGGTAGTTATACATCCCTGCTCCTTCTTGAGATGTGTTTTCCGAAAAAATGACATTGTTTAGGATGGGGTTGCTTGTGTGGCTGTACATTCCACCGCCATAATGGGTTGCGATGTTACTGGCGAAGATCACATTGGTTAGAACGGTATTTCCTTGATAGGTGAACACCCCTCCGCCAATTTCTGCTGAATTTCCATAAAACACAATGTTTCTAAGAGTCGGGCTGCCAATAATATTTATCATCCCTCCCCCGTAATTCTCTGGGTAGGCTCCATTCGCGTAACCAAACCTGATATAAAAGCCATCCAACACTGCTGTCTCGTCTACAGCGCTTCCTGTCACAACGTGGTAACTGTTATCGGTATTATTATCCGGGATCCCAATATCACCGCTCAGAATCGTGAGATTGTTTGCCAGATCTCTCTCACCAAGGCTCGTTTCCGTCCCGGCAAAGCCTCCGTAGATATTGACACCAATTCTAAGAGGAAACGTTTCGCTGCGATCGTTGGTAATGGAAGGGTAATAGGTTCCTGCTGCAACCCATACCTGGTCGCCTGAATAGGTAGCCCCCAAGGCGTTTCGGAGATCACAGGCATTCTCCCATGATGTACAAGTTCCGCTTGCTCCTGGTTTAACATAGAGTATGCTGCCCTGAATTTGAGCAATGCTGGATTGAGCTGAACCTTCTTGCCAGGTTGAAGTGACCAACACAAAAGCAAGTAAAAAAAGGACAATCAAAACCCCATTTTTGGCTTTCATGAAGAACCTCCCTCTTATAAGTTGTGCGGAATCAACAAATAACGATGGTAATCAACTGACTATGAAAGGTGTTTTTCGGACATTTAACGATTGCTAATATTTGAAAAGGATAGTTCCACATCCTTACTCATTATTATAGTCGAATAATCAATATCAGGCCCCACGTGCCCACCCTTATCCGGGTTTGTTATCCATCATGTTCCCATAACTGAGAGGGGCTGATCAAGAGATTGCGGAATTCGATCCGTTTCTGAAACACCGCTCCTGGTATTTCAGCGTGGAACTTCGAGAGGCATTCACACTTTAATTCTGGAACAACTTGCTCGTTCTATCCCTTTTTTTTGACATGTACTGATATAATCTATCTCATCCCAGTGGTTCCACTACGTACAATCTATTTCCGATTCCTATCTTGCATTTGTCTCGCTTTTCTTACTTTTACTCGATCAAATCAGGAGGTGCAGAATGTCACAAACTTTTCGCGAAAAATATCTGAGGGGAGCGTCGTACAAACTAATCTTTTCTATCGTGGGCGGATTGATTGCTCTATTTCTGGTGATCGGTTTGGTTGTTGGGTTTGTCGCGTTATTCAGAGAAAGTGAAGGAAGTTCCCCACTGATTGCTGCTCTGAAGGCATTTCTCAATGCTATTTACCTGCCGAGTATCCTTATTCTGATCCTCATCATCATTGGCACACTGTTGTATGCGACAATAACTATGATCAAAGAGACGTCAGGCGGTTCTGCCAAGATCACCATTTTGCTGATTGCAGTTTTCATCTTTGGTGTTTCAGGGACCGTCAAGCCCCTGATGAATTATCGACCTGAACCCACAACCGGATATCTGGTAACTTTCTTCATCGTTTTTCTGTTGCAGTTGGTTTTTAACACTTGGGCGATGTATACAGTCAAGGTAATCTCCCAGCAAGAAAAACAAATTAGACTTCTGATTGTGTTGCCCTTTGTTGTCTTGACTAGCTTTTTTATTGTTTCCTTGATCTTCGCCATGATTCAACACATCAAGTACGGTGTGGTGGAGGTTGGTTTTGAAAAAATTTGCACTGGCATCATCATGCCCATTTTTGCCATTGCTTGCTTGCTGATACCAATCGGAGTGCAGGTAATGCTATCCGACGGCGATCCTGAGAACAAAAAACCGGAAGCAGCCTCCGAACCAGCGAAACAGGATGAGGGCACCGGGCAAGGAGCACCACCCGCAGGATAGCAGATAGGTGACCAATCGGTGATGACAATCACAAGGCAGATGTCTTTATGAACTCACGCCATGTGGGACTTATGTTCCTGCCCCGCATGTAACCAAGCAGGGCAGGAACTTAATCCAGCTTTTTCGCTCACATGTCAGTGCTTGTCTACTTCACCATTAACGGCAAGAACAGTTTCTTTTCAATTACACAAGTGAATCTCTCCAGGGATTCAAATGGCATGGGCGAAAGCACGCCGGCAGTAGTAGCGCCACCAGCTGTCCACAACTTGTCATGCATGAACCATCCCACAGAACCAACTTGCGGAATATTTAATTTTTGAGGGAGCGAACCATCCCAGGTGTCAGTAAGGATGTCATAGACAAACACGTCACCAGTGAGATTGAGCGTTCCACCCATCAGATAGATGGACATTTCCTGCTCAATGCAGACCATGGTTGGGGTCATCGCCCCAGCACCACCTGGGATACTTGCCAACGTTGACCATTGTGAACCTGTTGGTGATGTAGGATCGAGCACAAAAAAGTCATGGTAATCCCTAGCATCCCCACCCACATAGATCTTGCCACCGCATCCGACACCATCCCCAAGGACAAATCCATCCGGTGAGGAGCCAGCAGGTCTGTTATCCAGCTGGGTCCAGGCAGCTATAGAAGGATTGAATTCCCATGTCTCCAGAGTGGAATGCTCAGCATTGTCATCCGTGGACCCTCCCACATGGAACAAACATTCCCCTGCACCGGATGAGCAGGTTGCCACTCCGCCGGCTCCAGCACCAAGGGCAATTGGCATATCTGGAAGCGCATTGTCCCAAAGATTTGTTTCGGGATCATAAACCTGCAGATCCGAAATTGCGCCACCTGCCATGTCCAATCCCCCGGCCGCATATATCAATCCCCCAATCCATCCAGACACCATTCCATAACGAGGGTTGGGCAGGTCTGCCAGTTTGGTCCATTCCTCAAGAGTTGGATCATACATTTGTAGGTAAGGAATTACGTTAAATTCCTCCCCAACTCCTCCAAAGACGTATCCAACAGAGCCGATTACTGCAGGGTTGGTGCCTGTAAGACCCGTGGAGTAAAGATTAGGTGTGGCGTTCGTATTCGGTTCAAGCTGCCATCCTGCTGGGTCCCAATAGCAACCCGAGATATCCATAATTAATTGGGAGGCAATGGTATTCGCAGGTACAGCAGAATCTGTGGCAGTGATATCACAGGTAAAACTAGTTCCCACTTCATTCCAGGCTTCATAAGTGACCACGGCGGGAGTATCACCATAGGCTGGAATGGTAACGGTCGCGGGACCGTCACAAGTGCCCGATCCGGAACTGATGGCGTAGTCAAGGTCAACTATCATTTCTGTGTTTGTGCTGTTGCGAGCGGTAAATTCATATGTTTTTTCCTCATTAGGGCAGCCTGGAGTTCGGAAAGAATGGGGAACTAACATTAAGGGACTCGCTTGATAGATTGGACCGTAAGTGCCAGATTTGGAATGCGGTGCATCGCTCCAGTTATCTCCGATGTAATTCCAGGGCAGCGTCCAGGGAGCACCACTCTCATCAGGAATGGTCACATTAACACAAAAATCGAAGAGCGTTCCTCCTATGGAGCTCGCCCATGCCCCCATAAATGTGGCGGGTGGATATCCAGTGCTCTGCCAAAAAGCCACATTCCCTGATTCAACCCCCGCGACCGGAGGCAATGCTGCATCAAAGCCATTAGCAGGAGGTACTGAGTTCGGGGAAACTGAATTGACCAACCAGTTATCGGGCATGTCAACATCAACACGATCCGCGTACTCTTCGTCAGGTGATTGCATAAAAAAACCAAAACACAGGTCAAATTCGCTGCCTATTGGAAGATAAGTTGGCGTGACGATTTGCAGCGTTGAACTGCCAACGTTTTGAATCCCTTCCTGGGGTACCCTTAAAACCATTTCAAGCTCTGGTTTTAGAGTAGTTGCTTCCCTTGTTGGGTCAGGGAAATTGGCAGAGGCTGACGTTGCCAGTGTTCCCAGGAGCAAAACCACAACAAGAAATGGAGAAATCTTCGCTTTTGATCGCATTTAATCCACCTTTCTATACGATGATTGGTCTAAGCCAGACATACTTAAGATTTGTTTCAGGTCACTTAGATCGAGAGAGTGAAGAGAGCAAATTGAGGCGTGTGATTAACCAATTTGCCGTGAAAGCCGCGGATAAACGTCACCAGTTGGGCCTTCAATTCGTGAATCGTAGTATTTGGTTGTAAGATGGCACATATTTACTGAATTATGGTTAATTGAGCGATGCGTACAAAGCGTTTATACTTTTCCTACACGACTATTGTACAACTTAATCAAAGATTTACAGAATAATTTCACACAATTCTTCCCAAAAATCCCTGGGATTTATGGATTTGTGAAATTCTTATTCATATCTCGATGTCTCAGCTTGCACCTGCATCCTGGATGCGACTGCTTGCGTCCCTTTGGGAAGGCTCCCCGTGGGACCGCGCTAGGTCTTTGACCGAAGGTCTTTATCATTTTTGCCGGGGCATCTATGCTTGTTCTCGCCGGCGTCCGAATACACTCCACTATATTGCCGGCACAGCCCACGCAAGCTCGTTGAACGTCAGGTCTCGATCGTTTTTTCGGGGGAAACACCCTGGGAACTGTACTATTCCTGTGTTTTCTGATCGTGGGGGTAACCCCTGTGGTTTCCCTTGGTTAGCCAAGGGAAAAATTCAGGCTTACTTACTAACAGGATTTATGGGCTTAACCCTGCGTCGGTTCACCTCCTCAAAGACCCGGAAGATTCTGCCCCCGTCATCTGATCGAAAAGAAAGTTTACTTCGCTTTTAGAACCTTCCGCATTGGCTGCATCGGCAACCCGTGATAATCAAAACTCCATCCAAGCCTTAACCCCGTTGATTTCTTGTAACCCACCTGTAAATAGAACGGCACTGCGTACACGGTCGCTGATAAACGGATGACCATGGGCGCGTATTTTTGGCACTCTTCTTCAAAGCGCTCCACAAGCTTCATGGCAACACCCTGGCGGTGGTGATCATCTCGAACAAACAAACTCGCCAGGCGCTCCTTCCTGCCGCGCAGAACTCCAACGATCTCATCCCCATCCACAGCCACAAACACCCATTCAGATCGGATCACACTGGCAATTTTTTCCTTATGTTTCTCATCTTGTGACCAGGCATGCTGGAACGGACCTAAACATAACTCCACATCTTCCGGAGACAGATTCACCAGGTTGAATCGCGAGTAGGTCTCGGCAATCAGTTTGCCAACAGGTTCCGCGTCTTTTTCTGAGTATTCACGGATGGTTATCATGGTTATCCGTCTTTCTTAATGCTAATGGTTGCAGCAATGTGAACAATTCGAGGTGTAAAAACCAATAATAAAACGGTTGGAGATATTAATAATATCACCAGTTTTCACGAAAGAAATTTTATGGGTGTCAAGAACAGGAGCGTCGGTTCTCCTTGATAGTGTTGCAAGAGGTACCCATCAGTCACGGCATCCCCCCGAGCGATGCCGTGACTTTCCCCTGTGATCTCACCGGTATCCGGATCGTGCGAGGTCTTTGACCAGAGGTATCCCTCGTGTCCGCAGACATGATCCCTTGGGCACCACATTCGACCCATCGTCCTTCCTTCTACTCTGAACCAAATTGCTTCCGGCAAATGTTGCAGAAATAAATCCCTTCATCGTTCGCGTTCAGCATCAGGTGAATTTTCGTGGTCGCCGCGCCGATATTGATCGTCCGCCCAATCACCCCAACCTGCACGCTGGCCGTATCAATCGATCCGCATACTGGGCACGGGGGCAGATCCATATGCTCGAAGCGCCAGATCTGCTCTGTAATGCCGGGATACTGGCTCTCCAACTGTGTCAATTCATCCTCTGTTTTCCTAATCATTTCTTGCTCCTTTTAGTATTTTGCTACCAGGAGTGGAAAAGCAGAGTGTTGTGGAGAGAGGGGGAATCAAAGTGTTAAATAAAAACAGAAACCTTGTTTCGAAATCACTCTTTCGCACATCCAGACCTGTTGGTCTGAGGGCACCGTGCTGTTTCCTGGCCGGTTGCCAGCCTGCTCACGCAGGCATTCCTGATGCTGCATATATTGTATCAGGGATATGGAAAAAGGTGGTGGCTGATTGGTGATAGCTGATAGGTGTCAGCTGGTAGGTGACAGCTGATGGGTGGTAGCAAGTTCATCACACAGGCATAATATTGAGCGGATTAGAACCCCTGTTTGAAATACGCATTCCTGCCAAAATGATGTGGGACGTGAATCCAAGGATATCGAAGGTTTCGTATTAATAAGAATTGTTAGGTCTGTCAAATAAGCGTCTCTGGACCGAAGAATTGGCTAACTATTGAGTCCAACTGGTTAGCCATAGAATCAAAATTCTGATTTAGATCGAGCGTCTTGGCACTGATTTTACTTCCGCTGATTGAGTAATCAACATCTGGAGTAATGGATTCATTTGTTTTTGCGTAGAGAAGCAACCCTGAAACATTCCCTGTATTACCGACATCTTTATTTTTTACGTAAGTAAAGATCTGGTAAAGGTTGCCTGAGTGAATTGAGAGGCTATCATAATCCGCTCGAGTCTGCATTGAACGACCATAGAATTTTGTGTCTATTATTAATATCTTCCCTTTGTAGAATAACATTACATCGGTCTTCATTGAAGGCAAATACTCATTGTAATCATTATCGAGATTCCACGTGACTTGTGAGGGGTAAGCGTGCAGATGAGGAAAGTGGAATTTGTAGTATTCGAGAACAAACTTTTCAAAAAGACGTGCAAGACCTCTATCATCATTGAACAGTTTCATCTTATGCTGACCAAATTCTGTTGTCAGCAATAAATCATTGAGCACAAAATTGCATATTGTCAACAACATTCGATAACTTTGGTTGTTTCTCGAATAAATAAGACGACTCCATTGGATAGAAAGTGGATCAATTGTTTCGACATTACTAAAGAACAGCAAAACTCTTTTTAAGTCCTGTTTTTTGTCTGAGTCCACATGCTTCTCTCGCAATAACAGCAATATTGTGGTCTTGAATATCTGGTTATGTAGATTGTTTTCAGTAAGTTCATCAAACTCACAAACAAGGTCCGGTTTCTTTTGTCGATGATTTGAAATGGTTCCCGCGATATTTAACTTCCCTCGTAATAAAGGAAGATCATCTATTCGAGGTTTATATTCTCGGAAGAGTCCTTGCTTTACCTGTTGAGCAATTCCTTTTGAAAGAATTGCAGCAAACAAGTTGTGAATATTCTCAAATGGCTCAGAAGAAATCTCTGCATAGGTTGATTGCCTTAACACCTGAAAGGCGTAAGTAAGCATGTAGAAAATGTTCTTAATCTGAATATTTCTAGTTTCAATCATTAAACACGCTTAAGAGTTTTGTCTCCCAAGATTTCCACTTGTTCGCATTATCAAACCAATACTCCTTTAATACTGGCTTAATGTCATATGAAATTATGTTTCTCAACCAATCCTCAGTGCAAGTGGATGGTTTTTGGTTGCAAAAGTAACTATGCCCAATGCAAAAGCTTTCACCTAAAGAGTCATCTCTAGAGATATCCTTGTTTAACTCTTCTATCAGTTCAATAAGACTGTCAAAGGTTTCACTATTGAGTGAGGCTTGATAAGTCCTGAAACCTTCAGATTGAAAAGCTGGTTCGAAGTCAAAGAAGCCAAAACGTCTTCTGAGAGCATAATCGATCATTGCGAGACTCCGATCAGCAGTGTTCATCATGCCTATTATGAAAATATTCTTTGGGATGGCGAAGGACGAACCATTGTAAGCCAATGTAACTTTCTTATCACGATAGTCTTTTTCTATCAACATCAAAAGTTCACCAAATATCTTGCTAATATTGCCCCGATTGATTTCGTCGATTAAAAAGAAATATTTCTGATCAGGATTATCTATAGCTTTTTGGCAAAAACGAAAGAATATTCCGGTTTTTAACTCAAAACCTTCACCTTGAGGTCTATATCCCATAACAAAATCTTCATAAGAGTAATTTTGATGGAACTGGATAAGTTCGATTCGGCTTTCATCTTTTTCACCCATCATTGCATATGCTAGACGAATAGCGGCGAAAGTCTTGCCTACACCAGGAGCGCCTTGCAGTATCACGTTTTGTTTACTTTCTAGAAGCGCTGATAAGTCATCAAAGCTGCTTCCATCCAAAAAAACTTCACTAAGAAAATCTGCCTTTGAGTAGGACTCTATATCCTCATTTTGAGTAATTGGATTTTCTTTACGAACAATATCCATTAATAAATCGTATTCTTGCTTTGTAAGCTTAAAAAGGCTTCCTTGGGGATTTGAAAAGTATTCCATGTCCTCAAGACCAGGATTGTTTCTAAAAGTCGAGAGTTCAATTGGAGACTCCAGTATTTCCAATATCTCAAAATATAGATTTTCTCCATCGTTTTTCTGCGCAATTCTTGCTAGCGCCACAATTTTTTTAACCGGCGAAGTTTCATAACCAATAACTGGATCTCCTATATTCGCATCCAAGAAGTTTTGGTAAACTCGACGTTTGTAACCACTCTCATTTGTCAAAGAATAATCCTGAACCTCCCCAACCATATAATCGGAAATATTCCAATAAGCAGGATTAGCATTGAGCCACCAAAAACCTTCACTTTGTCTTACCGGTTCCAACTCTGCAAACAATTGGACATCTGACATATCAATTTCATCCAAAGCTTGACTTAACTCATCTCTTAACTTCCAAATATAAACCCCTTCAATTTTCCCATCCGCATACTTTCCTGTAAAAAGGACTGGCCATAACCTCGCTTTTTCTGTATCCCCGGTAATTAATTCGCAGCCTGTCTTCCTAACAACCCTTCTGGCAAGAGCTGTTGATCCAGCGTTGTAAAAATTGACACTTTCACCATACTTTGTCGACAGCTGTGAACAAGTGGCAGCGCCACCAAAGTCCTTGAATCGTTTCATAATCTCAAGACTCTTCGGAGTAAAAACGGTTTTGTCTTTTAGTAAACCCACCCAGGTTTGAACTGATATATTTGGAGTGTAATTGGTTGGGAACCATTCATCTTCTGAGGTAGGTAAAGAACGACTAATAAAATAACCAACATCGATCGCCATCGTTTTGAGTTTTGGATCTGGATAACAATCGTCTGTCAACCCCATTTTGAAAATTTGAATTAGTTCTTTATCCTCTAAAAGGTGAGTACTGATTTCATCGTAAATATTTAAGCTGCCTAATAGATTTTTGGTTGATGCTCCTTTTTTCGGAACGAAGTCACTCTCGAGTTCCTTGGCCACTTTTCGGGCTTCTGAGTATTTATAGATGTAATACTTATCTGGGTAACGAAGCCAAAGATAGGTGCTAATTGAATTGACATCCTGGAAATGTTGTTTCCACTTATCTCCACCTTGTTCTTGCCGAAGATCTTCAGCAGCTGATTCAAAAGCCTCTAATCTTTTTGCTAGATCTTTGGTTTCATCAAAAAGATTAAGAAACATACCTCTAACCGAATCTTGGTCAGAAGTCGCCAAATCCCTAATCATCAATCTTGGAAAATAGTTCTTGGAAGTCAGTAAATTGAAAGTCTTCTCTGTGGCTCGTAACCACATTTCAGTGAAATCAGTCGCATTAATATCCCAGTTGTCCTGAAAATGTTTAACAGCAATCCATTTATATTTTTCTTTAGGCCATTGAAATGAGGAAAAAACTCGTTTGTATTCTGAAAGAATTGATCTTAACTTGTCTTCATTAATCATCAAAAATCCCTCTCCCGTAGATCAACTATCGATTTCTTGGCAATTCTCAACTTCCATTTTATCAACAAAACAACCCATGACTATTCTTTGTCAGGAATACCAAAAATCCGAGGTGTAAGGTATTTGTATTTTAAATAAATTTTCTCTCCCATCTAGTTATTTTATGGAACGAGTTACAAGACGCATTCCGTAATTGTGTAAAAACGCGGGAACAAAACAAGGAGGGATAATTATCTAATCAAACAAGCCAAGTAGGACATGGTCCAGTTTTGTTCGCTTTTTAAGTTGGAGTGACCCGGTGGATTTTATCGATCATCCCGTGCAAGGGAAAACCCAGAACCAAGAAGACGAATTTAAACAAAAATGGCGAGGCTGGGATTTGTGCAATACCCCTCCGGGGTAAACCCAGAACCAATCGTGTTAAAGAAAAAAATGGCGAGGCTGGGATTTGAATCCAGAACCAATGGCTTATGAGTCCACTGCTCCACCGTTGAGCTACCTCGCCACTTTGATCTCGTTGGACATTCGATTCTTAGCTAATAAAACAAGATTCCTTTGCTTTGCATTTCGTTTATATTAAATTCCAAGATCAATTTCAACACTCGTGTTATCCAAAGAAAATGAAGGCTTAAAATACATTTTGAACCCCTTCTGATCTTTTGGAATTTCGAAAAAAGCAGAGCCAGTTACCTTTGCGCCAGGCATTAGGGATTCGAATTTTAATTCCTGGTTTGATGCAATGGAAGCTTCAGCTGAAAAGGAATATTGAGTTCCATCTGGACCTAATACTTTGAAATCAGTAGAGTTTACTAGCTTGTCTATGGTCCCCTTATTCTCAAACGTTATGCTTACTACAATAAATTTATAGTTATCCTTCGGTTTGGTAAACTCAGTTGGTTCAATGTCAGCTACGTTATTAACTGTCAATTGAAGATCATCAACTGAAAATGTGTCACCTACCTTGAAAGTTTTATTTGCTTCAGGTGTAGACTGCGTTGAGAAAGTTTGGGTCCCATTGGCAATGTCTGTCTGTCGAAATGACGCTTCAACTGTAGCCGAAACAGGATCCACTAAAACAGCCTGTTTTGGTTCAAAAACGGTAGAACAAGCCTTCAGGAAAATAAGAGAAACAATAAGCAGAAAAATAAGAACTGCAAGACCAACCCAGCATCCAGTACGACTCTTTTTGGTTTGCTGCACTACTTGCACAATCGGTTGTTGATTTTGAGATTGTCCTGCACTTTCTCCGCTATTTGTCTGCACCAGACTTCGCCCACAACTCTTACAGATCAATGCATCCTTCTGAACTTTTTCGGCACAATATGGTGTAGGATTA
>MTKX01005645.1_pt1 | contig 13054 bp, 6 predicted proteins | sample 1042771 | NCBI WGS metagenome assembly MTKX01 (sample SAMN06212183, study PRJNA360534) | anaerobic digester metagenome | biome: Wastewater treatment plant; material: sludge; isolation source: anaerobic digester fed with sludge from wastewater treatment plant | place: Denmark: WWTP Randers ... | reverse complement strand
ATGCTGAAAACGAGAAGAAGATGCAGTATTTCATCTCGGTGCCGACCGCGTACTATGAGATTGAGTACGGGCTAGTGAAAGGAGGTGGGAAGGGGGTGTGATTTTTTTGAACAAATACCCCTCTCCTCTTCTTTTCGTCCCGGTTGCCGAGCCCGAGATTCCCTATGATTTCAGCCGATGGACTATCACCGAATATTCGGAATCCCCATTCGAGAAAGTGGGGCGCCTCTACATCGAGGGGGATATCCTGGTCATCCGGTCCGACCTGGATACCAGGGGATTCTACGTTCCGCTTGTGGATGTGGTTGCGGTCCTCGAAGGGGATCCACAGGCGGTCCGGTTACTCGCAACGGGAGAAGAGATCGGGACGGTGAAATTATCCGCATCGGCGAAGGCGGTAAACTTCTGGATTGATCCGTTCTTGTATACAACACCGATGACAAGAGTAATGGAGGTTCTTGAGAGGAGGGAGAGGAAAGCGGCAGTGTTTGTGGGGAGGGGAGGAGGATAAGGCTCTCTTATTTTCAGCTATGAAATGGAAAAAGACAGGGAAAATACCTTTAAAATATAAAATTAACAAGCGTTTTTCCTAATTGCCTCCGTAGCATGCGTTATTCCTTTTTCACTCAATTCTTTCAGTAAAACTTCATGTGCTTTTCTTACTCCTTTTCCACCTCCGAGAAATGCGAATGGAGACGTGTCTTTATCCCAATTAAAATCTTCAAGAGGTCCAAGAAATTTTTCAATTGATTTTACATCATATGGATCTATGCCATCATCGATGCACCATGAAAAAATGTCATTTGACAGATAATTAAAAGCATAAATTGACGTTGTCCGAAGGAGGAGGAATTGTTTCCTTGTTTTTTCATCAAATCCTTTTGGATACATTCTCCTAATGCACGTCCAATAATTAATTAAAAAATTGGTTTTCTGAGTAAAACTCAATTCTTTAAAAGAAATATTATCAAATAAAGGTTTTAACGATGAAACGAATGAAAATAATGGTACTGGATGACCATTACCTGTCGAACCTCCAAGGTTAATGAGTCCTTTGAAGGGGGAGGATTCCTTGTTGAGTTCATTAACAATAGGAACAATCTCTGTCCTCCATTTTTCTTTTTCAATAATAGGAATGCCAGTAATTCCTGCTTTAAATGTTTTATATGCCAATTCATCTTTTAAAGAAGGATTTACTGGTTTTTGGGTTTTATTAATAATAAAAAAAAACGCCCCTTCCAATTCCGATTGTTTTATAATTAAGCTTCCGTGAGATTCTTTTTTAATTTTTTCAATGATTGCTTTGGAGTCGACAAAAACGATCGGAATTTCAAACGATAATAATTCAATATATTTTTGAATTAATTCCTCGCGGTTTGGCATTGAATGTTTTGTCTGTAATTTTTTAATTTCTTTATGGATCTCCTCAAAACCAGCGGTTCTTTGCTGACCATCTAATATTGATATAGAACCAGGTCTTAATGGAATTTCAAGAATTCCGATGTCGTCTTCAGATGCTATGAATATCGCATCATTAAAACTTGCTAAAATTGCTGGAATAATCGAGATTGAACAACCTTCAAGATATTTTTTTATCTCGTTCGTTTTTTCACGGAATTTTTCTCGCTGATATCCATCCAATACAGTATCTCTCCATTGATCAGAAGTCGCTAACAACAAGAGCTCTTTTGCCTGAACCTTTCCAATATAGAGAGGCATCCCTTTTTGTTGAATTTTGATAACTTTTATTTTCAATTTTACATTAGCGATATTCTTCCATAGCCCTTCAAGAGGTTGCGAGTTAATCTTTGGAAAATTTTGAAAAATATCAATAACTTCCACCGTGTTATATTGGCTGATATCACTTTTGACATCATTTTGTGCAATATTCTCTATCAATTGTGTCATTTTATCCGGGAAAAACAGCGCAGGATTATTCCAGCAGTTGTCACAAACAAATCTCCCATTATATGGACCATGACGTTTATCTTTAATCTCAAATCCGCACGACGAACAAATCATCCTATCTCTCCTGATTTCTCAGCATATAACTCAAAAGCCTCTTCAAAACATGATGCATTATTGAATTTATTAACCAATCCTTCATATGCAGGGAATGCCCCCCCATATCCTATCACTCGACGTGCATGTTGAACTAGCTCTATTGTATGAAGGTTCCATAACGGTGATATGTAAGAATTCTTTTCCTTTGTGAAAAGTGATTCATATCGCATTGGATAACAAACGACACCCCAATTCAGAATCTCTCTAACCCGATTGAAAAATTCATCGGGTGTTTCAGTGTAGTTAAACAGAGTGTAAACGAAAATGTCCCGCTTCCTAATTCCAACTTTTAGCAACCTTTCAACTGCTCGTTTCACATACTTCTGCTGACCGTGCGAATCATAAGCAAGACGGACTGTTGAATCTAGTTTTAATGATTCTATCATTTTAGCAATAGGTTCTGTGATAAATCTTGCATCAATACCCTGATTAAAATCAACCTTTTTATCGAAATCGATAAGTTCTTTGAATATATTCATCCGATATTTGTTTGCTAGGAAATTGTTATCGAAGAAGATAATTTTCGAATGTCTGTCTAAAACGAATGGTTTAATGCTTTTTCTAAGAGAACTCATTTTACCTTCAAGCCGAGGCACTGCACAAAAATCACAATTATTACAACAACCTCTCGATGAAAAGACAATACTTCCATCCCAATTTGGGACAAGATCATAATCTGGCATTAAATTTTCAGCGTCTGTAAAAATTCCTTGGAAAATGTGATCAGCTCTGGACATTTTTGCATGTTCCGGCATTAATGATGCATAAATCCCACCAAGCCAGATTTCCGCCTTGGGAAATTCATTCTTATAATACGCGACAGCTTCCCACACTGGCTTCCAGGTCCAAGTAAAAAGGCTCGTAATGTAAATTTTCTTTGGAGCCCTTTTTGGTTCTCTCATGTCTCGATTTTTAAAATCAATTAATTCCGTCCGGTCACCTTTTAATTTGTGATAAGTGGAGACCTCTAGCAGACCAATCGGAGGGAACTTCGAATAATATTCTGGTTCGACGAGAAGAATTTGATTGGTCATCAATGATAATGTAGTGATCCGCTTTATTTAAGATCTCTTATTTGATGGATCCCGAATCCTTGAATTATTATTGTTGTGCCTCGTTAGGAAGAATTATGGAGAGAATTGTACAGTGTTGTATTTTTCCTTCTATACTGGCATCCATCTCGCTGAATTGGTCACTAGCTCCACGAGTGACTCGTGCAATCGAACGTCCAATTATTTGAAGAATTGTACCAACATCGCGCCCGTTAGAGTTGATAATTTGATAATCTTCGATAATCCTCTGATGTCCGATTAAACGCCCTAAGGAGAGTAGATCCTTCTCATTTTTGAAATAGTAGTGTTGGTGTTCATTTAATGCAAATGTGCAATATTGTTTAAACGTATCCTGTTTCAGTGAGATACCGATTATTTGAGCAATTGTGTATAGTTTTTCGTAAGTAATTTGATTCCTCCCACTCGCGAAAATGCGAGTTAATTGTTCAAAAGACAACAATCCAGAATATATATTATTGGAGTTGTCTAGTTCGCTTTCCAACTCTTCGAGGTTTGTCTTTCGAAATAAAATTTGTATCATCCTGAAAAGCGCTTTATTTTGGGAGTCATCCAGCCAATACATTTTCTTCATAAGGTCGGCAGGATATTCACTTAAATAATTGATAGAATTCAAGGTTTCATAAAAAAGTCTCAAGCAATAAAAGGGTTCGAAGATTTGTTCAAGAGAGATACCCTTTTCCTGAACAAAATCTCTTAAAAGGAAGTTGTCAATACTTTCACGCTCAATGGATTCAATATAGAGAATTTCATCATCTTCGACCAAATCGTCAACTTGAGTTAAAATAAAATCTTCACCACTTTTCTTTCGTATCAATGTCCCCCTCATAAACGAAATGGTGTCTTCAGTACCATCATCAAATCTTATTTTTAGAATTATTTGTTCTCGTTGAATGGAGGGAATCCCAGGGGATGGTTTTGTATATTCGACATGACTCGGGTGTCTCTTTTTACCGATCCGAGTCCAAATCTCCTTCAAACTGATAATTTCCTCTTTCTCATCTTCAGATGCTCTTGATTCATCAAGTAACTCAGTCCGAACTGCTGCATCGAAGACGGTGTCCCCCTCAGCCATTTTTTGAGGAACTATATCATCGATGGATGGTTTTTGAGGGAATTCATATCTTTTAGATTTTTTCATATGTTCTATCGAATAAAGCAAATCAACATTGGAAATCCTTGTTGGTTTTTCAGAGAAAATTTCTTTGAACAATTCAAATTGTTTAGCAATCCGCCGTAAATTCTTACCGGGATATGCAAAAAAGACAATCTCCTTAAAGGGTAAAAGAAGCGCATCATAACCTTGGGAAATAAATAATTCACCATATGAAATTGTTTGAAATGGAACAGGACCTGGCATCAACAGCTTACTTCTAACAATTCTTTCCTGTGAAGTATGACAGATCGAAGTTAGATCCATCAAATCAATATTAATTTTAATTTGGTGAGTTTTTGACGAGCTGCTCGTCGCAGTGATGAATTTTATCAGATAACTCAATGTATTGGAGTATAATCTACTCTCATCGGAAAAACCTGACCAAAATAATTCAAGATATTGTCCGTCAGATGTAATTTTAAGGCGATAGATCTCAAGCCCATTACAATATTCTTTTTCATAGGGACTTTTATCAAACTCCTCAATTCTGATATAGGGTATTTGTACTTTTAATGCGACAGAAATTTCTAAGAAATTGGGTTCTTTCGTTAACGATACGTCCAATGGATACTTTTTCTCTCTATCAATTATTTCGCGAATTCTTTCACAAGACGGAATTTTAAATCCGCCTTCACCAAAGAGTTCCAGTTCGTCTGTTCCTGTTTTTATAATAATTTCATTTGTTTTTTTAATCACATTCGGTGGCTTGATATGATTCAATACATAGGGTAAACTTTCGAAGAAATATTGAAGAGATTCATAATTGTTTTTCCTGGTCTCGAAAAATGGGTGCAGTTTTGGAATGATTATCCCAATTTCTTCATTTATACTCTCTCTATTTTGGAGCAGAATGATTTTCTTAAGTACCTTTTGAATTTCTTCAATAAAGAATATCTGAAGAAGTGTTTTTTTATTCAAGGCTGAGTAAGTTCGCAATCCTCTCAATTCTCGCGATATATCCCTGCATGATTCAATATCAGCACATAAACTTTGGAATGATTGAAATGCACGACTTTCTCCATCCATCTTATACCTTAAAAAATCTTGAATTGTGATATATCTGATGGCGTTTATTCGATCAATATATGCCCTGACCTTGATCTCTGAAGGTGCAAGAAAAGAATCAATTGTTGTCGGAAACATCAAAATATTTTTTGTAAATTGATCTCCAATTGTCTCAAATTTCACCTCATCCCGGATATTTTCTAAACGGTTATCGACTGTCGAATAAGAACTAATTAAGGATTTAAGCGAAATTGATTGGTTGCCTTGTTGGTTAGCGAGAACAAAAATTGAAATATTCGTTTTATTTGTCGTTTCAGGATAATATACGGTATCCCATAATTTACCCTCTAACGAGAGAGGTATGGCTAACTGGGGTGGTTTTTGGAATTTGTTTTTTGATTCCATACAGAATCTTTTTCCAAAATGAAAGATCTCTATGTCAGAATTGTTTGTAATCTCTGGATCAGAAAGAAAATTGTCTAATCCTCTTAAATACGGCCAAGAAAAATGTAAAACCAATTTTAAATTTAAATCTCCAGTTTTTTTAATCAGATTTTTTAAATGGTCAAATTGGAAATATCTTTCATTGATGGATTCGAGAATAATCAATCGGGGATTGAAATCTTTAATGTCGTAATTTATTTCCTTAAACTGAATTTTACTTACTTCGGTAATATTTGAAGGAATGGAATATCCAATCGGAATTAAAACTATTTTTGGACTTTTGTTATAATGTCCGCTCTGAAGTTTCTCGGAGACTGCTTTTTCATATGAATCCCGGTATGAGCTATTTCCATGAACCGGATATTTCTCAATAATTAAATCAAATAATTCGTTTTCCTCTTCGTCAATTTTCCCTTTGCACCATAAAATCTCCTTGTAGAAAAAAAAGGGATTCGTAACGGAAGAGCCCAGTATTTTCCGGTAAAGTAAAGAAAAATATTTAGTTGTATATTCTTTATATTTGTCCTGAAAGATTTGTTTTGGTAAACCGATAACGACATTATTAGGCGATTTATCATTATTTGATATTGCGAAAAGGCAGGAAATACAGGGCGTTATATTCAACGGACCCTGTGAAAAAATCACAGTCACTCGTTTTTTTAGGATGGTATCGATTAAATCCAAGGATAGGGTTGAGAGATTTGATCTGTCTTTCGAGTATAACTCAAATTGTTGCCCTGACGCCGGAATATAATCTATTTCCTTGAGATGAATCATTTCCAAATGGTCCCTTTCGAATACATCGTATCAAAAATTTCACATAATCCCGTAACTTGGGGGCCACATACCAAACAGCCCACCTCAAAATTCGCAATTAAGCTGTTTTTCCTTAATTCGGCGCTTCCGACATAGGCCATTTTATCGTCAGAAATGATCAATTTCGCATGAGTGCTTGAGAGGATTTTTCCTGTATCATTTAACAGATGATAATCAACAATTGAAAGATTATTTTCCTTTTTCAGATATTTTGCCAGGTTTCGGATCCATGCAATCTCTCGATCTCCTCGGGTTTTCAAATCCCGCGTAAGAATTTTGACTTTAACGTTCCGATTAAAAGCATTCGACATGCAGCTAGTTAACTCAGGAAAAGCGTCTTCATCTGTAACATCCGACTGCATGAATGGTGAACAAATCCTTATAATGTCGACTGATGATTCAATGAGCGTTTGAAAACAATCTATCGTATCAATCTGATCATTCCTTTGCTGAATGTTTATTAATCCTAATTCACGCAACCTTGGTTTTGATATTACAATTTTAACTCCCACGTCATCTTTGTTTGATGGGATTCTTTCGACGAGATATACTCTTGATTGATCTCGAGACTCTCCATTGAAATTACTGATACCCAAAAAACCATTGGCAACTGCATCAAAGATCACCTGTCTAATTTCGGATTCTGTGATTGTTGGTTTCGCGGAATAATTCTCAATGATCTCTTTCACTGTTCCAGATTCATTCTTTGTCAAATAATCCTGAAGGTATCGCAATATCTTTTTTTCAATATTCTGATTAATTTTCATACAATGTGACTCTTATTATTTAGATAACCAAATTCAAATCTGGGTCCTCCCACTAATGAAGAACGATCCAAATCCTGGTTAAACCGCTCACAAACAAATTCGGGAACATAACTGCACGCATTACATGATCCACCTTCGTCTACCATACATGCGGGATCTTGTGGGCAATCTGATGCAATTTCATACATCCGTTTAAACCAATCTTCAAGGTGATAATCATACGTAAACTCTAATCCACCAATATTTAGACCGCTTGTTGAATAAATAAAAAATGAGGCTGTTTTTGGATAAATCCGCTCAGCCAGACTTTGAATTTCCAAGCCAGTATCTATTGTTGATTGTTGAATGAGCATATGACAGTAGGTATGTAGTAATACTGTTACTGCACGGTTGCAGTTTTCGTTGTGAGAGATTAGATATCGAAAATGGTTTTCAGCATCTCCTTCGAATGGTAAAATCTTCAATGAAGGATCGATAGTCATTTTATTTTGATCGAGCCAGTAAAGTAGCTGATTAAAATCCAGTTGAAAAACAAGTCCTTCGGTTAAAAAATCTCTCACGAAAACTGTTGGCTTTTTATTACTCCTTTCTCCTGTCATGATGGGATCAAAAAGCAAAGGTTCGCGCCTTGTTGATCCTGTGATTGTGCCTACAAGAGCTTGTATCATATTGAAATTGGCAATATGGAGGATTTGTTTTAACCCAAAGTCGTTAAGCCAATCGGGATAATTTTCCGGTGGGAAGTTTGGGGTATTTCGTTTTTTTGGAACAAGTTTGCCATTTTCCGTACTACTCACAGAAGTAAGTAGAAACAAGCCTTGAAGATCATTTTCATCAATATCAATGTCTTTAACCCGGTTTAATGCCTCCAGAATTTTCTCTATCCCGTACTTACTCTTTAATAGTGCGGGGTTGCCCCCTTCGGAGATTTTCAGTTTTACATCTTTGATGATGGATCGAATCAAGCGCTGAATATCTTTAGCTGGCCAATCGTGTTTATTTTTGATATTCAAGTCTAGTTCTTCACACAAATCTTCGATTTTTCTTAATTCCCAAAAAGAGGTATCCTTTTTAATTATTTCATGAAATTCGGAGAGATACAACAAAGATTCTTCCAGATCTGGTGAAAACAGTTCACCAAATGCTTCAGAGAGAAACATTCCATCTCGATTTCTTCTTCCAGAACTATCAATCTCATACTCTTGGGGAATATCAGGAATTGACACTACATATGGATGAATTATTGTCTGAGCTCTCGAAGGAACGCCTTTGAATCTCTTTTTAGGTTTCGTCGAGAGTATTTGATTCGTCTTGTGAATCGTATGATCACATTCATAGAAATATAGTCTCTCGGTATAGTGACAATGGATGCATTCTACACTATACGAACCCAAATCATCTTTTTTTGTCCATTTTAGCCTTTTTAAGGAATTTTTCTGAGAGCATTGCTTACAATCATGATTAATGTTCGTCATCAGGTGCATGGGAACATATCTTCCGCAGTCGTCGCAAAATGCAAGGAATGTAATTTGCTCCCATTCATCATCATCCGCATGTCCGCATTTGCGGCCTTCATCAACCAAAAAATACTGATTACATTTATCTTTTTTACAAATTGCTGCATGAGGGGATAATCGGAAAAGTCCTGAAAGTCCATCATCTCTCTCATTATCAACGAATTTTATTCCATGAAGTATCAGATTATCCGACGAGATTAAATCAAAAGAATAACCTTCTTTTTGCCGTTTACTCACAAAATTGTTGATTAATCGTAAAAAAATTGGTTTGTACTTAGCAATGTTTATTTGTGCTGTTTTGTCCCGATCTTCATAATTCGCAATAATCTCAAAACTAAATTTATCTTTTGAAAAAAATTGCTTTATATGTCCTTGAAAAAACGCACTATTTTCTGGAATTTTATGTGTATCTAAAGGCATTCTCTATTTCCCCCTCTTCAAAATCCTGTTTTTATCTTCATTAACCATACCAACAATCAGCTGCTTTTGAATACCTCTCATTCCTGATTGGTTTCGGTAAAAATAATCCCCACTTTTTGCTAGGATTTTTGGAAAATATGTTGTAGATTTTTCATTACTCTGAAGAATTTCATTAATGCGATCCTCTACTTCTTGATGAACATTGATGTCGAGAATATCCCTTCTGTACACTTTTTTGATAAAATCTACAATGTGTTTTTTATCGTTGAGATCTAAAATCGCCACGTCCTGTTTGCGGTAAAGCGGTTTTCCTTTTAAATTTGATAAATGGTTGATTACCGTTGCACAAAATATTGAATTGATAGTCTGGTGTAATCCCAAGCGGGAATACCGATTGACCGGAATCGGTTTAACCTGATGATCCAAGGTGTCGTGATATCGTTTAAAATTTCTATAGAAACTATCATCACGAACTCTGTTTGGATAAAACCAAAGTAAGACTATCCCGAGCTCCTTTCTCCCAACTCGTGATAGAGCTTGAATATATTCTGAGGTTGTATAGGGCAGGCCCTGGAAGACCATGAAGTTCAGCTCTTCAAGATCGACACCATGAGAGACAACAGATGTAGCATATAATGGCTCAAAAATTAGATTTCCTGATGCAATTTTTTGAGGATTGTATTCTTTGATATAATTGCGCACGTCGTCAATTGCCTTTTTTAAATCTTCTAAATTTGTATCCCCAGTCAAGGTTTTACCTGCGATGCCGACTTTGAATTTTCTCTCTAAAATGTCTCCAATAACCGCATCTTTCAGACGGTCCATATCATAAACATCTTGCTTTTTAATATGGTATGTAAGTGGGATCAGGAAATGGTTTATCAACTCCTGACTTTTGGCTATGTCAGATGTGGAGAAAATTTCTCTAAAACGAGTCGGGTTAGAATTCAAAAGTGTCTGTGCATCGATAATAAATTCAAAATAATGTAAAAGGGATCTCAATGCGGCATAGTGGTTGTCACGCAGATTTGGTTTAAAGCCATAGATGATTCTTTTTGGACCCTCTATTCGCTCAAAGAAAATATCCGTGGGAGATCCTACGCCATCAGGACATCGACCAGGAATGATAAATGTCTCTTTTTTGTAGAGTTCATCAATTTGCTTCTTCGTGCCATTCAGAGTCGCACTCATTGCGATATGTTTGAGTGGCCGTTTGGATGTAGATTCAGAAATAGTCTCGATTAGTCCTTCAAAATGTGCCGATATTGTTCCAAAGCCCTCTTTTAACAAGTGCATCTCATCTTGAATAGACAATCTCGGGCCATCGGATCCTTTCTCATTTTTCCCGATATTTTTACATTGGAATGCTTCATCCTTTTTTTCCTCGCAAATCTCTCCAGAAGGTATGAATCCATGTCCATTCGGGCAATGGCTTCCTTTGCCCCCAAGTAGAGAGCGAATTCGTCGTTGAGAGGACAAAGCTGCCCATTTATCTACTGTTGATACAATTACCGTTGGTCTCCAGCGAAAAACTTCACGGTCGCTGAAATAAATGTAAAATTCTTCCCCACATTTATCGCATTTGTGAATTATTCTCCCGTGTTTTTCATCATCAATTAGTCTCACAGTACCTGCAGGTCGGGAAGTACAAAGAGGGCATCGTGAAATTATTATCGATTCTGTTGCCGGATTTTTAAGAATTTTTTTAGAATATAATGTATCTTTGACCTTTTTGTACAAATCGGGAAACTCTTCGGTGTTTCCGACGTAGTATCCAAGAGAGAAATTTTCACCAGGGAACAGCGTTTTATATTTTCTCCGAACCTGATCTGCATGAATCAGAATACTGGATAGCCGTTCTAATTGTTGAATTGATAACATACGAAGAGGAAATTTTACAATTGCAGTTACGCCTTCTGTTTTCCCTTGAGATCTTTCAAAGAATGCTGTGAATACTACAAGGGCAAAATACGCTTCTGATTTACCTCCACCGGTATCTACATGGAGAACATCAACAACATCCAATTCAGTTTCCTTTACCACGGATTCCAAACTCGAAATAAGGAAAACCAACTGAAAGATTCTCCAACCCGCATTTGATACCCCTTTTGTAGAATAATAATTTTCAAACGATTCGTTGGTTTTTAAAAACGATTCTTTTACGAATGAATTTGTTTTTATTAGTTCTATTCCTTTTGAGAATCGTGATATCAATTTGGCATTTTGCTGGATTAATTCTGCCCTCTCATTCCATACCTTCTGCTTATCACCCTCTCTCGGCTGAAAATCAGATAAGATCACTTCAGGGGGGATATTCTTCAAATAATGATCATGGTGTTCATTCATTTTTTTCAGAAGAGTATCAAGACTTATAATTGCTGATTCAGGATGCATCAAATTGTTAAAATTCAAATTTATCCCAGGAAGTGACATTCTCGGACGGATATTTTCCTGTTCGAAATACCCAAAATTATCGGTAGAAAACACTTCCCCTCTAATATCCCATGTGGCTTGGCAGTTGATTGTTCTAAAACAGTAGTAATATCGTTGTTTATGCCCTTCGTAAGGATATTCATCGGAGAACTCATCAACAAAATTTCCATTAAGCGCTCCTGTTAATTTGCAATTGAAAAGTGTTCTCTCATAAGAATCTGGTTTTTCCGGTTCTATTGAATTATTTCTTAAATAGATAGTAACTATCAGATCTTTATCATCGAAATCGGTTACATGGACCGATATCTCCGCTTTCCAGATATCCGCGGTGATTTTTTTATTTTCCGATATCAATGGATCACTATTTGCATAAATTCTTACAGCGGAAAAATCAACATTTTTTTGTTGAGTTGCTATCGGACCATTATTAAATAGTTTCACATTCCACGTTTCCGAAAAAGGAAGTCTCTTCCATTTTTGAATATCTTTAAATGTATTTGATTTTCGATCCTTATTTTCATCTTTAATTTCTTCAGATTGATTGACTTCCAAGAGATTTTTAGCAATTTTTTCATTAACTTGATAAAATACATTCCCGGTGACTTTTAGAGATATTTCAGATATATCATCGATTTTCGATTTATTTACAAGAAATGAAACTTTCATTCGCTGTGCTCGAATTGATGCACGATCCCCTTCGATATCGTGGAATAAAAGATCCTTATTTCTTGGAGCGGCCAAGGTTCCAATAATAAATTTTCTGCTCGGTCGGGCATCGTCAAAGACTTCGTCAATCTGATGTGTGCCGGCAGATCTGGCAATAATATATTTTGCTAAATCATTGGAAAATATTTTTTTCGAGGAATCTATCAAAAATTTCCACCTGACTTGTAACTTTAACAATAGCCTAGATAAAAATTTTTGGTGCTCCTGGACTGAAGGAATAGTCTCTCCCAACATGAATATGGAAATTGGCAGCCCGGCCGTCACGCCGTTCCACTCCCCCGCCCTTGCATCGCGNNCTTGCATCGCGCCGGGGGATAGGCAAGTATCCCCCTCTCTCGCACCCCCGAGGCCGGGCTCCTCCTCTCCCAAGGGAGAGGCAGTTAATAGGATACCTCCCCTTCGGGGCAATGGGCGGACCGGGATCTCGCAGACCGACCGGTTGACCTACCGGACGGAAAAGCGAAGTGAGAGCGGAGCAGCCGGGCGGGAGAGTCAATCCTGTCGGCCGTTCCCGTGACCAGGACAACCAAAACTAGCGGAGCGGAGGCCGCCACCGAACGCAGTGAGGGCGTTGCCGGAGCGAAGCGATTGCAGGCCCCGGTCAACCTCCCGCAGGGCGAGCCCTCGATACGAGCA
>MTKX01000137.1_pt1 | contig 13055 bp, 8 predicted proteins | sample 1042771 | NCBI WGS metagenome assembly MTKX01 (sample SAMN06212183, study PRJNA360534) | anaerobic digester metagenome | biome: Wastewater treatment plant; material: sludge; isolation source: anaerobic digester fed with sludge from wastewater treatment plant | place: Denmark: WWTP Randers ... | reverse complement strand
AAGAGCCTGAAGAAGAGAGATCCGACAAGCAGGGCTCCTATTGCTATCAGGGCCCATAACAGGACCACGTCTGTGTCAAAGCCCGACGCCACCGCGTAATAGGGATCAAATTTCTTGCAGAAGAGTTCGCTCGATTTAAGAGTAAAGTAGAAGGTTATGAAAAGCAGTACATACTTTAGGAGCCGCAGGGCCTTGTCAGCTATTCCTTTCAGGGTGATCCGGACCTTCAGCCTGTCTCCCAGCTTGCCTGTCCACTCCCCTATTGTTCCCAGCGGGCAGATGTATCCGCAGAAGAGGCGGGAGAATAGCACGATACCTATGAAGAGCGCCACTCCCATCATTATCTGTGTGCTGGTCATGGAGCATGAAAGCGAGTCCATGGTCATGTAGCTTCCCAGCGCCTGGAGGCCTCCGAACGGGCAATAGGCTTCAAAATCGGGTGCGTAGGCTTTGTCAAACAGGAGGCGGAATCCCATGAACGCGAGAATTGCGATAATGGCAAACTGATAAATCAGCTTGTACCAGTTTTGTTTCTTCATTTTGGAGGAGTTAGGGTACAAGCCAAATATATCATTTTCATCCAGAAAGGCAAATGACAAAAAGCAGCAGCGATGTCCCGGGTGGAAACATCGCTGCTGTTTGATAACTGGCAGGGGTACGGCGTCAGCCGCTTCGCCCCGCAGGGGTAATGCCCGGATCAGCAGACCCGGATGTCTTCAGGGACAGAGCCGGGAGCAACCATTCCGGATGCCGCTGCGTCAGACAGCCTGTTCTACAGACCAGACGAATGCCCTGATACCCACCTCCTTGTTGATGGCGTCAATGCGCTGCACCGCCTCCAGCAGGGGGGCAACCTTATCCTCGTCAACAAAGGTGAGGGTCACCCCGTTGATCTCGGGCCAGGTGTGGGTGCCGAGGTGAGGCACACCGGTAAAGGAGCCCACCCCTTCCACATTGTCCCACTGGGTGTAACCCCTGATGCCAAAATGCTCCAGCGTATACTCCACCTTTTCAGTAAGAGCGAGGTTGTATATAATCATTATTGCTTTCATGACTTTCCGTTTTCATGGTTTTCCTTAATCTCGTCCAGGAACTTCATATCCCTGAATGCCACCTTATGCTTCTTGTCCCTTTCGCCGTGGCGGGCAATGAGAACATAGCCCACCGGCACAAGCACCATCGTTACGATGGTTGAGANNGGCCCGCCGATAACAGCGATACCCATCGGCTGCCACAGCTCGGAACCTTCCCCCGGGTTAATTGCCAGCGGGAGCATTGCAAGGATGGTGGTCAGGGAGGTCATAAGCACAGGCCTGAGCCTGGAACGGCCTGAAATCAGCACTGCCTGGTAAAGCTCCACGCCCCTGTCACGCGTAAGGTTGATGAAGTCTACCAGCACGATGGCGTTCTTGACGACGATACCGATCAGCATTATAGCGCCGATTGCGGCTATGAGGCTGAGGTTGGTGCCTGTCAGGAATAAGGCGATTGCCACACCTGAGAAGGCGAATGGTATCGAGAGCATGATGATGACAGGCATCTTCAGCGACTCAAACTGCGAGGCCATGACCAGGTAAACCAGTATCAGCGAGATAACCATCAGCAGCCCGATATCCATGAATGATTCGGACATGTCTTCAAAGGCTCCGGAGATTTCAACCATCACACCGGAGGGTATCGTCAGGGCGTCAAGCTCCTTCTGAATATCGGCTACGATAAGGTTCAGTGCTCTCTTGTAGGGTGTGACTGAAACGGTTACAATGCGTTCCTTGCGCTTCCTCTCTATGTTGGGAGGCGACCAGTATTCCTTGACAGTGGCTATTTCGCCCAGCCTGATCACCTGGCCGGTGGGAAGGGCCACCCCGATGTTCTGAAGCTCGGTGATTGAGTTACGGGCTGATTCCTTATACCTTACTATCACGTCGTACTCATCCCCGAACTGGCGCAGGCGTGTGGCAGTCAGCCCGTCAACGCGGTTGCGTATTGCTGTCGAGACCTGTGCTGTTGTCAGCCCGTATCTCAGAAGCTTGTCCTGATCAAGTATGATCTGAAGCTCCGGCTTCGACTTGTCGCGGCTGATATCGACGTTTGTGGCGCCGGGGATCTTTTTGACCTTCTCGGCAAGCTGTTCTGCCAGAAGGTTGGTCTGGGAGATGTCAAATCCGTATATCTCTATGTCAACGGTGTTTCCTCCGCCCATGGCGCCCATGCCGCCTCCCTCTGAAAGCACCGAGAAATTAATCACCTCCGGCATCGGTGAGATGATACCCCTGATCTCCTCGGCAACCTCTTCAGATGACCTTTTCCTGTCTTCCACGTCAACAAGTGCCNNAACAAGTGCGAATGTGAAAGTGACAACATGGGTGCCGCTCTGTCCGAACAACGATGTGAATCCTCCGCTGTCGTCCGTGCCTGCTGACATTGAGATGAGCTTAATTTCAGGAATCTGTTTCCTGACTATTGAATCGATACGGTCAGCAACCTTTTCTGTTTCAGTCACCCTTGTTCCGGTCTGAAGCTCGACGGTAGCCGAAACCCTTGATTCGTCAGCCGAGGGCATAAATTCAGTGCCGATGAATTTGAACAGCATCATTGAAGCGATGAATATCACCAATGCACCAAGAATTACGAATTTCTTATGATGCAATACCCAGGCCAGTGTCCTGACGTAAAATCCGTCGAGCCACTCAAGGAATTTATGGACAGAGCCGTCCCATGTCCAGAAAGGTGCATTTTCCTTAACCGGTCTCAGTCGGAGCAACAGGGCGCTCAGTGTCGGGGTGAGGGTGATGGCGGCAAGGGTTGACATGATGATTGTAATGGATACTATCCAGCCCAGCTGTGCAAAGAGCACACCGGTCAGTCCCTTGACAAAGGTCAGTGGTAGGAACACTGCCACAACGGTAAGGGTGGTGACAATGACTGCCAGCCACACTTCGTTGGTGGCGTAGATGGCTGCCTCGCGCGGACGGCTTCCCCTCTCAATGTGCTTGGTGATGTTCTCCAGCACCACGATGGCGTCGTCAACCACCATACCTATGGCAATTGACAGTGACGAGAGCGAAATGATGTTGATGGAGCTTCCCGTCAGGAATATGTAGACAAAGGCCACCAGCAGAGAGATGGGGATGGTAAGGATGATTATCAGCGTTGCACGCCATCTGCCGAGGAAGAAGAGCACCACCAGCACCACGAACAGGGCAGCGTACATCAGCGTCTCAGTCAGGTTGTTGATTGAGCCCTGGATGAATTCCGAGGTATCCATTATCTTTTCTATCCGGATATCAGGCGGGAGGTCTTTCTGCAACTTTGTGATTTCGGCATCCACCTCGCGGCAGATCTCAACCGAGTTGGCCCCTGACATCTTCTGCACAAAGAGGGTCATCCCCTGCTTGCCGTCGATCTTTGAAACCAGTTTTGTTTCCCTGATTGTGTCGTTTACCGTGGCGATGTCACGCAGGTAAACGTTGTTTCCGTTGAAGTTGCCGACGATTACGTTTGCAATCAGGTCACTCTCGGCAAATTCTCCCTGAATCCTAATGGGGTAGTCGGTTTTGCCCATCTCCAGGTAACCTGCCGGCATGTTCAGGTTCTCGGCTCGAAGCACGTTTCCAACCTGTTCAATGGTCAGGTTGTAGGCCTCCATCCGTCGCGGGTCAACCTCAACGTATATCTCTCTTCCCGGTACACCGGAAAGTCCGACGTTACCGACGCCATCGATACGGTTAAGGGGATTAACCAGCTTCTCATCGAGTATCTTTTCCAGTCCCTTGTAGCTCTCCTCAGCGGTGATGGCGTAAAAAATGATGGGCATCATGCTGGAGTTGAACTTGAAGATTGTGGGATCCTCGGCATCTTCCGGAAGGAAGCTTTCAATGAAGGCTAGGGAACTCCTGACGTCATTTGACGCTTCATCGAGGTTCGTCTCATATTCGAATTCCATGAAGATGACCGAAACGTTGTCACTCGATGTGGATGTCATCTCCTTAAGACCGGAGACGGAGTTGAGGGCGTCCTCTATCGGACGGGTTATGTTCGTTTCAATGTCCGCCGCGCTGGCTCCCGCGTAGGTTGTGTAAACCGACAGGAAGGGGAGCTCGATCTCAGGGTAGAGGTCGATTGGCAGCTGCGTCAGGGAATAAAGCCCCATGACCATCGTGATCACGAAGATCAGTATCGTGGTGACGGGCTTCTTTACTGCACTGGCATATATACTCATAATGCGCTATTGTCTCTTGTTTGTCATTACCTGGTGATATCGACCTTCTGGCCGTTGTTGAGGCGTGCCTGGCCTTCGGTGACAAGGTTGTCACCCTCCTTAAGGGCGCCGCCGGCGATCTCGAAGCGGTCATCAAACCTTTGCCCGAGGGTGACCGGTTTCCTTACTGCAATACCGTTCTCCGTGACGAAGATGTATCTTTCATTGGTTCCCTCCTGCATCATTACTGCGTTGGCCGGAACCACGATGGCTTCTTCCTGTCCCATGTCTATAAATGATCTGGCGAACATGCCGGGACGAAGCAACTCACTGCCGTTGCTGATACGTACCTCGGCATTGAATGACCTTGACATGGCATTAATGGTAGGATGTATCCTGAAGATGGTTCCTTCGAAGCTTTTGTCAGGGTATACGTCAGCCACGATACGCACTTTCATGCCGTTCTTTATAAGCGGGAAATACTGTTCCGAGATGCTGATGATGATTTTCACGGGATTGATCTGCATCAGGGTGACAACGGCAGCCTTGCCTGACATGCCGGGTGCTCCCGAATAGAGTTCGCCATCCTCAAGGTATTTGCCGGTTATGATTCCGGAAAACGGAGCCTCGAGCATGGTGTTCTCCTCCATGAAATCTACGTTTGTCTTCATAACCTCGTATTGCGCTTTCGTCTGGTCATAGAGCTGCTCCTTCACGCTTCCGACCTTGAGCAGGGTGTCAAGCCGCGCCAGGTCCTTCTCCAGGTTTGCCAGCTGAATCTTGTTAGCGTAATACTGTGTGCGGTCCATCAGGAAGAGCTTCTGTCCCTTCTGCACCCTGTCACCCACTTCGACGTATATTTTGTCAACCCTGCCCGGGGTTGAGGGGGCGAGATTAACCTCCTCGTATGCCTGAATAGTGGATGTATAGTCTATTGTTCTTGCAATCATGGTCTTGCTGACCGGCATGATCTTAACCGGGATGGCTGCAACTGAATCTGCAGTTGTTGCTGCAGAGGCTCCGGCCTTTTTTTCCTTTGGGGCACATGATGCAAGCAGAATGCCTCCGGCAAGGATCAGTGAAAAAATTGTGCGGTTCATTGTATTCTTTATTTATTGTTGTTTTTCTGTTACAGTTTGTTCATAAGCTTGTCAAATTCCACCTTGGTCTGCAGAAGGTTCATAAGGGCCTGGATATAGTTGTTCTGGGCAGTCAGGTAGTTGTTGTTGGCCTGTGTCAGGTCAAGGCTGGAAGCCATCCCCTGGTTGTACTTGTTCTGATAGCTTTCCAGGACCCGGCCTGCAATCTCTATGTTTGCCTTCTGGCTCTTGAACTGTTCATTCGCGTTAAGCAGGTTGTACCGTAACTGCCTCTCCTGCATCAGCAGCTGCTCGGAAACCATTGATTTTGTATTGATGCTCTTGTCAAGATTGATCTTCGCCTTGTTGATCTTCGCACTTCTCAGTCCGGATGCGAATATCGGAATCTGGAGCTGCAGTGCAGCTGCCGAATAGGGGAAGTACTGCATGTGCATCAGCTCGTCACCCATGCCGTTTCTGTTGTAGTAGATCGAACCCGCAAGACTGGGAAGGTTACTGGCCTTCGCGCTTTTAAGCGCCAGTTCCGACATAGCCAGCTGGGTCTCGATGAGCTGGTAGCTGATATTGTCTTCCAGCCTGAACTCATCAGCAAGAAGGGCGTCAACATCAATCTGAGCCGTTATTCCGTCAAGGTTGTCGGTAAGGGTTATCTCAGTGTTAGCCGGAACTCCGAGAAGGAACCTCAGCATGTTTTGATTAACCTCCAGTGAGCGGAGCATTGATGACCTTGAGTTTTCAAGCATGGTAACGGTAGACTGCATCTGATCCACGTCTGTGGCTTCGGCCATGCCGACACTGTACATTGCTTTGGTTGATGCAAGTATTGCATTCAGGTTTTCAAGGTTGGCATCCACAACTTTCATGGTTTCCTTCAGTGTGAGGATCAGGAAGTATACGTTCTTGACATTCTCCTTGGTGTCAAGGGTTGTCTGTGTCAGTCCCTGGCGTGCAAGTGTGGAAGCCATCTTTGCGGTCTCGACTCCCACCAGCCATGGTGCGTTGAATACAACTGCCGATGCCGACACCCCTGCAGCTGCGTCATACTTGGTACCGAACTTGAAAGGCTGTGGTGTGCCGCCTATGTCAATTATCCTTGTCATGATTGCAAGGTTGTAACCCAGTGAGGCGCTGGCGTCAATTGAAGGAAGCCCCTGAGCCATGGTTTCCCAGACACTCTTCTCCGATGCAAGCAGGTCATACCGTGCAGCTGACACGCTCCTGTTGTGGTCAAGGGCGTACTCCACCGCCTGGTCCACCGTCAGCGAGAGAGCCTGCGGGATATCCTGCGCCTGCAGTGTGGCAGAGGCTGCAGCGGCAAGAGTCATAAAAACAGCAATTAATCTTCTTTTCATATGGTTACCTATTATCTGTTCCTGTGTTAAAATCATATTTCATTTACCATTGAATCAATCAGTTCTATTCCCCGGGGAGTTGAAATGCCCCTCAGGAAGTTCACCATTATGTTACGCATGAGGTCCCTCTTCATGAACCTCTCGCTGGGAAAGAGCTCCTCGTCACCGGTCAGGGAACCTATTCCCCTGAAGGCCCTGCTGACAATCTCCACATTAATCTCATCCCTGAAGATACCCTGGCTGATCCCCATATCCAGTATCCTGCCGGCTGATTCATAGTCGGGATATCCGCATGTTTCCTTCAGTTTCTGCATTACCTTGCTGTGGTATTTCTTAAGGTCGGCGCTGATCAGCGGATTCATGGTTGCAGCATGATCCCTTCCCATCCGGATAATCGTGAAGATGGCAGTGATTACGTCAGGTGAGCCTGCCAGAATTCCTTCCATTGTCTCTCTTTGTTTTTCGATCATTGAATTGATCACTGCAAAAAGCAGGGTATCCTTGTCAATGAACCTCTCATAGATGCTTCTTTTCGAGATCCCCAGGTGGGAAGCGATGGCATCCATGGTAACTGCCCTAATGCCGTACACCCGGAACAGCTCTGCAGCACCGGCTATAATTCTGGCATCATATTCTTCCATCTGGTTCATAATGTTTTCGGGAACAGGGCGCAATATTCAGAAAACTTTTTGAGTTTTCCTAGTTTTTTCTGTCAAATATTTGTAAAATCCCGCCGAGTTGCGGTAAATGGCCGGTGAATGGATAAAGAAGGTCTGAAGGTCTGAAGGTCTGAAGGTCTGAAGGTCTGAGGGTCTGAGGGTCTGAGGGTCTGAAGGTCCGGAGGTCCGGAGGTCCGGAGGTCCGGAGGTCTCAAATCTGAGAGCCTGAGAGTTAAAAGATTCAAAGACATCAGACCTTCAGACAGAGCGAAGCGACAGACCTTCAGACTACTACCTGTAAAGGTAGACGGTTCCCCGGAACTCCCGGCCCTTGTATTCAACATCATCATACCCCTCGGCGCGGAGGACATAGTAGTATGCGCCGGGCTCAGCCCTCCTTTCAGAGTAGTTGATCCGGCCATCCCATCCCAACCAGTTCTGGAGATCCTCACCGTCGCCCTGGTAGTAGTAGACCCGGTGACCGCTCTTGGCAAATATTTGCAGATTCAGGAAACGGATTGATTTCTTGTCGGGGACAAAATAATCATTGAGGCCGTCGTCATTTGGTGTGAACACATTGGGGATCTGCAGTGCAGAAGGGAGTACCTCTATCTTCGCCGTGGCAGAGTCACGGCATGTGAGCTCGCTCTCAATGACGAGTGAAACAGTATATTCTCCCGGTATATAATAAGTATGTGTGCCCGGGTCCTGCATCGTTGATACCGAATCATCACCGAACTTCCAGAGATACTTTGATGCCCTGACAGATTTATCAGTGAATGTGATCTCCAGCGGTGACTCGCCCTCAACCGGATCGGCTGTGAACTCAGCCTTGACATGGATCGAGGTATAATCAAATGAAGCCGAAGTTGAGCATCCGAAGCTGTCAGTGACCTGAAGCGTATATCTCACATCGGTCAGCGGCGGAGAGAATGTTATGGGATCAATCTCAATATCGGGATATGGTATTGCCGATGCCGGCGAAGATGACCAGAGGTGCTTCACACCATTTGGCAGCAGCCGGGAAACGTTGGTCAACGGATCATAGTATGTAAAGGGATCAGCCGCTTTTGTCCCGTCGAGGGCTACATAATCGCATGTGTAGTGCTGCAGGGCAGCGCCTGCCACAGGCATGCTGAGGTTCACCCATGCATAGAACTCATTGCTGTATCCTCCGTCGCCGGTGATCTGTACCCTGTATCCTCCTTCAGCAAGACCTGTGGCTGTTGATGTTATACCTGATTCAGTCTTGACTGGTATCGTGTAACCGCCTCCGGACTGGTTGTACCTGGTCCATGTAAAGGTGAAGGGTGCGGTTCCACCCGGGCTTGAGGCTGTCAGTGTTCCGGTATCTCCTGGTCCGGTGGCGCAAAAGATATAAACAGAATCTGTCCGGGGAGTGGCCGGATAGTTAGTTGGCCTGACAGTGCGACTGCCCGGGGCAGTGATCTGCGCCTGCACTGCCATCGGCAACAGGATGATTATGAGGGCCAGGTACCTTGACACACCTAGTTAACGGATTTAGTCATTAATATGATATGCAAACCTAATAAAAAATGCCGTTCTTTGGGGGATTAAAATTCTGCATNNATTCATGTTTCGCGACTATCTGAAAGAGCTTAACGAGGCACAGCAGGCGGCCGTTGTCAACACGTCCGGACCGGCCATGGTTATTGCCGGAGCGGGGTCAGGAAAAACGAGGGTATTGACTTACCGGATTGCCTATTTACTCCAGCAGGGTGTTCAGGCGCACCGTATACTGGCCCTGACCTTCACGAACAAGGCAGCCGGTGAGATGAAGGAGCGGATTAACAGGATCGTCGGCCCCGAAAAGGCGCGATACCTGTGGATGGGAACCTTCCATTCGATCTTCGCGAAATTCCTCCGTTATGACGGCCATCACCTGGGATACAAAAGCAACTTCACCATTTACGACCAGGATAACACCCGAAGCCTGATACGGACGCTAATAAAGGAGATGAATCTCGATGACTCGGTTTACAAGCCGGCATCCGTCGCTGGTCGCATTTCACATGCCAAGAACAACCTTATAACCGCCCAGCAATACAGTTCGGTTCCCCAGATCACCGAGTCAGACAAGGCTTCACGTGTACCGGAAATGGCTGCAATATACAGGCATTATGCAGCCAGGTGCTTCAAGGCGAATGCCATGGACTTCGACGACCTGCTGATGAACATAAACATACTGTTCCGCGACTTTCCCGCAGTGCTGGAGGAGTACAGGAACCGGTTCGACTATGTTCTGGTTGACGAATACCAGGATACCAACTATGCCCAGTACATCATCGTCCACAAGCTGTCGGAAAATCACAGGAACCTGTGTGTGGTGGGTGACGATGCGCAGAGCATCTACTCATTCCGCGGAGCCCGGATAGAGAATATCCTCAATTTCAAAAACGATTACCCCGACTACCAGTTATTTAAACTGGAGCAGAACTACCGGTCGACCCAGACGATAGTCAATGCAGCCAACAGCGTGATAGAGAAGAACGCCGGCCAGATCCGGAAGACCATATTCTCGAAGAACGAGGAGGGCGAAAAGATCAGGGTCATTCAGACAACCATAGACAGCGAGGAGGGCATCCTGACTGCTTCCGACATTCTTGACACAAGGATGCGCGAGAGGCTCGACTGGAAGGATTTTGCAATACTATACCGCACCAATGCCCAGTCGCGTATCTTCGAAGAGATGCTGCGGAAGCGCAACATCCCCTATAAGATATACGGCGGGCAGTCATTTTATGAGAGGAAGGAGATACGTGACCTTATAGCCTACCTGAGGCTTGTTGTCAATCCGGACGACGAAGAAGCACTCAGGCGCATCATCAACTACCCGAGAAGAGGCATTGGTGACACTACCGTCATGAAGCTGATGGATCTGGCCCGTTCACTTGATCTGAGCATATGGTCAATAATCACTTCACAGGAGCTGAGCGCGAAGTACCTTGCTCCCGCCCTGCGGACGAAGATAAGTTACTTCACGGGTCTGATGATGCCTGTGATGGCTGTGGCGGAAACGGCCACCGCATATGACATTGCATTTAATATGGCTTCCGCAGGCGGGATTCTCAACGAGCTGAAACAGGGACAGGTGCCCGAGGAGATTGACAGGCTCGAAAACGTGCAGGAACTGCTGAACGGCATCAAGGAATTTACCGAATCAGCAGTCACCAACGGAGAGCCTGCGGATATTGCGACCTGGCTGCAGTCTGTCTCCCTGCTCACCGACCAGGACATGGAGAAGCCGGAAGACAGGGACAAGGTCACCCTGATGACCATTCATTCTGCCAAGGGGCTGGAATTCAAGTATGTATATATCGTTGGCCTCGAAGAGAATCTGTTTCCATCAGCAATGAATCTCTTCAATCCGCGTGAGTTGGAGGAGGAACGTCGCCTCTTTTATGTGGCAATCACCCGCGCATGCCGTAGGGTGACACTGAGTTATGCCCTCAACAGGTACAAGTGGGGAACCCTTGAGAGGAGCTCTCCAAGCCGTTTTATAGGTGAGATTGAGAGTGAGTTTCTCAGTTACCCTCAGACGGGAGGAAAGCCTTTCGGCCAGAGGGCGGTTTACGAACCGGGACCTGCAGGGATAATCCCCGAGCAGTCCCGCCCGTTCTCGCCTCCGGCGAGGATGACCAGGCTGCGTGATGCGAAGACGCCTCCGACGGCGGACGGCGTGAACGGTGCAGGACCGGCAGGCAGCGGAGCAACCGGTCACAGCGCCGGCAGAAGCACAGGGATGGGTGGCGGCGTCATCGGCAACGGCATAAACATGGGGCTGGAGCCCGGAGACAGGGTTTCTCATGAACGGTTCGGCGAAGGCGAGGTTGTATCCGTCGAGGGCGAGTCGCCCAACACCACTGCACTCATCAATTTTAAAACAGCCGGCACGAAGAAACTGCTTCTTCGCTTTGCAAAACTGACAAAGCTTTAGAACGGATTACTGCCGCCCCGATCCGCCAGCAGGCGGATGCGGGGTTGAGCCACCTCCTGCGTCGGAGTCTCAAACTGCCGACTGGTACTGCCTACTAAAACAAAGGAGACCGTCATGGCTGACCGGCCCCCTCAGTGAAGATTATGAAGTTCAAATAAATGGATGTTCAGTAAAATTATGCCTCATTTGCGGCGGCATCTCCCTGCACCGGTTCTGCTGCCGGCACTGGCTCAACCTGCCACATACCCTTTTCAATCAGCACCGAGTGATAGAGAGTTGCAAATGAGCTCTTGACCCACATGTCGGATACAAGCACTCCTATAAAGAAGCAGATGAATCCGGCGATGTATATGAAGAAGGCAATGAAACCCATGAGGAAAATTGCCCACCCGTGACCGCGCGTCAGCCTCCAGCTCTCCTCAGCGGCCCTGATCGGGTCAAGACCCTTGTCCATGACGAGGTAGGGTGTGAATGTCAGGCGGCACGCAAGGATGATACCCGGTACGATCAGAAACACAAGGCCAATGCCGATAAGCGCTGTAAGCAGAAGGTTGGTCAGTACTATATTAAGGTAGTTCTTCCGGAAACCGCTGATGAGCAGGTCAAAATCCGGAGTTATCTGACGGGATGCCTGCACGAACATCATCTTTGCCCCGTACCTGAATACCGGCAGCAACAGAAAAATATAGAGCAGAACTATGAGTCCCAGAAAAGCTGCCGCCAGCCCGAAGGCGCCGAATTTGAAGAAATCATGCATATCAAACGGGATGTTTCCGAAGTCACCGGGATTGAATTCCCACTTGGAATGTGATCCCAGCATCGGGGAACCGATGATTGCCAGGACCAATACAACCAGCAATAACCTCAGAAAATTATCTGACATAGCTCTCCATCCTGTGCCGTAAGATCCGCTGAAGGAGGGAACATACCTGTAAATACCTTTTGCTTCCATATTAGTTTGCTTTTTACTGTTTTGAAAAATTTCGTTTGTCGAAGCAAATCTATTACGGAACCCTCGGGCGGAATTCATACCTTAGTAGTGATTTCGAAAAACAATACTTAAGTCTTGCCGTCAATACTTAAGTAGTGTCTGTATATCAATTGATTATTCGAAAACGGGAATGGAGTTTATCAGTCTTGTCATTTTTATTTTCTCCGCGGCGATGGCTGCGGGAAGCATTCTTCTCGTTGGCAGGATGCTTGAGGAGTACCCCCTCCCCTTTCTCCGGTCACTCTTTTACCATAATCTTTTCATCTCGGCGTTCGGTTTTTACGGTATCTGGGGACAGTTCATAATTTTTGCCCTGGCGGGGGACAGGCTTGATCCGGCACTCTATTCAACCGTATCTGTTATTTCGCTTCTCCTCGGCCTCCCGTTCCTTGTCTTCGGGTGGATGATGCTCATCAGGTTTTCCGCCGAGGCATCTGGTGCACGCCTGCCGGGGTACTTCAACCTCGTTTTCCTGGTGGTTAATTTCGGGGCGATTGCTGTACTTGGCCTGCTGATCCGGGATATGGAATTCACTGATGCCCTGCCCCTATTCCGGTATTACTATGTGGCTGCCTCGCTGCTCTTTGCGATTATCTCCGCACTTATCCTTTTGAAGGGGATCTCTGTTTCGCCCGGCATGGCGGACCGTCTTCACCTGGCACTGATAATCGCCGGAGGCACTCTCTTACAGTCGCTGGTGCTCATGTTCGTGCCCCATTCAGTATGGATGGCCCTCTCCTTCGTGTTTCTCCTGTTTGCAGCTATAACATCTGTATCGCTGTACCTCAGTTACAGGG
>MTKX01006444.1_pt1 | contig 13073 bp, 15 predicted proteins | sample 1042771 | NCBI WGS metagenome assembly MTKX01 (sample SAMN06212183, study PRJNA360534) | anaerobic digester metagenome | biome: Wastewater treatment plant; material: sludge; isolation source: anaerobic digester fed with sludge from wastewater treatment plant | place: Denmark: WWTP Randers ... | reverse complement strand
ATCAACCAAAAAACAGCTGCTTAACAGGTCATCACCAATTCCCCCGGCCATTTTGCCGATGATGTTCGCAGTTGCTGGTGCAACTACCAAATAATCATATTCTCTCATTAAATGAATATGGAGAATTTTTTCGCCGGATTCAAATAGACTGGAATAAACCGGCCTACGGGTTAATGCGTTGAAGGTATTTTCTCCTACAAATTTCTTGGCTGCCTCAGTCATAATGACTTGGATATCCGATCCTGCTTGAACCAGATGGCTGATAAAACCAGCTACTTTATAGGCAGAAATTCCACCAGTAATTCCAAAAAGAATTTTTTTATTCTTCCAAAACAACGGTGGATAATAAATATTCATGCCGTTTCCTTAGACCACTTAATTTTATCCTCAGCAACCTCTTTTAAAGCAATAAAAAGTGGTTTGGCTGGTTGTTGATTTTCAATCAAAGGTTTGGCACCTTGATTAAGTTGTTTGGAACGCTTAGCCACCAGGGTGGTTAAATAATAACGGTTCCCAGTTTTCTTGATCAATTCATCAATGGACAGCATAATTTCACTCCAATCTATCTATTTTATCCTGAAAAAAAACGGGCTTGATAAATCAAGCTTCTACAAATAATATAAAAATGTAAGGGCGTTGCTCCAGGTCATGATAAACATAAGTAAGAAAAAATGTCATTCTGATAAAAGTTCTTGTGTCTCATCATCTCCATAACGAATACGACAACGCTCGGCAATAATAACTGAATGGAATTTATGAACGGTTTCTTTAAGAACATTATTAATTATCAAATAATCATAATCCTGAATCGATTTCATTTCAATCAAAGCATTCATCATCCTCAGATAAATAACATCTTCTCGATCAGTTTTACGATTACGAAGACGTTCTCCAAGAGTTTCTAAGGATGGTGGAGCAATAAAAACAAAAATTCCCTGAGGGTAATTTCTTTTTACTTGGAGAGCTCCCTGTACATCAATTTCTAATATGACATCAAATCCTCTCTGCAACCACTCCTCCATTTTTAAACGAGGTGTTCCATAAAAGTTACCATGAACCTTGGCCCATTCAATAAACAGATGGTTCTCTTTCATGTGCTGAAAGGTTTCATCATCGACAAAATAGTAATCAATTGCCTCTCGTTCTCCTTCTCGTCTTAAGCGGGTCGTGTAAGAAATAGAATATTTTAAACCTTCACACTGTTCCATTACCGCCTTTCTTACGGTACTTTTTCCAGCACCAGATGGTCCAGAAAGAACAAAAAGAAGGCCGGGCATAACTATCTTTTACTCCACATTCTGAATTTGCTCTCTCATTTTTTCTAATACCGTTTTTAAATCAATAATTAAAGAAGATATTTCAACATTTGAAGTCTTAGAACCAATTGTATTCACTTCACGATTCATTTCTTGCAATACAAATTCAAGTTCACGTCCTATTGAATCTTGACGGGAAAGAATATCATCAAACCGACAAATATGAGCTTTCAAACGGATAATTTCTTCGTGAATATCACTTCGATCAACATAGAATACTATTTCCTGTGCTAATAAGTTTTCGTTTACCGGAACTGAGGGAATGATTTCTTTTAATCTCTGATTATGCTTTTCCCGATAGTACTCCGGGATATTCTTTGATTTCTCTTCAACCATAGATATCAATTCTCGAAATTTTTCCATTTGCTGTATAAGGTCATGCTGCAACTTTTCTCCTTCTCGTAACCGATACTGTAGAAAAGCTTCCACTGCTTCTTTAAATATTGGGAAAAACCGCTGATATTCATCAAGCCAGCGGTGATCGTCTTCTTTAAGTTTGATAATTTCCGGAACTTGCATTAAATCCCGCAGGTCGGCTTCATAAGGAATGTTCAATTCGCTGCTCAATTTATGAAGAGCTTTTAAATAGGCTTTAGCTAAAAGCGTATTGGCTTCAACCGAAAATGCTTCTTCACTGGGCTCAAAGTTAAGCTTTAACTCAACCTTTCCTCGAGATACCCGTTCTTTAAGATAAGATATTAAATTTTCTTCCCAAACACATAATTCACGGGGAAGCCGTAAATTAATATCTGAAAAGCGATGGTTAAAGCTTTTGATGGATATTCGATAAAATCCAATCGTACCCTCACCTTCAGCATGCCCAAATCCTGTCATACTTTTCATTTTTTCACCTTTCTTAAATCTTTTTAGATATATCACCAAGTTCCCCGCTATTATCACCTTATGGGAACGTGATTTAATTATTGGATAAAACGATTTTTAAACACTCTCTCCGCAGCAATGTGACATCTTTCCAAAGAAGAAAATTATTTTACCCATGGTCTCCTTTACTTTTTAATACTGATGACTGAACATAATATTTCAATCTTTAATTTGAGCCGTATTCACTGGGAATGAAAACAAAGCTTGCAATTATACAACTGGAATAATATTATTTAATATTATTGATCGTGTCAACAAAATCAGGACTCCGAATCGATGAGAATACTGGAAGGAATTCCTTTACGCTTTCAAATTGAAACCGTTTCCCCCCTTGTGGAAGGAGCTCGGGTACAAAAAATTACCCTTACTGAAAACCGAGAAACTTGTTTAGAGATTCGCTCTCGAAACCAACCGGGTTTTTTAGTCCTATCCACTCATCCCGAAATTTGTTTCTTTTACCATTCTCAGCAAAAACCGATTATGAAAAAAATCAAAGAATCAGCCTGGGTGCAGATTCTCAATAAATATTTGGTTGGAGCTAAAATAATCGGATTCGAACAAATGGGATGGGACCGGGTAATCCGTTTAACCTTTCAGAACCAAAAAATTTGGGAAGAAAAAAACCTCTTTTATCTTTATTGTGAGCTAACCGGACGAAACGCTAATTGTATTTTAACGACCGCCGACAACCCTTCTTATATACTCGGTTGTCAAAAAATAGTTGGTCCTCAACAGAACCGTTTCCGCACCATTGTCGTTGGAAAACCGTATCAGCTTCCCCCGCTTAAAATAAATGCCATAGATCCACTCCTCTTGGTTCAGAAAAAAGCCGAATTTCCAATTCCAAAGCAAGATGATAATTTACCAAAATGGCTTTTAAAAAATATTGATGGTGTTGGACCTTTCTTGGCAACGATAATAGCTGAGTGTTTAGTCAACAGCAGATTCAATGCTGGTAATCTTCAATTGCTCTTAAGCACCTGTCTTCAAAATATCTTTCGACCACTTTTTAATCAAAATTTGGTTTTTTCCGTCTATATCTCTCCGAAGGATAATTTTCCCTTAGGAATATTTTGGTTGTCAACACAGCATTATGCTCAGCTTCCTCACCATGATTTCCCCAACCTCAATGAAGCAGTAAAATACTTCGCTCAAACCTACTGGAGTTTACAGGCTTTTCTCAGTCAAAAAAACAAAAAGAAAAGTTTTATCGAAAAAGAACTTTTGTTCATTAGAGAAGAATTATTGAAAGTTGGTCAATCTCTGGTTAGCGAGGATCAGCTGGTTGAGCTATTAACCCGGGGAAACCTTTTGAAACTTTATCCGCAATTAAATATTATTAAAAAACAACCCAAAGGATTTTTGGTAGCCAACCTTCTCACTGGAAATTCAGGAGAAGTTTTTATCGAGATTGACCCTCTTCTTTCCATTAATCAAAACATGCAGCTCTATTTTCGAAAATATCGAAAATCAAAAACTCGCAATCAAATACTAAAAAAGAAAAAAGAAGAGCTGGAATTCCGTAAAAAAATCCTTGAAAAGGAACTCATAAACCTTGACCAAGCCCCGCTCCACCAAGAGCAAGATGACAATAATTCAACCCAATCAGGATTTTTTGAACCGGGTATTATAAAATTCCTTACTCCATCGAAAAATTTAATTTTGGTTGGAAAAAATGAAAAAGCCAATCATTTATTAGTTACCCGTTTTTCATCCCGAGACGATTATTGGCTTCACGTAAGAGATTTTCCTGGTTCGCATGTTTTACTGAGAATATCCAACCAGCCCGAGAGGCTTACTGAAGACCTTTTCCTGGCCGCTCAAATTGCTGGGTATTACTCTTCTCTTCGGAATGAAACTTCGGTAATTGTTATGTATACACCTATTAAACACGTAAAAACACTTCCTCATGCCGGCTTAGGGAAAATGATCTTCCGCAACGAAAAAAATTTAACCGTAATTCCTGCTATTCCCGATAACCTTCATAGAATTTGAAATTTTATTTATGGCTTCTTGAAAATCACTGGGTAAGGCAGCGGCAAAAAACATTTTTGTCTTGGTAACTGGATGGGAAAAGGCTATGAGAAAAGCATGTAAAGCTTGACGTTTCATTATCTCACCGGAACGATTACTTCCATAGGACTTATCCCCTACAATCGGATACCCTTGAGAACTTAAATGGACTCGAATCTGATGAGTTCGTCCGGTCCGAGGTTTGACCAACAAAAGAGAATATGAATCACCAATCCACAGAGGCTCTATCTCAGTCAGTGCTGGTTTTCCACCACTTGACGAAATCTTCATCAAACAGGGCACCCGTGGATTTCTCCGAATGGCTAAATCAACCTGCTTAATCCCCTTCCACTGTCCTTCTATTAAAGCTAAGTAAAATTTCTCGACCGTTCGGTTTTTAAACATTTGGATCAGTTCGAGATAGGCACGATCGGTCTTGGCAATCACCAAAACACCCGAGGTATCCCGGTCCAAGCGATGAACAATTCCCGGACGAAGCGGAGCTCCATAACGAGACAGTTCAATCCCATGAAAAAGCAAACTATTGATCAGGGTATCTTTTTGGAAAGGACGAACTGGATGAACGATTATTCCGGCTCTTTTATTTATCACCACAATATGATCATCTTGATAAATGATATCTAAGGGTAGATTTTGAGGCTCTAAGGTGTGTCGTGCATCGACTGGCCAGGTGATTTCAAGAATATCGCCAGGGCGGACTTCACTACTCGGTTTATATATAACTTCCTGGTTCTTTTTTATCAAACCTTGTTTTATAAGCCTTGAAAATGCCGATCGAGAAAAATCTGGAAAATTTCTATGCAGCCAGATATCAATCCGGCAGAACTCATTATCATACACCTTGATTTTTTGTTTCTTCAATTGCTGAACCCTGGATCCAGATTTGAATAAAAATTATTACTAAACCAGCGATGATCGTTATATCGGCAATATTAAAAGTTGCCCATATTGATGGTTTAAAAAAGTCAATTACAAATCCCCAACGTAAACGATCAATGAGGTTCCCCCAAGCTCCGGATAAAAACAAACCGGCTCCTAAAAAAAACCACCATTTCCAGTTGCCAAGAAATCGGAGCATGAAATAAATAAAAGCAATGCTTATCGCTATGGTAATAAATAAATGAGCAGGTGGATTTAAAAGACGAATTCCAAAAGCACTTCCAACATTCCTTCTCAGGGTGAGATCAAAAAAACCAGGAATGATTTGGATGGTTCGATTGGTTAAATTATTCAGCGCCCACCATTTGGTTGCTTGATCGAGTAATAAAAAAATAAAATAACTGATTAGAAAAATAACGAAACAACTCCCAGAACAACTTCTTCCTTTATACTGCATCACTTTTGGTCATCTTCCAAATCCCGAAAAGAAAATAAGGTGACATCTTCGGGAGGATGAATCTGGTTTTGGTCGATTTTTTCCGGTTCAGGGGTGTTCATTTCCGCTGGTTGCTCTTTCCAGTCAATGCTATCAAGAAAAGTCTGAAGGAGAGATTTAAAGCGAATCTGAAACAATCGATATTTTTCTTTGAGTTCCGAGTAACTGACCTCGATTTCTTTCTTTTTTTTCAAAGCTTCATCAACAATTCGATTCCCACGTATCTGAGCTTCCTTTAAATGCATTTGTGATTCTCGACGAGTCAGTTCCTTCTCAATTTCTAATTGTTTTTTCCATTCGTCTAAGTTTCCCTCTAAGCGTTTTGCATATTGGGACAGTTCGTTCACTTTCCGCCTATATTCTTCATTCTCCTGTAATAATTTTTCCTTTTCTTTTAGTACAGCTTCAACCGCTTCTGCAATTTCCTCAATAAATTCGTTTACTTCATCTTCATTATACCCACGGAAAGAACGACTGAATTCAATTTCTAAAATATTTTCCGGTTTCAAGTCCATTCCCGTCACTCCTCAGCCATGTTATTTTTTGCTCGCTTACTGGCAGTCTCAATTCCGTCCATAACAATACCTCTAAAACCTGACAACTCCAGTCGTTTTATTCCGGCAATGGTTGTTCCCCCAGGAGAACAAACCATATTTTTTAATAAACCAGGATGACAATTTTTTTTCTTCAACCAGGTTGCTGTTCCTAACATGGTTTGAATAACCATTTTTAAACTTTTTTCCCACGGTAAACCAATGCTCACACCAGCATCCATCATTGCCTCTAAAAAAACCGCCACTAACCCCGGCCCGCTCCCACTCAAGGCAGTAATCTGATCAAATTCTTTCTCTTCAGCTTCAAATACCCAACCCAGCGAAGAAAATAGAAATAAAAGGTCCTCGCGATTTTCTTCGCTCACCCGGGAGTTAAAATGAAGGGCAACAACGCCCTNNGGGCAACAACGCCCTCTCCAACCTCTACGCCCAAGTTCGGCATCATTCTGACAATAGGTTGACCTTCTCCTGAGTATTTCTGCAATTGCTCCTGATTAACTCCCGCTGCCAGGGATATGAGTATTAAGTTTTTAAATTGAGAAAGGTCTTGCCAAACCAATTTGACTTGATTGGGCTTCACCGCTAAAAAAATGAGGTAAGGTTCCGACTTCACCTCATTTAAATCGGCTACATAAGATAAACCGAGCTCATTAGCTATCTGTATCGCCTTAGGTAATACTTTATCATAAAGGCAGAAATCATACTTGTTATGCCATTTGTCAAGACAAAGTCCTCGTGTCAGAGCACTCCCCATATTACCACAACCTACCACTAAAATGGATTGTTTCACCTAATAGCTCCTTTCTCCAAATAGACAACGTCCTAACCGAAGATAGGTTGCACCTTCTTCAACCGCTATTGGATAATCATCACTCATTCCCATTGATAAAGCCAAAGTTGGAGAAATCCAACTATACTTTTTACTCTCTACTTCTTCCTTGATTTGATAAAGCTCACGAAAAACTCGACGAATTTCTTCAAGACTTCCTTGAGGCCCAATGGTCATTAACCCACTGACTCGAATATGTCGATAAAAGTGCAAAGATTCTAAAAAAGGGACGACATCTTGTTTCTCAAGCCCAGCTTGGATTTCTTTGCCAGTCAAATTCACCTGTACCATAACCGGATAACAATCCTCATTTGACATTTCCAAGCGTTTTTCTAAGGTTTGAAACTGATTTATCCGGTCTAAAGAATGAATATACTGAAAATATTCTACCACTTTTGGAATTTTGTTCCTCTGGAGCTGTCCAATAAAATGCCACTCTATTGGTTCTTTTCGAAAAGAAATTTTCTTTTGCTCGGCTTCTTGAATTCGATTTTCACCAAAACGATTCAATCCGCAGGAAAAAGCTTCTTGCATTTGATCGACACCAATCCCTTTGGTTACGGCAATGATTTTAATCTCATCGCTTTTTCTACCTGATTTTTGGCAGGAACGTAAAATATTTTCCTGTACAATTTCTAATCGTTTTTGAATGTATCTATTCATCATTTTCGATCCGGTTCCCCTTCATTTCCCTCACAACCTTCTCTCATGGTTATCAATTATTGACCAGGGGTATAAATCGCCTTCCCAGGGATGTCTTGGCCATTCGTCAAATTCTCGTCCCATTTTTTTCAATACCGTTTTCCATTGATTAAAAACCAAACCATTTTTTTGCTTCATCAGATTTGGTATCTCCTGAGCCAAGAAAAGATCAGCTCGAGCCAAAAGGAGCTCTATCCAAGCAACCCGTAGACTTTCACCCGAAAAGCGAATTTTCATTTTTTTCAGCCCAGTCTCAAAAAGTTCTCTCTCTTTCTTCCAAGCTAAGAATGAAAGAGACTTCATATTCTCCAAATCGGTATGAGGTTTTGGAACTAAAAAACTGTAAGAAACTGATAATTGATGTTTTGAATTAATTTTACGACTTAATTTATGAATAAAATCCAAATCCTTTTCAGCAGAATGAAAAGCCTTCCCGATCATAAAATAGAGCTTCACTTTCGGTATTCCCGACTGGAAAATATTTTGGATGAGATCCGTCCACTCCTCGTCATCCAGACCTTTCCCAAAATATTGGCGAGTCTCGGCATCTCCGCTTTCTGGCGCCAGGGTAAGGGTTTTTATTCCACATTTTACCAAATAAGAAAGATATTCCCTACGACGAGAGAGAGTAACCGCAGAGAGAGAGGAAAAATTTACTGTGAAGGCGTTTTTTATTGCATATTTTATGATATCCTCCCATTGGGGATGGGAAAGCACATCCGACCCGATAATTGCCAGATGTGAAGCAAATTTTTCTAAATTATCGATCATCTTCATAACCATTTCAATTGGTCGCTGACGCAGAGGGCGATAGATAGCCCCGCCAGCACAAAAACGACAGCGATAACTGCACCCCCGGTTGATTTCCATCAATCCCATATTTTTAAAAAATGATTGAGAAGTATAAATGTGAGAAAAGACCTCAAAGCGGCTTACATCAACCCTTTGTTTTTGAATCCGCTCTGGAACACCGCCGACTTTTTCAAAGCCTTTAAAAATTGAGCCCTTAACCATGGGAAAATAAAACCGCGGAACATAGACACCGGGGAAACGGCTTAAATAAAAAAGGGTTTCTTGGCGGCTTAAGTCGAGGTCTTGTGCTTCTTCCCAAGCAGTCAATAAATCGGGAAGGCTCTCTTCACTTTCACCAATAAAAACGATATCAGCAAAAGGTGCAATAGTCTCCGGATTCAAGGAAGCCAGCGGACCACCCACTAAGACCAAAGGTTGGTTTTCTGCCCGCTTATTAGCATAAACCTCCAACCCTGAATCCATAAACAACTGAACTAATGAGAAAATTTCAATTTCAAAACCAAGAGTCAACCCAACAATGTCAGCTTCAGCTACCGGAATACTTTTCTCGAAAGTTCGAATCCCAGTGTCGGTAAATAATCTTTCGACCCTCCATTGAGGGCTATCAAAGACGGTCTTTAAAACCGATTGATACCCGAGATTCGCCATTCCCATTTCATAAGGGCCAGGAAAACACCCAACAAAAAGATACTTCCCCATCTTATTGTTGAGGGACAAACCCCGTTCCAGGTTCTTCAAATGGGTAATATTCAAAATCATTTCATTTTTTTTCTCATAAAAGCAGGTACATCCAGATCATCGAAGGTAAAAGAATCAGCTACCTCCCTTTGGAATATCTCCTGCGTCTCCTCGTTTTCCTTTTCTCCACCGTGATCAAATCCAGTGGCAATAACTGTAATTTTTAACTCATCTTTTATATTTTTATCAATAACAGCGCCAAAAATGATGTTGGTTTCATCCGAAGCAGCACTGCAAATAATCTCCGCTGCTTTATTTATTTCCAAGATTCCCAAATTTGGTCCACTGGTTATATTAAATAGTATGCCTTTGGCTCCCTTAAAAGATGTTTCCAAAAGTGGACTGGAAATTGCTACTTTTGCTGCTTCAGTTGCCTTATTTTCTCCACTGGCCCTACCGATACCCATTAAAGAAGTACCAGCATTGGCCATTATCGTCCGGATATCAGCAAAATCTAAGTTAATAATGCCTGGAACATTGATTAAATCAGAAATGCTCTGTACCCCTTGGAGAAGAATATCATCTACCATCTGAAAAGCTTCGACAATCGAGGTGGTTTTCTCGGTAACTTGAAGTAAGCGATCATTGGGAATAACAATCNNCAATATTCGCTACCACGGGAGCTCCACCGGTTCCGGTTCCACCACCCATACCAGCCGTTACAAAAACCATATCGGTGTTTTCTAATACCTGGTAGATTTTATTTCTATCTTCTTCTGCAGCTCTCCGACCAATTTCCGGGTTGGCACCAGCTCCAAGACCACGAGTTAATTTCGAACCGATTTGGAGCTTAACACCAGCCAGAGAACGTGATAACACCTGGGCATCGGTATTGAGTGCAACAAATGATACACCCATTAATCCTGACTTGACCATTCGGTTTACGGCATTCCCTCCACCGCCTCCAATACCGAAAACCTTGATCACAACATTGTTATTTTCTCCGGCATTTCCTTTCGCCTTAGACATCTCAGTAACCCCCAGTAATTATCCCATCATGAAGAAATCCTTTAATTTATTAACCATTCCATGAATTTTTCCAGAAGATCCCTCGCTAAAACGATGATCTGTTTTTCTTTCCTGGCCTTCAGTAAGGGCCAATTGCAATAGCCCACAAGAAGTTGAAAAAATTGGACTGGATATTACCTGCACCTGTCCCAAGTAATTTTTACTTTCCGGAAATCCAATCCGAACCGGCATATTTAAGAGCGATGAGGCAAATTCATTGAGCCCTCCCAAAAGGGAAGAACCGCCAGTGAGAACAATCCCTCCCCGTAATACCGTCGACATTCCTGAGGCTCGAATTTCCCTTCTAATCATTAAAATCATTTCCTTCACTCGAGCTTCAATTATTTCACAGGCAAACTTCCTCTTTACCGACCGCAGAGACTTCATGCTAATATCTTTGACTTCAATCATTTCATCATCAGGCACATATTTACTATAAACGCTTCCATATTGGAGTTTTAATCTTTCTGCCTCGTCGCGGGATGTCCGGAGACCAATTGCCAAATCAGATGTAATCAGCTCTCCCCCAACCGGTAAGATATTGGAATAATAGATTGAATCATTGTAGAATACCGCAATATCGGTTGTTCCTCCGCCGATATCTATTAAAACCGTTCCTGCTTCCTGCTCACCAGAGGTCAATACTGCCAAAGCCGAGGCATAGGGTTGAAATACCGTTCGATAAACCTCATATCCCACACTTTGAAAGCATTCAACTAAATTGTGGAGATGGTTCTCCTCGGCGGTGACTACATGGGCATTCACTTTTAAACGAGTCCCCACCAGTTTACGTGGATGAGCGATCCCTCGCTGATCGTCTAACGAAAACTCCTGAGGGATAACATGAATAACCGCCTGACCATCGCTGGCTATCTGGGCTCGAGTTCCCTCAATGACTTTTTCAATATCTTTTTCATATACCTCCCGACTGACTTTTCCAAGAAGTATTTCATTTTCAGCATTCCTGGAAGTGACATAATCACCAGCAATCCCAGTATATAAAAAATTCGGCTCTTCTTTGGCTACACTCAAGGAATTGAGAAGAGACTCTTTTATCGAATGGGAGGCCTTTTCAACATCAACAACTTTTCCTTTTTTTATCCCAGACGAAGCACTTAATCCAATACCTAATATCTCGATTCCATTGGATCGAATCTTCCCGATTAACGTACAGACCTTGCTGGTTCCAACATCAACCGCTGCAATAGTTGGATTTGATGTCTCAATATATTTAAATAATTTCAAAAAACTTCCTCCTCGTCTTGGATAAGAACAATGTCCTTTTTCATGCGCAGATCAAAACCGACCACTTTGAGAGCTTTTACCTGAACTTCTCTCAACAAGGGTTTCAAAACCGGGACTTTTTCTTTTAAATTTTGAACACTCTCACACTTGATAAATATATCATTTTGAAGTTGTAAAATAAACAGATTATTATGAACCATTTTTACCAGCTTCAAAGGTGTATCAAAATCGCTCATCCAAGTGCGAATAACCTCTAAAGTTATTGGAATCGAATCATATTCGAGGGATGGTACAAAAAGAGAAATCAATTGATCGGGATTATCCGATGGAGTATTCACTCTCACCCCTTGATCATCTACATAAAACCAGGTATCTCCAACCACAACTTTTGCTAAGGGAGCTCTTTCCACAATTTCGATTCGAATTAAATGAGGAAAAACTTTTTGAACTTTTACACTTTTTACGTCGTTAATTTTTTTGATCCGGTTTTCAATTTCCCAACTTCTTAAACCAAAAATACTCTGTCCAACTTGAATACCCGAGGCATTTGCGATGTATTTTACCGATAGAGTCCGATTACCGATCACCTCGATCTGGTTCACTGCAAATAGATTCCCTCTCATGAAGAGGCTAAAAACCAACCAGGCGATAACTCCTAGAACAAGATAAAAAAAAAGAGTTTCAAAAAAAACTGTGACTTATAATATTTCATTGCCATACCTCGATTTCATTTTCCAAAAAAATATTTCTTTCTCGTTGAACTTCTTGGCGAATCCAATCTATCAGTACTATTACATCACGTGCTTTCGCTGATCCACGATTGATAATAAAATTGGAATGTTTCTCAGAAATTTGAGCGAAACCGGTTCTTAGCCCTTTAAATCCCATTTGATCAATGATTTTAGCCGCATAGTCACCGGGTGGATTTTTAAATACACAACCGGCCGATGGCCAACCTACCGGCTGAAATTGTTTGCGGAGAAGGCTATATCGACGAACATTATTTCTAATGTTTTCTGATTTATCAGAAAAAAGTTGAAAAATGACTTTCAAAATCGTCAACCTATCTTTCTTCAATGATGATCCTCGATAAAAAAAATCAATCTTCTCTCTCTTCAACCACTCTATATTACCATTATTATCCATGACTAAGATTTCTTGAATTAAATTGCTGATTTCCTGTCCAAAACAACCGGCATTAATCCGTACCGCCCCTCCCACCGTTCCAGGAACACCAACTAAAAATTCAAATCCTCCTAAACTGTGGCCAAGAGCAAAACTTACTAAATGAGAAAGAGCAACACCAGCACCACTTTCAATCCGATGGTTTCCGAGATAATTCATTTCGGAATACTCACCAGCAAGACGAATAACTACACCAGAATAACCTTGGTCGCTTACCAGAATATTTGATCCTTTTCCCAGAATTTTCCAGGGACAATCCAGTTCTTGCATTTTAAAAAATAAATTGGGGAAAATGACACTCCTTAAAACATCAACTAAAGCTATAACCCGGCCACCAATTTTCCAGGTGGTATAAAACTTCATTTCAGCCTGTGGTGCAACAATCAGGTCCG
>MTKX01039333.1_pt1 | contig 13093 bp, 32 predicted proteins | sample 1042771 | NCBI WGS metagenome assembly MTKX01 (sample SAMN06212183, study PRJNA360534) | anaerobic digester metagenome | biome: Wastewater treatment plant; material: sludge; isolation source: anaerobic digester fed with sludge from wastewater treatment plant | place: Denmark: WWTP Randers ... | reverse complement strand
TAATTGTCCCTTGCCAGTTGCCAAAAGTCGATTTTCTTAGGCATTTTCTGTGTTTTCCTCATCAGTTTCCTCCTTTTCAGCCCACCTTCTTAGAGTTCTTTCACTAACCCCTAGTTTTTGAGCCATTTCCTCTCTTTCTTTGGAAGTTTTGCAACTTATAGCTAACTTATACCTCATTTCTATCATCTTTTTGTGTTCATGCGACTTCTTCTCCTTCACATCTCCAATACTCATGATTGCTTTATCTTTTTCACGCTCATAATAGTTAATATCAAAGTCTGATAGAACATTATTCTTGTATTCTGGGTTCATAACATCTGGGAAGGTTCCTCTAATACCTTTAGAACAATATTTCCTGTAATTTCTCTTATGTTTTATCTTCCAGTCGTACCAAAGCTTCTCTAGGTTCTTCTTTCGTATATAAACAAACCTTCCGGGAGTTATTTCATTCCTAGAATAGACATGAATCATACCTAAAGGTCTTTGCCATACAATATATTCAGAGAATTTATTGAAATAAGCAACATTAATGATGATAAAGTGTCTTTTCTTTCTAGCCATCATCAATAATCTCTCTAAATCTTTTACTATCGTTGATAAAGCATCCTTACTCATTGATTGTAGTGCAGGTTCATCCCAAATTGCTATCTGATCTTCAGTAGATTTTAATACATCAATCATTTTTCTTAAATCAAAGAACACATTCTTATGATTAAACTCTCTTCCAGTCCTCCACTTGATATAATAAGCAATAGCGACGGATTTTGTTGTCTTTCCTTCTCCTTCTGCACCTTCTACTAACAAAACAGCATCTCTTTTAGGATTTTTCTGGGTACATCTAGCAATCATTAAGTCTATCTTTTGAATAAGTCTATCNNCTATTGGAAAATTGAAAGGTTCTACTCTTACCATGATTATAAACCTGAATCATCCTCACTAAACATTCCATATCCATACTCATCTTGTATTGCTTCAAGGTTTCTCCACAAATCTTCTAATAATTTCTTAACTTCTCGTCGTAAATTATAATCTTTCCAATACTTTCCTGTAACAGTTGTATAAGTTTCATTAGCTTTAAGTAATAACTCATCTATTTTATCTATATCGTTATTCATAACCTCAACAATCTCTTCATTAACTTTACCAGCAATAACATTAAGTACTCCTCTACATGATTCTAATGCAGAACTAAACTCATTATGCATCATAGCAACGATAAATGATCCTCTAAGCATAGAAAGTATCTCTGTTATCTTTCCTGCTTGATTATATCCAGCTTTATCATCTGTTTCAAGTGATTTAAAATAATCTGCACTCATAATATTCCTCCTAAAGTTAATATAAACTTATTTAAGTTACTTGTAATCAAATAATTATTATCATAACACCAAAGACACCACCAAGTCATTAGAAATATACCTAACATTGCTCTACTAAAATCAATTACATCTAATTTTCTCATTATTCTCCCTATTACATTTACTTTTATAATTCATATACATATAAAATGCTTCTCTATTATAAACTTTATCACATATAGTTGGTTCATCTAAGTTATCATAATCTTCCATATATTTATTCCATTTCTTATTAACTAATTCTAATGGTTCTTTCCTTGCTATTGATAATCTTAAATTCTAATCTTGATTTAAAGTGCGTCATTTCTTCCTCCAGAATATCGGAACAATAAATTTACCATCTTTATCTATTACAAAGAAACTCAAATGTTCTTCTCCAAATTCTAATCCTGCATCAAAACCCATTTGTTGATATTCATAACATTCATAGATTTCACTTGCACAACCTACACATTTTGAATATTGTTAAAGAGTTTTCATTTCTCCACCTCTGAATTATCCCCAATTTTTGAGAGGAGTTCTTTTTTCTTTTTATAAAAAGCCCAAAAACAATCACTATAACCTTTTTGATAATCAGGAGATTTATCAGAGTTACTAAAAGAAACATCAATATCTTTTTCAATCATCTCCTTAATACTCTTGTCGTATTCTGTGAGGATGGAAAGTTTCTCCCTTTTAATACAATTCTTTAAATCCTCAATATCACTATCAAAAAACTCAAATTCAATCATTCTTCCATCAACATCACATTCCTCAATCCATTTATCCACTTCTTTATAATCTTTTTTCTCCACTTCATTTTTTATTTCTTGAGGTGTTTTCATTTTGTTATTAATTTCATCTGGAATCTGTTTCATTCTTTCTCTTTGCACAAATTTATTGAATCGTTTTATTGGTCTGCTCATTTTCTAAATATCTGCCTCCCATGTGTTTTTATATTTTTATTCATTTTAATCCTCATCAGTTAGAGTATTACTCTAAGACATTGAAAAATAAAAATAATTCAATGTTTCGGATTTTAATAAGCTTTGATACAAAGGAAAGAATTAGATTCACTTTGAACAGTTGTTTCTACTTCTTTACCTATTAAATCTCCAAAGTTATTTACATCATAGTATCTTAAAAGCTGTGCTGCTGTTGATTTCTTTGCTAAGTTACCATCATCATCTTTGTTAAACCATAAAGCAGAAAGCTTTATCTTATCTCCTGCTCCAATAGTTTTAACATTAGATAATTCTATTGTTTCTTCTTTTCTATCTGGATGTCTGCAAGTTAATACAATCAACTCTCCAACTACCTTACCATCCTTTTCTTTTGGAATAACTCTAGCTCTTTCAACAAGAACTTTCTTTGGCTTCAAAGTTACAGGTTCTTTTGTCCCGATACCAATATTAAGTAATGCTTGGTTATCTTCAGTCATCTTTGATTACCTCCTTTTTAGCTCTATGAACATTAGGTTTCTCCCAAAGCATATCATCTATCTCTATTATATCCCCTTCCTTTAATCCATAAACTTCTGCTTCTGAACTTGAGATAAGTATAACTAAACTATTACCCCATTTCTGTATTTTCTTTTTCATTCAAATACCTCTATGTTTAATTCTTTAAACATCTTCTCAACTTCAAGATCCTTTTTTGCTTCTTGGATTTTAGTCCAGTTAAGTTTGAATCCTGTTTCTTGTTCTGTTTGTGTTTGTTTTTCCATCTTATATTAAACTAAACCTAGTATTTAAACCTTTCGTTTTTAAAATTTTTATAGAGGATAAAATAAAAATATGGAAATGTATTTTTTATAAAATCAGTAGAATTAAACAAGGATAGTCTATCGGATGGCATCCCTACTATCAAGCGATTTTCAGAAGGGTTGAAAAAGAGGTGTGCAGTTTGTTTAGAAATTTCCCTTCCTATTGCCTTACTTTTAATTCTACTGAGTATCATTAAATTACAGGTTTCACCAGTTTCACAGGTATATACACTTATTCCTATATAGGGAATAATATGAGAGTACCCGTTAAACCTGTTAAACCCGTAAATTAGTTCTTCCATCTTAATCCAATCCAAGTCCTGGCATTCCCTCCTTTTCCATCAAACATCCAATCAAAATGTTTCGTTGAACTTTCATATCCCATTTCTTTCACACTCAAACCAATAGTTGTTTCTGACATCTTTCTATATCTTTTTTCATCTGTCCACTCTGTAAATTTCTTTATAAAATCTGATTTTGTAATATAACTATTAGCATCTTCTTCTGTAAATAATTTAATAAACTTTTCAAGAAAATTACTTTTAGATTCATATTTTTCAGCTCTTTCTTCTATTGTTCCTTCGTTTGTAAACTCTCTTTTCTTTAATAGCTTGTTTAAAATAATAATAGAATTAGTTGCAAGATTATTATACTCTTCTTCTGGAATATCTTTGAGTATATCTTTCTTTTCTGAAAATGTATTTGGAAAATCTATTATACACCATCTTCTATAAAATCCAATTGTTTTATCTGTTGTGGTTGGTAAATTATTTGTAGCTATTAATATTTTAGCATAGTTATAATCTTCAAAAGGATTTTTATTTTTATATTCAAATCCAATAATATCTTTTCCAGTTAATTTTTTTAATATAGAAGTTTTACTTATCTCTCCAAAATTAGTTTCTCCCATTAAACATACTAATTTTTTATGTAACCTTGTAACCTCAAATCTTGAAGAAATAAGAGAATCTAACTCAGTTGAACATACATTTTGCATACCTACAAATATTTGTAACAGTTCTAAAAACTTACTTTTTCCATTTAATCCACTGCCAATTAAACAAAATAATCTATTAATGGGATAGTCTGGAATTAAACAATAAGCTAATATTTCATACAATAAAGGAACATATTCTTTGCCTACCCACTCTTCAAATATTCTATCCATATTTGGTGTTCTTGGATCCCCACTAACCTTCCAAGGTATAGGATTAGTTACAAAGTATTCTGGAGTAGCATCAAAACAACTTCCATCTTCTATATCATATATCTTATCTACAAATTGAATCCATGTATTTTTTATTGGTTTTGGGGTATTTAATCTTCCTTTTTGTTTAAGAGAGTTAAGTATTTCTGTTCTTGATTTAGAAGATATTATATCTTCATTAGTTGCTTCTTCTATCATGTTAAGAATATCTATCTCATCTACTATTTCCCAACATTTTGTATTACTATTCCACAACCAAAATAATCCAGCTTTATCATAAAATAATGGTTGTATCTTGTTAAAGTTTTCTGTCTGTTTCTTTAATCCAAATTCAGTAAATGGATTTTCTTTTTTTGGTTCTTCTTTATAATCTTCATTAACTAATTTAATATATTCTTTTATCTTGTCTATCCAAATTAATTTATATCTTTCTTTGAATGGTTTTGCTCTATAATATTTTACCTTCCTTTCTACAATTCCTTCTATATCTACTGATGGATATTTACTTTTTAATTCTTCAAATTCTAATGCAGATATGTTTGCAAAGATATTAGATTCTTCCATTTAATTTACCTCCTTATCTCCTTTTTTTAGATTACATTTTGGACAAAGTGCTTGTAGATTAGACAATTCATTTATGTTTATTTCCCCATTAAAATATTCTTTTCTTCTTGAATATGGAAAAATATGATCTATATGTGCTATTTCTCCTTCCCAAGGAGAATTAATACCATATTTTAATTTTATTCCACAAATATTACATTTCCAGTCCTGTCTTTTTAAAACTTCATATCTTTGTTTTTTTGTTATATTTCTATAATTCTCTTTTTTTGGATAATAATTTATTTCTGTAATTTTTTCTATTTCTTTTAAATATTCTCCACATCTACAAACGGAAGTAACAATGTTATCTTCTGTTATCTTTTCTGCAAAGCAATTTGAGCATTTCCACTTTTTCATTGTCTTTCCCTGAATCTTTCAATAGATTTAATTGATGAATATGGAATGGGTGTTTCTCCAATAACTCTATCATTAATTACTAAAAAAGTTGTATGTATTTCTAATATTAATCCATTATAAAAATCAGAATCTTTAGTATCTATATGTGCAGTTATTTTATTCTTAAAAAGAAAATTTGTTACATCATTAATTTCATTCATTTCCATCTCCTTAATAATTTCCTATATTTTATAAACTTTTACCCACATTTTTATTAATTTATAAATGGTTACACAATTTTAATATAAATATAAAAAAACACAAAGATTTATAAATATTAAAAATAATGTATTTATGAAAATGAAAAACATAAGTATTGATGATGATGCTTGGAGAGAATTATATCGTATTAAATTAGAAGAGAATTTTAAAACTTTATCTATAACCTTAGGTTATGTTCTTTCAAAATATAAAGAGATGAAAGGAGGAGATACAGAATGGGATTCAAGCCTAAATTTAGAAGACAAGAATTAACTGAAGAAGAAGTTCCTGAAGAGAAATTTACTGAAGAAGTTGATGATGAAGAGGAAGAATATGTAGAAGATATTCCTGTACCTAAACCAGAACCAATAAGGAAACAAATTATTACTAAACCTATTGTTAAACAAGAACCTCAACCAGAATGGAGTATTCAAGAAGTTACTTCTGAAACTCAACCTTTAATTTATAATTCAAAGACAAAGAAGTATTATACTTTATTGTCGGCTATTGCAGAATTATTAAATAGAACAGAGTAAATATCATATTCAAATGGCAGATATATCTAATGTAGTTGGAAGTGGAAGTGGAGCAATTCAAGAAGTTGGGAGTAGATTAATCTCTAAAATATTTGGAAGTCTTATCTGGGTAGGGGTAGGTGTATTAGTTTTTGGGGTTATTGGGTATCTTATATGGTATTTCCTTATTTATAAAAAGAAGTTTGATATTACAGTAAAAGTTAAATCTGAAAGAGCAGAAGATAAAATAACAGAGTTCTTTGATAAAGCAGCAATTTTAACAGATAGAAAGTCTGGGGGAAAATATTTGAGGATTTGGGGATTAAAAACAGAACTTCCTGCACCTAAGTTTAATATCTTTCAAGTAGTTGGAGGAAAAGATTATATAGAAATATTAAGAACAGCAGAGAATAAATTTTATTATTTAACTCCTTCAAAGGTAGATAAAAGGTATGTACTAAAGTCTGATGGTAAGTATTACCCTCTAGCAGATCAAACAAACATGATGATAGATGCTAATGATGATTTCTGGAGAGCTAAAAGGAAACAACAGAATAAAGATATGTTTTCAACAGATTCTATCTTCATGAAGCTTTTACCCTATCTTCCTGCAATAATGGGAGGAATGATTACTATTTTTGTTTTATGGGTTTTAATGTCCCATCTTCCAGGAATACTTGCCCAATTAGGGGATTTAGTATCTAAATTAAACTATCAAACTACTGGGGTAGTTGTACCTGCATAAAATAAAATGAAACAAATAAAAAATAAACCTTGTACTTGTGGAATATGTAAGAAGATAATCTTTACAAAAGTAGATAATTATTGTCATTTAATTGATTATAAAGAAGGAAACTTTTTTATGGAGGGGTATTATCATACTAAATGTTATAATGATAATCTTAAAGGTTCAACAGAGATGAATCTTATGAAGAAGAAAGCAATGAATTTACTTAATGCTGCTGGAAAGATGATTGGTATGGAAGAAGAAAAAGATAAGGAGGTTGTTTGGATTAACTAATGGAAAATAATTTATTCTTAACAAGGTATATTTCAGTATGGGGATGGATGCTCATTTCTTTTATGTTTTTGATAGGAACATTTGTAATGTTTGCATTACCAAGAACAAACTTAACTATTGTCTTTAGTGTTGCTTTCTTTTTAGTTTTCGGAGGAACACAATTTGTTGCTACTAAAAGAAGGAGAGAACTAGAAAATGGGCAAACAAGCTAAAGGTATTCTAGCTTATTTGTTTTGGATTGCATTAGGTTTTGCTTTAGGTATATTTGTAACTAGGAGGTTTATTTGTTAATGGAATCTGTTTATAAGTTTTTATTGTGGGTAATTTGTTCTTTTGTTGTATTAATTTTGGTTAGTAGTTTAGTTCCAAACAAAGTAATATTTTCATTTGTGGCTGCTTTAATCATAGGATTTGCAGCTACAATAGGGGATAATTAAGATGGAAAGAGATAGATTTTGGGCAATAGCAGGGATACTTTTCTTGATATTCTTAATCTTTATGGGAGTTGTTGTTTGGAAAGCTGATGCTTTAACTAAGAATGCTTGTCAGCTTTGTGCAGAAAAAATGGGAGAGGAAGTTGTTTGCACTACTGGAGGACAGACAGGGCATATAATTACAAGAACATATTATCCTAACTTTACTATTATTGATGGAGGATCTTAATGGCTTTGTTTTGTAATGGAATAGATTATCCTATGAATATTGTTTGTAATTGGGGTTGGAGATTAGCTGTTATATTTGTTATATTTTTTATTATTCGGGTATTAATTTATCCAAAACCTAATGATAGGTAACAACTTGTAACAAAAACACAATATTTAAAAAGTTCAAAGACATTCCAAATAAAAGAAAAAATGAAAGAAGTGATACTTGTGATGATATTATTATTAGTTTTAGTAGTGAGTGGTATAATGGCATTTAAAAATAATTATGAAGAAGAAGTTTTTATTTGTGATAATTTTGATGCTGGGATTGGAGAATATACTCTCGGAGATTTACTTTATCAAGGACCAGTTCAAGAAGGATATGATGAATTTATATTCAGATTAACTGGAGAACATAAAGAGATAAATTAAAATGGCTATATTTAAAAGAAAATCAAAAAAGGAAGAAGAAAAAAAAGAATCTTCATCTAAAACTATTTCTACTTCAACAACTTATTCTGGGCCTATAAAAGAAGGAACATCCGAATCTCTGTATCGTGCAACTGGTATCACTGCAACCGCTGGAATTGGAACATTTACATCTACACCCCCAACATCAACACCTACACCAACTCCAACAACACCAGTTACAGGAATTGGAGGAACTAAAAAGACTTCTTCTGGAAAGAAAGTAACAACAGTTCAACCAGAACTTACAGGAAAAGTTGAAGTTATTGGAGATACTGGTGTTGAAGAAACTAAATATTATCAAGAAGGAAAAGAAGTTGGAAGAACATTTACAAGAGATGGAGAAACCTTTGCAGATGTTAGTGGGGATAAAAGAACATTTACATTTGGAACTGGAGGTAAAAGAGAGGTAGTGGAGTTAGGAGCTGGAGGTGTTAAAGTTAGTGAATATGAAATGATTACTGGGCAACAAGAAGATATAAGACCTCCAACCCAAGGAGAATTATTAGCTACTGGAGGTGGAATATTCTTAACTCCTTCTGAAGCTGTTAGTTTTGGTATTACTACTTCTTTTGTAGAGGGGGGAACTAAAGGAGCAGGACAAAGAGCAATAGAATTTTCTGAATCTTTAATGGGAGCAACACCTGGTTCTTCTGGAGTTGTTTTTGTTGGTAGTGAATTTATATCTAAACCAGAAAAATATACCTTTGGAACATTTTTAGGAGAACAACCATTAAGAGATATTGGAAAAGGTGCAGCAAAATTTGGAGTAAGAGTTGGAACAACAACAGCAGATATTCTTTCTCTAGCAGGAACACAAACTCTTGAATCTGGAGAAGATATAAAGATGTTTGAACTTCCATTTGGAAAGACAGAAGCAGGATTAAAAGAAAGATACCCTAAATTTGGAGAATGGATAGATAAACCTACTTCTGGTGTTGGAACTGCAACAGAAATTGGTTTAGGAGTTTCTACTCTTGTTTATGGAGGATATTCTGGAATGAAGGGATTTAAATTAGCAAAGGTAGAATATGGAACTAGTGGTGCAATAGCTGAAACAGCTGGTTTATTTTCCCCATTAAGACCTAAATCTGGAATATATACTATACCTTTAACAGAAGAAACTTCTTTTAAAGCTGTTAGTTTAGTATCAGACCAAGGAGAACTTCAATTAAGAAATATTATTGGTAAAGGAGAAGGATTTACTATTTCTTCTAAACAAATTAGTAAAATATCTCCAACTGGAGAGATAATATCTGGTCCATCTCAAACTAGGATAATGCAAGAAGCAACACAAATTGGTGGAGGAAAAATACAAGAAGGATTAATTTATTCAAAAGCAGAAGGATTTCAATTTTCTCCTATTAGAACTGGGAAGGTTTCTCAAGTAGGTATAGGAGATGAGAACTTTGCTTTAAGTGGAGAAATGTTTGAAACATATCAACCTGGAATAACTACTTCTGCTACAAGACCAAAATATAGTTTATTTTTTAAAGAAACTAAAACAGGAGTAGAAGCATTTTAAGAAGGGTATAATACTAATTTATTTAAAATATCCAGAGGAGCTGGAGTTTCTAAAGATATAAATGAAGCTCTTAGTCAATTTGGATTTGGTAAAAGAACTTCTATACCCCAACAAAGAATAGAAGGAGATATTGTTATAAGAGAACCTTCTGGAAGATACAGATTTAAACCAACTATTACAGGGTATGAAATAAATCTTAAACAATTAGCAAGTATGGAACAACCTTCATTTAAAATTTCAACCACTGGAACTGGAAAGAAAACACCTTTTTCAGATACTTTTGGTTCTCAAAAATTGATTACCCAAGAAATTCAAAAACCAATAGATAAATCGTTAGGAACACAATTACAAAATATACAAAGTTCTTTATCTTCTGTTCAAAAACCAGCAGTAAGTGAAAGAGTTTATACTCCAACTTCTGCTTATTATGGAACTGGACAATATGAAAGAACAACAGAATTTGGAGGGTTTAAAAGACCATCTATAACAGGGGGAGTAATTAATGAATATTCAATAAAACCTCCATCACAAAGAAGTTTTGAAACTACAAGGATTCTTCCAGGAGAAAGTTTTTCTATGGGGAGAGTTTTATCTCAATTTCAACCAGAAAAAATAACTTCAATTCCAAGACAAACTCCTTTTTCTATATCAACTCCAGTAGAATCTTATAGGTATAAACAAGTAGAAATTCCTATAACTGCACAATTTCAAACCCAAATACCCAAACAAATTAGAGGTTTTGATTTTAGATGGGGATATAAAGCTAGAGTTGCACCTCCCGGTTTTGTTATTCCTCCATTATTTTTTCCAGAAGGAAGAGGAAGAACTAAAACATTTGAAAGAGGATTTAAATGGACACCAACATTTGGAGCAGCATTAGGAAGAGAATTTGGAATAAGTTTTGATAAAATGGAATTAGGAGGTATGACTGGTTTATTTGAAAGACCATTTAAAACTGGAATCAAATTACCAACTATAATATAAAATGCAACAAGATGAGTATGAATCATACCAAATGCAAGATGCTATACAACAAGGAGTATATGAGAGACAACAAGCAATATCTGCTCCTCAATTAGCAGAAGAAATGCAAAGACAACAAGCTGTTTTAGTAGAACAAACTAATCCTAAAAAGATAGTTGAAGATGTAATGTTAAGATTAAGGGGAGTAGAAAGAAAAGGAGATGGAACTTTAGTTGCTGTTGCTACTCCAAAGATGAATAAGATTGGACTTGAAAGGATTTGGTTTATTCTTGAAAGTCATATAAATCAAAATGTAATTCTTTCCCACTTGGAAGAAGAAGAAATTAGACATNNAGAAGAAGAGGAAATAAGGCATATTATTTTATCACTCTCTGATGACTTAGTTGATTGTCTTGCTTTAAATTGGAGGAGTTTTGGTATAAGAGATAAAACAGATTTGGATGATATTAATAATTCTGTATTGTGTAATATTTATTTTGCTCTGAAGAGAGCAGAAGGACAGAATGAAAAGAACTGGTTAGGAAAGATTTCAATAGAAAATATCTCTGCTGGTAATAGATTTCCTCAAATGAAAAATGAGAGCTTTTGGAGTAAATTCAAAATATGAAAAAAAAAAGTTATCTAAAAGAGAATAAGGATTATATTAAAAATAGATTTATAGAAGTGAAAGATAAAAAAGGTTTAATTGTTTTATCTNNCTCAAATGAAAAAAGACAGCTTCTGGAGTAAATTCAAAATATGAAAGGGGGTAAAGAAATGGTAAAAATATATAAAGTAAAATATAAAAACACCAAGACAGGAAAAATAGAAACAAGATATAGAGTAGGTACTAAAGCAAGAAAGTTTTCTCCATTGTATTATACAAAAAAAGCAGCTATAAATGCAAGAAGGAGATTTGGTTAAATATGAAAATGAAAGGAGGTATCAAAGTTTAGAATGAAATATAAAAAGAAATACAAAATGAATTACTCTGGTAATCTTGGAAGTAAAGTTCCTTTACGGGAGGATTATAAAACATCAAAAGAAGCAGAAAGAAGTTTAAGATATGTAAGAAAATATAAATTACTTCCTAAATGGAAGAGATTATCTGTTGTAAAGACTTATAGAGGATATACTATAGCAGGAGTATTAAGATGAAAAAAACAAAAATGGAAAAAATACAAGAGATAGTTATTAGTTGGGAATTTGATAATATCGAAGATAATAAAGCAATTAAAAAAATAAAAGATATTTTAAAATGAAGAAATACTTAATGATGTTTGCAATATGGGAATTAATGTTTGAAGAATTATATCCAAATACATTTAACCTATTTCCAAATATAAATCCATATTATTATAAAATAAAAAATGAAAACATATAATTTTAAAGGATATATTCTTCTTATCTTAGGAATGTTTCTTATTAGTTTTATCTCTGCAATTCCTCCTGTAACTACTGTTGGACAATTTGCTGAAGGATATGTAGTTATAGAAGCACAACAACAAAACATAAAATTAGGAGAACATTATACTTATCACTTCTTTTTATATAATACAAGTAATGGAGTAACTATTGATAACTCTACTGTAGTGTGTGAAATATTTTCTTCAGATTATAATGGAGATATTGTCCTAGCAACCAATATGAGTTATAGTTTATCTGGGGGATATTGGTATTATAATATTTCTTCTTATATCTTTAACTATACAGGATATTATTCTTATGGTGTTAATTGTCAAGATGGAGGATTTGGTGGAGCATTAGCTGGAGCATTTGAAGTAACTAACAATGGATTACCTCATTCAGAATCAAGAACACAATCTATGACTAATGGTGTATGGGTTTTATTTTCTATATTCATTGTAATGTTCTTAGGATATTTGTTTGTTAGTGCTAAATCTCCAATAAAATGGACTTTCTTTTTGATAGCTATGATGTTCTTAATGCAAACACTTTATATCTTATTTACTTCAATGTCTAATGAGATAGTTGGTTCTAATATAGAAAACTACTTTAGTTTCCTAGCATCAGCATCTTCAATATTGTTCTGGTTTGCATTTGGATTACTTGCTATAATGTGGTTCTTAACTACACTTCAAAGTCTTTTACTTAAAAAGAAAAATAAAGACAAGGAGAAATACGGATAATGGGAAAAACTGAACTTCAAAGGTTGAGTAAGAAATTATCAGATGAGATAAAGAAAAAACAGAATGAACTCCAAAAAGCAACAAGAACTAAAATATCCTTTCCTCAAGCAAGTGAATCATTTTGTAATGAATTTTTAGAATTGAAGAATAAGGTAAATAAAAAAGGAGATATAAAATTCTAAATGATGAACAAAAAAGCTCAAATAGCAGGAGTAATACTCGCAGTTGTAACTATTTTCATAGTAGCAATTATCTTGCTATTTATGAATAAACTTGATAAAGAAGTTTATGATAAATT
>MTKX01020827.1_pt1 | contig 13104 bp, 14 predicted proteins | sample 1042771 | NCBI WGS metagenome assembly MTKX01 (sample SAMN06212183, study PRJNA360534) | anaerobic digester metagenome | biome: Wastewater treatment plant; material: sludge; isolation source: anaerobic digester fed with sludge from wastewater treatment plant | place: Denmark: WWTP Randers ... | reverse complement strand
ATTCTATCTTCGTAATGTGTTTTGCTGTTATCCATATTCCAATTAAACCCTCATATTAATGATTCTTTTTCTGAACAGAAGTCTGTCTCTAAATACGTTACCTCTGATGCTTGTTCTGGCAGTCGTCGCCCTTTCCGCGTCGAGCTTGGGGTGTATCATCGGAGTAATTTCAAAAGACATGAAGTCGGTTACCACCCTGACCCAGAGCTTGATGCTTCTGATGTATGCACCCGCCATCCTAAATTTCTTCCCGTCGATTCCAGATTGGATTCAGAAGTTGTTCCCGACTTACTATTTCTTCTCTCCGCTTCTTAAATTATCCGACGGAAGCTTTTCTGACGCGGACGTATGGGAGCTTGTCGCGCTGTTCGGCGTTCTTCTAATATTAGTTGCGGCGCTTCTTACCGTGATTCGAAAAAAATGGCACTTGAAACGTACCGGAGCAATTAATGTGGCTACTAAGTGTTAAAAGTCGACAAAAAGCCTTGAAATCAAGATCATTAGGCGGCGGGAGTCCAAAATAAGAACGCTAATCCCGATACGAGTTGTATCGAAGATTAGCGTTCTTATATGAATGTTGAATAAAAATGCAGCCAGATAATAAATCTGACTGCATTGTTGGCGGAGAGCTAGGGATTCGAACCCTAGGCACATTGCTGTGCACGACTTTTCGAGAGTCGCACCTTCGACCACTCGGACAGCTCTCCGGACACTAGAAATATAAAGACAGTGAAGGCAAAAGTCAAGCTTTCACAATTAAAAACCAATTGAAGTAATAATGTCTTGAGTTAATGGACAAAATGCATTAAAATTTTGCATAAGAGCTAAGAAGAGGTGTAAGGATGAACGATGAGCTGAAGGACATAGTATATAGCGATTTGTTTAGATATACGGGTAATAATCGTAGATTTAAGCGTATTTATACTACATATCTTCAGGAGAGGGCGACGAGTCCTGAGTTTTCTTATATTAGTGTATTCAGAAGGACACAATATTATTATAGACAGATTCCTAAGTATGATGGATTCTTAAAGTATTTTACTATTGCTAAGTTCAGGGTTAATTCTTTTCGCTTAGACAGACTATCGCGTAAGTACGGATTCCAGATTCCATACGACACTCAGATCGGTAAGGGCTTTTACCTTGCACATTTTGGTCGAGTAATAATTCATCCTAAGGCAGTTCTTGGCCACAATGTTAATGTATCGACGGGAGTAGTTATTGGAACGCAGTTCCGAGGCAAGCGTAAGGGTGCTCCTGATATCGGTAATTATGTTTGGATTGGTGCGAATGCTGTAATTGTTGGTAAGATTCGCGTTGGTAATAATGTTTTGATTGCTCCTGGCGCATACGTAAACTTCGATGTGCCGGATGGATCAATTGTAATTGGTAATCCAGGATTAATTAGGAAGTCCCCAGGTGCGACTTTGGGATACATCAACAATACGATTTTGTTTGATGAATACAATGTTCGATCTGGAGCAGGTAATTAATTTTGGAGAGACAGTTTTTTGTAGATAACCGGAAGAAGCTGATGAGTAAGGTGCCGGATAATGTTGCGGTATTCTTGTTTGCTGGTAAGAATAGGCAAATGTCAGCTGATACGGACTTCAAGTTCCTTCCCGATAGAAATTTTTATTATTTGACTGGCATTGATGAGCCGGGCGCTATTCTTGTGTTAATAAAAAGGAACAACGACGACTATGAGGAGACTCTTTATATTGCAAGTCATACTGCACTTGAAGACAGATGGCGTGGCAAGGTGATTAGTGCGTCTCAGGCAGCTGAGATTAGTGGCGTTGATGAGATTAGGGATATTAAGCTTTTCGAGAGCGAGGCATATGCAATAATCCAAGACAACACGTTTAGGATCGCAAGCGACGGATCTTCGATTATGGAGACTCCTAGGCTTTTCGCGCAGAATGTAGGAGCGGTAAGGGGAGATGAGTGCCTCGTTGATATAAAGAACGAGCTTATTTCCATGCGCATGATCAAGATGCCTTGCGAGATTGAGGCAATTAGGAAGGCCGCAAGAATTACAGAGGAAGCGTTTAGGGCGACGAAGCAATTGATAAAGCCTGGGGTTAGTGAGCTTGAGCTTTATAGTCGCATTGAATATGAGATGAGTATTCGTGGTAGTTTGATTCCAGCTTTTGAGACGATTGTTGCTAATGAGGGCAACTCTTTTTGTTTGCATCATCCAAAGCCTGATTTGTCAAAGGCGGGTATAGTTCGAGATAATGGATATGTTCAATTTGATGTGGGCGCGAGATTTGATGGATATTGTGCTGATATTTCCAGAGTTTGCTTTGTTGAGGAATTAACTCCGGCGCAAGAGAAGGTTCTCGAGCTGGTTCAGGATTTGCGAAAAAGAGCGTTCGGATTTATCCGCCCAGGCGTTACCTTTGACGAGCTTAATAAAGAGCTTTCAGATGCGGTTACGAGTTGGTTATTGAATCAGGACTTGGGCAGGAACGAAGGTAAGAGCAACAGTAGTAATATTAATTGCAATAGCAAGAGCAAGAGTTCGCCGATTGAAGCGTCTAGTTATGTTTGGCATGGAGCTTCACATCACTTGGGTCTGGATGTTCATGATGTGGGTCCAAGGACAAGTCCTTTTGAGGCAGGTAATTGTTTGGCGGTGGAGCCAGGAGTATATATACCTGAGTGGGGCGTAGGATTTAGAATAGAAGATGATGTAGTTGTTACGGAGACTGGCGTTGAATTGTTAAGTAGTGGAGAGGATAGCAAGCTGTCGTGTATTTGTTGAAGATAGATTTAGAATCATTACTTCCAGTGTTTATTAGCGTTGGCGTTGTTATTTTACTTGCGCTGCTGTTCTTAGGATACGTTTATTTGTCAACGAAGATGTTTAAGAAGGCTTTCTTAAGGCCAAAACCTCTTCCAGCGGTTGACAGATCACCTTTGAATATCGACCAAAGCACGATTAATGGCAAGGGACGCAATTGGTTCTACGCTAATAGAATTGAATTCATGAATGTGCGAGTTGAAGCTTTTGATAAGGTTAAGCTTGCAGGATACTATAGACCTTCTTTCGATAAGACGACCAAGAATGTTGTTATTCTTTTGCACGGGCGCGACGAGCATCCTTCAGAGATGGGTAGTTATGCGAAGCTACTAATGAAGGTTTTCCAATGTCATGTCTTGATAGCGCATCAAAGAGCGCACGGAATGAGCGAAGGCAAATATTGCACGTATGGACTATTTGAGAGCGTCGATTTGCTTAGCTGGATAGATTTTGTAAAAAGACAAGTTGGGCCTGATTGTCGAATTTATATTTTGGGCAGATGCATGGGCTCTACCGCCGCTCTTCTTGCAGCACAGCAAAATGATATGCCTTCTAATGTCGCTGGTATTATTGCAGATTGTCCTTACGATAGTGCCGAGAATGCGCTTTATCACTATGGCAAGCGAAAATTCGGCGTGCTTATTGCTCCTATCATGCTGTGGCTAAGGCTTTGCGCGAAAAAGACAATTGGAATGGATATGAGTTTGTGCGATTGTGCGCCTAGAGCAGGGAGAATTAAGGTTCCTGTATTAATATTCCAAGGCACCGAGGATATCATCGCTATTCCGGAGTTTTCGAGAAGAATATACGACAACATAAGATCTCCAAAGCGTATGATTACAATTCCGGGTGCCAGACACTTGATGTGCTACGATACGGCGACGGAACTATATGAGAAAGAAGTAACGAAGTTTATCGAACAATGCGTTATTCTTCTTGCAAAACAAGGTCGATTGTAGTAGTATCGGGGCGAGCTTAAAAGAGCTCTAATAACAAACAAACGGGGAGCTGGGGTAACCGGCTGAGAGGGCGCGAAGGCGTCGACCCGTAGAACCTGAACGGATAATGCCGGCGGAGGGATTATACATATTGTCCTTATTGGACATGACATCTCCTAGGTCTTTCTTACCGTCAGGCGACATGAGACTTTAAGGAGGTTTTTTTATGTCAAAATCATCACCAAGAATGTCGTCGTCGAACAAAGAGAGGATTCTTTGCATTGTAACAGGCGGAATTTGCCTGGCTCTGAGCTTTGTTCTGTCGCAGATCAAAATCTTTGAAATGCCGATGGGTGGAACGATTACACCTGCAGCGACATTGCCACTAATTCTTTTCTGCCTATGCTTTGGCCCGATTTGGGGCTTCGTAGTTTGCTTTGTATTTAGCTTGCTGCAGCTTATTGGCGGATATTTGCTTTTCCCGATGCAAGTAGTGCTTGACTACATTCTCGCTTACACTTGTGTGGGTATAGCTGGTTTCGCGGCTCCTGCGCTTGATATTCGCCAAGCGATATCTTCCCCTATTAAGCGCTTGCACAAGGTTAACCTCATAAAGGCGTCTTTACTAGTGTTAGCTGGCTTTGTTTTGAGGTTTGCTTGTTCTGTAATTTCAGGCGTCATCTTCTACGCTGAGTATGCCGGTGAAATGAATGTTTGGGTTTACTCAATTACTTATAACGGCTCTTTCATGTTGCCTGAAGCAGTAATTACTATTGCAGTTCTATGTATATTCTCAGGTGCTATTGGCCTGTTCTCGAAAAATAAGAGTATCACAAGCAAATAATAGTCTCTATTTCGACCAAAAGAAGTGGGCTGAACCACGCAAAATGCGACAAAATTCATATGGATTATAGACCTCCTCTTATGATAATATGATATGCATATTATTAATTTGAGGGGGTTTCTTATGGCAACTATCTTCTCTGAAGAATCGCGTACATTTAGTGAATATTTATTAGTTCCTAATCTAACTACTGAAGCTAATACACCTGATATGGTTGACTTGTCTGCACCTATATGTAAATACATGAAGGGTAAGGAGGAGCCAAAGCTACACATCAATATTCCTATGGTGTCAGCTGTAATGCAATCAGTATCTGATTCTGGAATGGCTATCGCGTTAGCTAGAAGCGGCGGTATTTCCTTTATTTTCCAATCTCAGCCAATAGCTGAACAGTGCGAGATGATCAAGAAGGTTAAGAAGCATAAGGCAGGAATCGTTGTATCTGATTACAATGTAACTCCAGAATCAACGTTAGCGAGAGTAGTTGAATTACGCGCGGAGAAGGGACATGGCACAGCTGCTGTAACTTCCGATGGAACAGCAAATGGCAAGCTTTTAGGTCTTGTAACAACAAGAGACTATCGTGTAACTAGAATGAGTCCTGACACTAAGGTTAAGGAATTCATGACCCCTATTGAGAAATTAATTACAGCTCCTGAGGGAACTACTCTTAAGGAAGCAAATGATATTATTTGGGATAGTAAGGTCAACCAGCTCCCTATCGTTGATGACGATGGATGCTTGGTTGGTCTTGTTTTCCGAAAAGACTATGAGACACATAAGGCTAACCCACTAGAGCTTCTCGACGACGAGAAGAAGATGATGGTTGGTGCCGGAATCAATACACGTGACTATCAAGAAAGAGTTCCAGCTTTGATTGAGGCAGGCGCTGACGTTCTTTGCCTTGACTCTTCTGATGGATTCTCAGTTTGGCAGGAGAAGGCACTAAAGTGGATTAAGGCTAATTATCCTGATACCCCAGTTGGTGCTGGTAACGTTGTAGATAAAGAGGGTTTTGATTACCTAGTGGCTGCTGGTGCCGACTTCATTAAGATTGGTATCGGTGGCGGTTCAATTTGTATCACTAGAGAGCAAAAGGGTATCGGCTGTGGCCAGGCTTCTGCAGTTCTAGCAGTAGCAAAGGCAAGAGACGAATACTTCGAGAAGACTGGAATGTATGTTCCTCTATGCTCCGACGGTGGTATCGTTCACGACTATCACATGACATTGGCACTAGCTATGGGAGCTGACTTCCTGATGCTTGGTCGTTATTTTGCAAGATTTGACGAGTCTCCTACACGTAAGCTTATCGTTAATGGCGGCTACGTTAAAGAGTATTGGGGCGAGGGTTCCAACAGAGCTCGTAACTGGCAGCGTTATGATGACGGCGGTGCTGGCGGCAAAATGGCTTTCGAGGAGGGTGTAGATTCCTATGTTCCTTATGCTGGTAAGCTTAAGGATAGCCTAGACACATCCCTTGCTAAGATTAAGGCAACAATGTGCTCATGCGGTTCTTCTAGTATCGAGGAGTTCCAGAATAAGGCTCGTCTTGTTGTTGTATCTTCGACATCTATTGTCGAAGGCGGCGCTCATGACGTTATTCAGAAGGAAAACGACAGAGTAGGAAGATAATCGTCAGATAATCGAAAAGTATGGCTTAAATAACTATTATTTGCGTCTTTAAATAAAAGGCATTACAATATAGTGATTTTGGAAACAATAATGAAGAGGTGTTTAACATGGCTGATGAAGAGAAGAATATATATACCGTCGAAGGCTTGAAGAGATTACAAGACGAACTTGCTGAGAGAAAGACTGTAACTGCAGCTGAGATTTCCGAGAGACTTAACGAAGCACGTGCACAGGGTGACTTGTCAGAGAACTCCGAGTACGATGATGCTAAGGAAGCACAGGCAAAGAACGAAGCTCGTATTCAAGAGCTTGTAGCACTTCTTAAGAATGCAACTGTTCTTGATGAGGATGACCTCTCCACAACGAAGGTTTCTCTAGGTTCAACAATTGTTCTTCGTGACGAAGAGACAAAGGAAGAAATCGAATATTATCTTGTTAATGCTAACGAGGAAGACATCTTCAACCGTCGTCTTTCCATCGATTCGCCTATCGGCCAAAGTGTAATTGGCAAGAAGAAGGGCCAAGTAGTTGACGTTCAGACGCCAATGGGCTCGCTTAAATACAAAATTATCAAGATTGGCAAGTGATTAGCCTCTAGCTAATTTGACCCAGTCTTGCAGAAGAAGCGCGCGAGTTTGAATTCACGCGTTTTTTTTCGAAAAGAGAAGCAAAACCAGGCGACGATTCGCCTTGAGATTTTAGGAGTGCCAACATGGAGAATAACGAAGTAAAGAAGATTAACCCCGAGGAAGAAGTTCAGCTCACCGAATCCGAAATCATCGAGCAAATGCAGGTTCGTATGGACAAGCTTGCTGTCTTGAAGGACAACGGGCAGAACCCTTTTGAGCAATTGACCTACAACGTCACACATCACACGAACGAGATCAGGGACAACTACGCCGAGCTTGAAGGCAAGGTCGTTGCTGTAGCAGGCCGACTCCTTTCCAAGAGAGGCATGGGCAAGGTTAGTTTCTGCGATCTTCATGATAGAACAGGCAAGATTCAGACTTTCACCAAGATCGACGCTTTAGGCGAAGACGCATACAAGGCTTGGCAGAAGCTTGACATCGGAGACATTGTTGGTGTCGAAGGCGAGGTCTTCACAACTCATTCAGGCGAGATTTCCATTCGCACAACATCCTACGTGCTTCTATCCAAGGCTTTGCGCCCATTGCCAAACAAGTTCCACGGCCTCAAGGACATGGAGCTAAAGTACAGACAAAGATACGTTGACCTAATAATTAATCCTTCTGTTAAGGACACTTTCGAAAAGCGCTCCGCAATAATCAAAGAAATACGTCGTTTCATGGACGATCGTAACTACATCGAAGTTGAGACGCCAATTCTTAACACAATACCGGGCGGTGCTACTGCAAGACCTTTCGTGACACACCACAATTCATTGGACATTGACATGTTCATGAGAATCGCTCCGGAGCTCTACCTCAAGAGACTTATCGTTGGCGGCTTCGAGCGCGTGTATGAGATAGGCCGTCTGTTCCGCAACGAGGGCATGGACATTAAGCATAACCCAGAGTTTACGACAATCGAGTGCTATGAGGCTTTCACGGACCTTCGCGGCATGATGGAGCTAACGGAGAACATGATTGCTTCCTGCTGCATGAAGGTAAACGGCACATGCGATATCGAATACCAGGGAAAGCAGTTCTGCCTGAAGCCACCATTTGCCCGCGTCACCATGACAGACGCTGTGAAGCAATATAGCGGTATCGATTTCTCAAACATTAAGACTGACGCTGAGGCTTTTGAGGCGGCAAGGTCCAAGGGATTGGAGCCTGAAGCACACCTACGCCGTGGCGAGATTCTAAATCTCTTTTTCGAAGTATTTGTTGAAGAGAACCTCATTCAGCCAACATTTATTTGTGACTACCCAATCGAGATTTCTCCTCTCACGAAAAAGAAGAACGACGACCCAACTCTCACAGACCGCTTCGAGCTCTTCATCGACGGACGCGAGTACGCGAATGCCTATTCCGAGCTGAACGATCCTATCGATCAGCGCGAGCGTTTTGCAGATCAGCTCAAGAAACGTGAGCAGGGTGATGACGAAGCTAACCTCATAGATGAGGATTTCTGCATGTCCCTTGAGTACGGCATGCCACCAACAGGCGGTATGGGAATGGGAATTGACAGACTTGTAATGCTTCTGACTGACAGCGCTTCGATTAGGGACGTGTTGTTGTTTCCGACAATGAAAACTAAAGAGCAATGATAACCTCGAAACCCTTGATTCTATTGAATCGAGGGTTTTTTATTGCCGTTTTTTGAATCCATATCTGAATCCATTTTGAATCCAGAGCCCCCAAACAGCGGAAAATCGCACATTTTACTTTTTTATGATTAAAGATTGAATCCACGAGAAAATCTGCTCGTGGATTCTTTTAAGCTATTTCGTTTTGAAGTTAAATGAAAATAACGCATTTTATTAGGTTATCTCCCTGATAGAATCGAATTATACCGAATATAATCCATTATATTCTCGCTGCGATAGCACAATCGCACATTGGAATAATCTCCGTCGAGTTCATATCCTTATGTTAGAGATGGAGGTGTATTCTATGACGATAATATGGGGTGGAACGCTTGCTATTCTCCTAAATCGATTTAGGAGAAAGCTATTTCGGGTAACGAAGATCAAACATGATATCGATGCTCAAATTAAAAGGATAGGTGTCTATTACATGTGCATCGATGATCTTCCGCTATGAGACGAGGATCACTTGCTGACGAGAGACCAGAATTGGTTCCCCAGTGGGGAACCAATAATACTCTGTTACCTTCCGATGTCTCTTGCGGTTCACATAAGAAGGTCTGGTGGGTCTGTGATAAAGGCCATTCTTGGGAAGCCATTGTTAAGAACAGAGTGCTTGCAGGTAGTGGGTGTCCCTTTTGTGAGCACAGAGCTGTCCTGAAGGGCTATAACGACCTCAAGACGGTCTTTCCCGATGTTGCTAAGACTTGGTCACCTAAGAATAAACGGAAACCTACAGATGTCTCCTCAAGGTCAAATGCTGAGGTGTGGTGGAGATGCAAGCAAGGTCACGAATGGAAAGCGCGTGTAGCAGATCGTACTGAGGGTCACGGCTGCCCTTACTGCGCCGGTCACAAAGTTTGGAAAGGATTCAACGACCTTGCTACTACTCATCCGCATCTGATCTCAGAGTGGTCTGATAAGAATAAGGACATCACTCCCGAATCAATTACATGTAAGAATCGATCTAATGTCTGGTGGAACTGCAAAAGGTGCGGTCATGAATATCAGGCTGTAGTTTACGCCAGAGCTAATGGCCGCATCTGTCCTTTTTGCGTAGCAAAAGAGATTCAGAGACTCAGAACTATAAGGATTATGCATCGGGAAATAGCAAAGGACTTCCTATATCTCCTTCCACAATTAGCTGTGATCTACTATTCCGGTAAGTGTGGTCTGACTGCCCATACCGACTCGGAAACGCCATTAGGGATGATGGTAACGGCATATATACCCGAGCTCAGTCTTGTTATAGATAATTGCCGTTCATCTAATGAGATTTCCTTAAAAGAGTATATAAGCAGCTTCAATGGTATTCGCTACTTGAATATATCCGAGAAGCTATCAGAAACGGATACACTCAAAACAATCCGAAAAGCGCTGTCAGAGTCCCATATTCATGTGGATTCACGTCTTGAGGATGACCTGGAAACAATTAGACGCAACTACTCTCAGTGGAGATTAAAATAGGTCCCAGAAAGGGCTCTGGAACCTATTGTTCTTTGTCGATTATTTTCTGGATATTCCGAAATTATCCGGTTCGTTATCTTACTTCATTTCTTATCTGTGTCCTTGTTCTTCTTGAAGGCTCCGACGAAAAAAACAGCATAAAGAAAACTCCAGAAGGTGTAATCCAGAACACAAAGCAGTGCCAACCATTTAATTGGGCTGATTAGGCCTGCTATCAGGATATGGATACCGCCCAAGAAAGGAATCCCAGACACGTGATGATCCGATCCCTCTTTCTGAAGCTTGCGTGAAGTTAAAATTGCACCTATGTTAAACACCAGATAAAAGAGCCCTATGCCGCCGAGTATGGCAGGGAATACCCAAGGATGCATCTTAAACCACATTTGTGCAGTCTCCTGTTGATTTATCATTCCAAACTACTTAAAATTTAATTCAGATGCTTACGCATTATGATCGTTTTNNGCATTATGATCGTTTTGCCGTCGTTCTTGAATTCGGCAAATCCGTTCTTCTCATATAATATCACAGGGCCGGTAAAAGCCATAGAAGTTTGTCCGCTCACTTCCGGATAAGCTTCAACATATTGATACCCGTTTCTCGCGGCATCAGAACAGATCTGTTTTAGCAACTGCTTCGCAATACCTTTTCCGCGATAATCCGGACTGATCTCAAAACACACGATCGACAAGACCTGTCCCGGAAGGCAACTGTGAGAATAAGTACTTTCATCCGGAAGATGATCGAGATCAAACTCGCCGACACGGTAATAGTTTGTCCTGTCATTCGCATTGCACCATCCGACTGCAAGGTCATTATCAAAAGCAAGGTAACCGCGTATCAAGCCCTGTCTTACCATACGGACAGCTGTTTCTCTAAGGGATCTCTTCCAACCTTCAATTCCACCGCCATACTGTTTTGCCTGATCGCGCATCGCTTCTATCTCGCCTGCACTCATATTAAATGCATTGCAATAACAGGGATAGTAAGGTGAACCGTCCGAGAATGCACGATTATCAAAAAGTCAAAGTAATCTTTCTCCAGATCCGGTGATAAGGCTTTTATCGTTATTTCATTCATATTATCCAGTCTGTTTTCCTGATGATTATCCATTCAAAATCACAGATAATCAACATCTGTTCTGTACCCGTAGACGGTCACGATACCATCTTCAATTTCTCCGGGAACATGGATTCTTCTCAGTTCCGAAAGAACAAGATCGGAGTTTTCTTCTGTGAGCCTGATCTGCAGATAATCGATCTTGTCCCATTCGCGGGGCTCGCAGCCGAAATGCGTCCACGTACCGTCCCAATTACTTAAATAGCCGTTTTCTATGTTCTTTGTTCTCCAACTGATAAGCGGCTGTTCAGGAGACCACTCATTATCATAAAAAGCATGAAATATCTCATTCCATTTGGTATTGTTCATATTCAATCTTACTTTGTCGTTTATTCTGTTTATATTCTCGACAAAGGACCTTCCTCTGTCTTAAGTATTATATCATCCGTGCAAATTCCTTTACTGAATTATAATAAGCATCTTCATTCATATATCCATTAATAGCTATAGATTTGGATCTATACATAAACAACTGATGTCAAACTGCACAAGCAAACTCTATTCATATGTGCAGAATGTCGAAACCGCATCAAAAACCAATCTTTTTTCAAAATCTTGTCTACTTTTGCCCTCTCCCATTACTTAATAGTGAAGGAACAATTATTTCAGTCATCTCAATAATCATTCCTTCAACACAGTTTATTTAACCTTATTTCATATCGTGAAGTCATCGTTCAAAGCAGACGGCTAACCGCTTCTACTAAACGGAACATGAGACTTCGCGATAAATCTTTTATGAAGGAGGAAAAAGCATTGGAAGACAAATGCAAAGTGATTGCCGTAGCCAACCAGAAAGGCGGCGTCGGGAAAACAACCACAGCAGTCAACCTGGGAGTTGCACTGGCGAATCTCGGAAAGAGCGTCCTACTGATCGATGCAGATCCGCAAGGAAGTCTCACAAGAAGCTGTAACATCAGCAAACCGGATGACCTGGATGTAACACTTTCGGAACTCTTGGCTTACGAGATGACGGGTGACAGTAAGGATATGNNTTTCGAGAATATTGACCTTATCCCATCCAACATCAGTCTTTCCGGTACAGAGACCGCTCTGTTCAACTGTATGAGCAGAGAGTCGGTACTTAAGAGAGCGATTAAGCCTCTAAGAGATATGTACGATGTGATCCTGATCGACTGCATGCCGTCATTAGGAATGATGACCATCAATGCTCTTGTAGCTGCTGATTCAGTCATTATCCCTTGTGAACCGTCTTTCCTTTCGGTAAAGGGTTTAGATTTGCTGCTCCATTCCATTTCGAGGGTAAAGCGACAGATCAACCCGGACCTGAAGATTGACGGCGTCCTGATGACAATGGTTGATTCCCGTACAAACAATGCCAGGGAGATTACAAGAGCTCTTAGAGATGCATTGGGTATTAATATTAATGTATTTAATATAGAGATCCCAAGATCAGTTAGAGCTACTGAATGTCCGAATGCCGGAGCAAGCATATTTGTGCACGATCCGGGCGGCAAGGTTGCTATGGCCTACGCAGAACTTGCGAAGGAGGTGAACGGCCTTGCGAGAAAAGCCCAAGTTAGACCTCGGCCTCACGGCGTACGATGAACTCTCNNAGATCAAAGAAGGAAGACTTCCCAAGATCTACGACATTCCGATAGAGCTTATCGATGACTTTCCTGATCACCCATTCAAGGTGAGGATGGATGAAGACATGGATCAGCTCGTGGAGAGCATCAAGGAGCGGGGGCTCATTACTCCCATTACCCTGAGACCAAAAGAGGACGGACGGTACGAAGTAGTATCCGGACACAGACGTAAGAAGGCCTGCGAAATCGCAGGTCTTTCTACTGTAAAGGCAGATGTTCGTGAGATGACCCGTGATGAGGCAATAATCCTCATGGTCGAATCAAATCTGCAAAGGTCAGTGATCCTACCCAGCGAAAAGGCATTCTCCTACAAGATGCGTTATGAAGCACTTAAGAGGCAGGGACAGAGGACAGATTTAACTTCTGGCCCAGTGGGCCAGAAGTTCTCGAGAGATGAGTTAGCGGCTGCTGTTGAGGAT
>MTKX01013810.1_pt1 | contig 13129 bp, 12 predicted proteins | sample 1042771 | NCBI WGS metagenome assembly MTKX01 (sample SAMN06212183, study PRJNA360534) | anaerobic digester metagenome | biome: Wastewater treatment plant; material: sludge; isolation source: anaerobic digester fed with sludge from wastewater treatment plant | place: Denmark: WWTP Randers ... | reverse complement strand
GAAGATGCTAGAGTTAAACTCTCCCGGCTTTATCCGACATTAGATATTTGACGAGACACTAGCTTGTTCTGCCAAATAAGGAGATCGCTAGAATCAGGCAACGGTTTAGGCAATTATATTCGTATACTAATGGACAAGATATATAAAAACATGCAATTGGTTCAACATGGGAGTATTACATGTCTTCTATTAAGAAAAAGCTAGGGAAGAATCCAAAGACTTTAGAAAAACGCATGTTACTAGATTTGACAAAAGAGATATGCTCTAAAGTAAAAAAATTATCCATCACTGAAGCCCAATCACTAAATAGTTCTCGACCGACACATGAAATCATGCTCATAGAACGGACTGATGGAATATTCTATTTTGATAACGATTCATGCGCTAATCTAAAAAAAGCAATTAAATTGATAAAACATGATCCAATATATATTGACGACATCTCTGAAAAGAAAATAAGAGACAAATATGTGGATTTAGTGATACACATAATCTCAGAAAATATGACTTCAGATCAAGATATAGGGTCAAAGGTTGATTCTTATCTCATTGAATTGCGAACATCTATAAAAGAGTATCGAGTTATGATGCCGATTGAGCAGCTTGAATTATCTGATTTGGAAGAGATAAAAATAGGAAAAGTGCGGCTCCTCCCATTTAGCAATTTATTGACGGAAAAACAAGAGCCATCAATGTCGGTTGGAGCGGATGAAAAAAGAAAGATATGGGGTGACGTTTTCATTAAGGCGGAATCAACGGAGGCAAAATCGAAAGGGCAACGTGAGATTGAACGAGTAATTAATTTATTAAGGGCATATATACCTATCTTATTTCATAAAGAGCATAATATAAAAATTGGATTGTTGAAGTATGATAAAAATTCACACTACAAGTATATAATTATTGAAGATCTAAAAATTGCTGAGGACGCAATTCATTATTTAGGGCCCTTTGGGAAGTATAAATTAAATAAAAAACAGTATGAAGACCTAAGAGCCAACTATTGCCTAGATGAAATTAGCGGAATGCTCTCTAAAGAACCATCAATGCGATCCGATTTAGAGAATTCGATAATTATGGCGATAAGATGGATTGGATTAGGAACTAACGATGAAGTCACGAGTGATAAGTTTCTAAAATATGCTATTGCTTTGGAGTGCTTGCTCATTACTCGAGGAGAAAAAGGAGATAAGACGGATCCAATATCAAAAAGAGCAGCATTTATTCTTGGAGAATCAATGAGCGATTGTTCTAGCATAATCTCGGAAGTGAAGTTGTTGTATGACATTCGAAGCGCAATTGTCCATCAGGGGTGTGAGGCAGAAGAAGAAAAGTATATTGAAGATTCTGTCCAAAAAATGTATTATTATTCTATGAGTACTTTACTCAAATTATCTGAAAAGACTATTGGTATGAATAAATGGGATGATATGCGGGATCTTGCCATCCAAATGGACGAAAAGATGTTTGAAAGATAAATGCGTCCCTGTCACGGGAGCTCAACAGACTCGCATTCTCTGTAAATCGTTTCATTTACAAAAACTGCTGAGGATATCGAAGCACCCAAGGAATACACCTACCTAATAGGCAGCGAAGAAAAAATGAAAGAAAGTCTGCAGGAGCAAATCCAGGCGAGGTGATTGATATGAGCGATAAGGATGGCCTTCCAGCCCCAGATAAAGGGATCATATTCTATCAGACAGAGGATGGCAAATCCTGCGTTCAGTCCGGCTGCAGGATGGCACTGTCTGGCTTAACCAGCGGCTTTTAGCCGAGCTATACCAGATGTCTGTGCCACATCAACTAGCACGTGTCTACAATTTATAGCGACCATTAGCAATGCCCTGAGGCAACTATTCGGAAGTTCCTAATAGTTCAACCGAGGGCAGTCGTCGGGTAGAGCGGCTTGTGGACTTCTACAGCCTGGATATGATCCTGGCCAATAGGCAATCGGGCGAGGAGCCACCGGGGCGTCCAGTTCCGCCGCTGGGCCACAGAAAGGCTCAAGAATAAATGGTCAAAGGCTTTGTATGGGCGGCTATATGAGGGAGGAGATGGACGACATCAACTGGCAGGCAGAGATAAAGCAGATCGTAGAGAAGACGATCAAAGAACACAACAAGCAGAGGATCCTAGCCCGGGCGGAAGAGAGATGGAAGGATCAGATTCCCAATGAGAGGGGAGCAGCGGAGATGATAAGGGAGGACAGGGATGCCCCATAGAGCCGTCCTGGACTCCAGCATTCTTGCTGCCATGTTTTTCAAAGAAGCGGCTTCTCCCAGAGCCCTGAAATGCGCCTCTGAATGCGATCCGGTCACATTGGACCTGGCCATGGCCGAGGTGGGCAATGTGGCCTGAAAGCAGGTGGTCTTTTTCGGAGAGAGCAGAGACAAGGCATTGGATGCGCTGCAGGACTGCGGGATTTTATGGTCACTTCATGCACCCTCATAAAAGCTTCCGACCTTTCAATGAAAGCCTTCGAGATTGCGGTTGAAGATAGGATTTCTTACGATGATTCCCTCTTCCTGGCCGCGGCAGAGAAGGAAGGAATTCCTTTGATGACACTGGATCAAAAGCTGCAAGAGAAGACAAAGGCGAAAAGGGACGTTCGCCTGGTCTGAATAGCAGATGATTCTGAGGTTTGCCAGAAGCCTGCTTAGGGGAATAAGATACAGAGATCCCCAGTTTCAACCGAGACCGATCGGCTGTGCCGGAGTGCTGCTCCCATCGGCTTTTCCTCAGGATGCAGATGGCAGATAGCAGCTGCTTTGCATTAATTTTATGCTTCAAAAATTATTTGATTACCACTACATTGAGGAGGAGCATAATTGCCCCCACAAATCCTACGATAGTGATGACCGTCTCTGGATTTATCTCTGGATTATGCACGGGGCACTCCCTAGTCCAAACCAGAATAAATAGATTTCCAGAGGCAGGGCTCCGGGCAGAGGCTATCTACCCCCGGCCAGGGATATAGGGAATTATATCCAGGATGGTGATGGCCAGGATCGCCGCTATCCAATATATCGGCTTATTATAATGCCAGGTCCTCGCTCCCCGGGCATAGATGTAGGCGATATAAGGCAGCAGAGGGATGAAGGATATCAAAGGATAGGGCTCCACCTTCAGGATATAGGTGAATATATATCCCTGGCTGAGGAGGCAGACCACCGTCGTCAGCCCCACCTTGGCCTGGTTGTTGATGTTGATTCTCATGAATTCAGCTACCACTCCCTTTCATTAATAAGCCTTTCATGCCCATGCGGATGCAGCTATAATGCAATCATCGCTTCAATGATGCCAGAAGCTCCTTTAAAGAGAGGGCATTGAGCACATCATTTCTCTCCAGCCAGGCCCGACGAGCTACATTGATGCCATATCTCATGACCGACAGCTGGCTGGTTTCATGGGCATCGGAGTTTATAGCCAGCCTGGCCCCCGCCTCCCGGGCCGCCCGGGCGTTGACATCTCCCAGGTCCAGCCGGGAGGGATAGGAGTTTATCTCCAGGGCGGTGCCTGTCCTGGCTGCCGCCTCCAGCACGGCAGAGAGGTCCAGCTCATAGGGATCCCTCTGGCCGATGATCCTGCCGGTGGGATGGGCGATGATATCCACGTTCTCATTCTCCATGGCCTGGATCAGCCTTCCGCTGATCTCTCTCTCGCTCTGCTGGCCCCCCATGTGAATGGAGGCCACCACCACATCGCAGCGGGAGAGGAGGCTGTCGGAATAGTCCAGGCGGCCGTCCGATTTGATGTCCACCTCCGCTCCGGATAGAACAGTTATCCCCTGCAGCTGCTCATTGGCCGCCTCTATGGCCTGGATCTTCTCCTCCAGTCGCTCCGGGGATAGGCCACCGGCTATGCCCACCGCCGGGGAGTGGTCGCAGATGGCGATGTACTCATATCCCAGGGCCCGGGCGGCCTGGGCCATCTCCAGAATGGTGGCCCGGCCGTCGGACCAGTCGCTGTGCACATGCAGGTCCCCCCGGATGTCCTCGAGCTCCAGAAGCTCCGGCAGCCGGCCCTGAAGAGCGGCCTCGATCTCGCCCAGGTCCTCCCTCATCTCCGGTGGGATCCAGGATAATCCCAGAGCGGAGTAGACATCCTCCTCCCGATCGAAGAAGAGGTCCCGGCCGTCGGAGAGGCGGTGCAGGGAATACTCGCTCAGAGAGTAACCGCGGCTGAGGGCTATCTGGCGCAGTTTGACGTTATGCTCCTTGGAGCCGGTGAAGTACTGCAGGACGGTGCCGAAGGAGCGGTGCTCGACGATGCGCAGGTCCACCTGGATGGTGTCCTGAACTATGACGCTGGCCTTGGTGGGGCCGCTGGCTAGGACCTCCTGGACCAGGGGCATTCGGGAGAAGGCAGCCACGATCTCCTCCGGGCGGCTGGCCGTGGCCAGAATGTCGATGTCGCCCACTGTCTCCCGCCCCCTCCGGAAGCTCCCGGCAACGGTGACATGCTCCAGGCCCTCCATCTTTCCCAGATGGGAGAGGACCTCCATCACCACCGGCTCGGCGGAGCTGTAGAGTATTCTTGAGCTGCGCTTTTTGTATCTCTCGATGGCCTTTATGATATTGCCTTCTTTGGTCGGGCCCATGCGGGGCAGGCGGCGGATGCGGTGCTCGCGAGCCGCCCTCTCCAGCTCCACCAGATTGGTGACATTCAGCTTGTCATGGAGCAAAAAGACCGTCTTGGGGCCGAGGCCGGCGATCTGGAGCAGCTCGGCCAGGCCGGGGGGAGTTTTGGCCAGAAGCTCCTGGTGGGCGGCGATCCTGCCGGTCTTGAGGTACTCCTCCACCTTGTCTGCTATGGCCCTCCCCACGCCCGGTATGGCCTGGAGCCTGCCCTCCCGGCCCACTGTGGCGATGTCCTCCGGCAGGCCCTCTATGGCCCTGGCCGCCTTGCTGTAGGCTATGATCTTGAAGCGGTTCTCGGCCTGAAGCTCCAGTAGCTCAGCCATCTGATAGAGTATGTCTGCAACCTCGCGGTTTTTCACGGGGAGAAGATAAGGGCCTGCCTGGTAATAATAATTTCTTGCTTCTGGCTTCGGGCTGAAAAATTAGGAAGGGCTAAAGCATGCGCCGAAAGGCATTCCCGCAATTTAGAGCGCTCGAAATAATTCAGCCTCGTGAACCCCTCTTCATTCGTATACCAGGTCCTAGCCTTTGCCCGGCTCCTTTTCCCTGGATAGGAATGCCGCCGCCGTGGCCATGACCATGCATATCAGCATGAAGAGCCATAACCCCTGGTAAGACTCCAGGGACCGAGAAGCGAGCATCAGACCGGATAGCTGTTGCAGGATGGCCCCCCCGGCGAAGGGGAATATATTGAGGGCGGCGGTGCTCGTCCCCACAATGGCCATGGGAAAAAGCTCCTTGATCTGGGCAAAGCTCACCACGAAAAACCCGCCGAAGAAGCCGAACACGAAGTTGATCACCATATAAGCCTCCGTGACTGTGATCTGCCCGGCGGTGATCCATATCGCCGCCCAGGTGATCGTATACAACACCGTGCCTATGATGAGCACCTTCTTGCGGGACTTCAGGATCTTATCCGAGATGTAGCCGGCAGTAGGGCAGCCGAGGATCATGCCTATTCCGATGAAGGTGAGCACCAGGCCGTATGTGGCCTTGTCCCATCCCAGGATGTCATGATAAAATGGTCCCGCCCACAGTCCTTGATAGACCATGATGCTGCCGTACATGAAGAAGAACCATACAGCCAGGGGCCAGAACTTCATGCCCGCTCCGAAGGTCATCTTGAGCGCCTGGACCATGGGGATCTTCTCCATGACCCTGGCTTCGGAGACAGGCTCGCCAAACTCCATTGCTTCGATCTCCTGGATGCTTGGCAGGTTCAGGTCAGAGGGACGGTCCCTAGTGATGGCAAAGGCAGCAACGGCCAGGGCCAGGGAGATCACCCCCAGTATGAGAAAGACCTGTTGCCAGCCCAAAGCCTCGGACATTAAAGCCAGCGGGCCCGCAGCACTGATGGCCCCGATGTTGCCCACTGCCAGCAGGATGCCGGAAAGCGAGGCGAACTCATTCTTGCGATACCAGTTGGCAAGGATTTTCATGGTGGGGATGTAAACCATGGCCACCCCAGCGCCGATCAACAGCCGGCCGGCTATGACCTGCTCGAAGCTGGAGGCGATGCCGGTGAGGATTGCGCCGGCCGCGGCGATAAGCGTGAAGATGCTGACAGTTCTGCGTGGTCCCCAGCTGTCGGTGAGTAAACCTGACGGCAGCTGCATGACCGTGTAGGCGTAGAAATAAACCGAACTCAACAGTCCTAAAGAGGCGGCCGTGCTCACTCCGAAGGTGGTCTGCATCTCGGTAGAGACCACCGCCGAGGACACCCGGTGGAAGTAGACAAAGAAGTAGGCCAGGGCCAGGATGCCAAACACGGCCCACCGATATCTAAGGACCTTCTTCACTTTGCGGCTTTCCAATGCCATTGCCTTAAACCATCCTAATTATGGCCAGGAAGATGTGCTCTTTGGGAGTGTATTGAATAGTGTTACAGGTTCGAGGTGACGAACATTTTCGCAAGGTGATCGATCTTATGAATTCAATGGCGGAAATGCTTGACGCTCGGTCACCACAGCTCCATGATCGTGGAGCACGACCCTCCTGCTCTACGAGGAATCCCAGGAGATGGTGGGCAGCCTGGCCTCGGACCTGCGGCAGGACCTCCCGGGAGGCCACGGTCCTGCTTCCGCACCCCGGCCCTGGGCCCTCACCTGCAGGAGATGGTCGAGCTGGCCGGGTGTTCTGCTTCTATCCGAAAGCATCGACGAAGAGTCGAGCGAAATCCGGGGTCGTGTTTGGATCGCAGGTCACTCTGGAGGCATATTCATGAAGCTACCCTGGGAACGAAAAGCTATCTTCACTCAGCCCGGCCGTGATCATTTGCAGGCGAGGAAGATTGGGATTTCTCCGACTGCGGTGTGGTTTACGGTTTGCTTCTCGGCGCTGAGGCCAGCTTGCTTGAGCAATGTCAGCCATGTGGCTTCGCTGAACAAGCCTTCTTGCCAGGTTTCGCGGTGGATTTGTGCGGAATTGCCTTGCTCTTTGAGCACGTAGATCATTTCTACTGTGATTTGCTCGTCTTGCGAGTCCTCGTCGTAGGCCCATTCGAGGTAGCGGGCACTGCGGCCGTTGCCGTCTTCGCCGCCGTGGCCGGTTGTGGGCTTGAAGGTTTCCTGCGTGCAGTCGGGCGCAATCAGTATTGCTCCACCTAGCTTGCAGTGCGCGGCAGCTGTCTGGATTGCGGCTTGCAGGTCGTCGCGCGTGGCCATGTGCATTACGGCATCGTGGATGAAAACGGCGTCGAACTGGCGGCTTAGCCTTGCTTTGCGCATGTCGCCTTGCACGTGCTCGCAGTCCGGGTTGAGGGCGCGGCTTACCTCCAACATGGCGGGCGAGAGATCGAGCAGCGTCATCTGAAAATGCCGCTTCATAAAACTGGCGTTGTTGCCGCCGCCGCTGCCGAGTTCAAGCACAGTGCGCGGATTGCAGGCGCGTTGAAGAATCTCGGTGTAGAAGCCCGCTTCTTCTTCATAGTCGGCGGGCGCGGAGATCAGCGGCCACCAGCCGGCGATTTCGCCGTAGAGCACATCAGCCATGGACGCTACCTTTCCCTGTTGTCTTTAAATTCCCTTCTTGATACAGGTCTGTGCCCTTGATTGCCGGCCAGAGTTCAGAAGGCCGGATCTTGTCAAGCCAGCTTCCGGGATATGATGCAGGTTCATGAGATTTGAGAGACTATGGACTTGAGTTCGTCATTTACCAAACAGAGCGCGGAAAGATAGGCCTAGCCGGTAGACTGCTTAATGTGATTGGGAGATTTCCGAATTGAGAGCGTCTTCCGCCCCCGCTTTAAGAGAATCGACCCCTCTTTCTTTTTCATTTATAAATGAATTGAGTTTGAATATGGGAATTATTGGAACTCCTTCAAATATTAATATTTCTTCTTCTATAAATGTTACTATGATAGGCATAGCTGCCTCGTTGGTCAGGACTTTATAAAATTCCGATCTTTCCTTGTGCTTTTGAGCCGCAGCTTTCAATGCTGATAATCGATAGCGATTGCCCGCCCACTTTTTGCACTCGACTAAGATTGTCTTGTTGCCTCTCTTAGCTATGACGTCATACTGCCTTCGTTTCTTTTTGAGTGTCTTTACCTTTCTCACCTCGACCCGGAAATCGTTCTCGCTGAAGATAAAAGCGGCCAACTCCTCGAAGTGCTGCCAGGCCATATCTTTTGAAATCTTCTGTAGATCCTTATGATCTTTAATATCTTCGCAATTCATCCGCAGGAAAGATTATTTCGGAGACAAAAAGATTATCCATCCTCGAATGAAGCTGCCAGTCTTCGTGCAGAAACCTTTGTACTCTATGCAAGCCAATTTGCGTGCCGCCTCAGGATGTGATAATAGTGCTAAGCAAGGATATGCTGCTGATTGAGCACAAATCCAAAGATACTCATCTTCAGGATAAGTTCACCCTGGGAGAATTCCAATCTGGCATGAATGTGCCTCACTTAAATTGAAAGAAATCTGTTCGGCGCCAGGCTGGTTGCAAGCATTACCATATTGATTTCACGGTGTTCTATCCAAGTGCTTGCCTGCCTATTCTTGTTGTTCATCCAGAACATCTCTATGGTTTCTCCAAGTGGCATATATTCCCTGAGGCCTTCTACTATTTGCGGCAAAGAACTCATCTGGCAAAATACGTTTGGATTTTCCTCGATGATAGCAAGCATTCTTTCGACTGCAGAGAGTCCAATAGATAGACCTAGTTCGCGGAAGGCTAATCTGTACTCAGCAGGATATTCCAGAGAACCACTAATTTTGAAGGATTCAATTCCCATGGAGGCTGCATGCACTACGGTCTCTAATAAACTTGGATCCCTTATCTGTCCCTTTGCCATCAGTTGGGCGATTCTACAGGCATCATAGAGTAGGCCACCAATTCCAAGAGGATCATTCGTAGGCAATTGGATTCCCTGACAGATTCTGGCCATATCTACAATCTCATGCCCGAGATCGGGATATGATGATCCATCCAGATAGTTAGCTGCAGCTGCCTGAAGCTCACAGTAGGTAACGAAACCGTCGAGAGGATCGTGCTGACCCATTGATGGAACAAGCGGATAGGATAGATCGATGCTCATCTTCCAATGCATCCTCTTCCGGCCACCATATGGTGGTGCAAAAGTGAATTTAGCATGGGCAGTCTTTGCCAGTTCTATCGCCCATTGGATATGGGCCGGATCTCTGGTGGCCTGGCTCACGCAATTGAGAGCATGCATCCATTTGGTCAGGTAATGATAATATTGCCCATCTTGATCCCATTCCAGACGCTCATCAGACGGCTCATTTGGCTTGCGCTCATTCAGTTGCTTTCCAATGCGAAGACCACCTACTGTTGGATGCTCTTCACCTTGCTGCGCATCGAGGCCACTGATCCAGCCCTGTCTTGGGTCGTCACCTCGGTGTTTGCCGAGGAAGTGATGCACCTGATCAACGAGCTGCAAGGCAAGATCCAGATGGGCTTTGTTATTGGTCTGGCTGTAGAGTTCAAGATAGTTGCAGACTGCGAACGCATCCGTCCAGAGATAGCGTCGGGGATGAGCCCTGGCTGGCGACAATCCGGACAAGCGGGCAAACTCCGGCATGATTTTTTGAACAAGCTCAATTGTCGCAGTATTGCTCATCGATCTCCTCACCTAAAATTTTAATATTTTCAGAGATAAATCGGCACTTCCCATTTGCTCTGGCTTTCTTTAGGAGCATTCTTCTTTGACCATGCAGGGTAGATGAGAATATTGCCATGCTCGTCTTCCTCTTGAATGGTCTGCTCTTTTTCATCGTCGCTCATCGGATTCACCTCAAGGACGGGAATGATGCTTGAATGATACCTGCAGAGTATAGGTTATGGAAATTGGAGAATTTAAGCATGGCCATCATGTGGAAATTCCTTCCCTCCGCATCTCATCAACGGTCTGTGGATTAGCATATGAAGGGGATCACTTTGATCGCTATGGATCAGTTGATAGCCGCGATCGACTGGCATGAATGGGGATGGGACCAGCATCAATGTCTGCGTAACACTGGATGACGCATCCGGAATGGTGCTGGCTGGAGGGGGAATTTTTTGAGATCAATACCGAGAACAGCAAGCTTGTAATCGATCATATGGTTGGGAGGCATTGTTGGCTTTGTCCAATGAAGGAGCTGATAATGGATCACGTAAGCGAGTTTGGGGGCCATAGAATTCGTGAAGACGGTAGTTAAAGCAGCGAATTTAAAGATCACTTGGAATATATGGTATCAAGCCAATATTGGCTAGATATATAGCATCCTCAGAAAAACGGAAAGCTGGAACGGTTTTCTGGAGAATGCAAAAGACAAAGATCTGCTTTTTCTTCATTCGGGGAGTTTATCAACTGGCATAATGATAGACCTCATGGAAGCTTGAATTTCCAGGGCCTGGAGACTCCAGAGACGACTTTTAGGCAAAAAATGCCCCTTGAAGCCTATTTTGGCATGGTCATAGACTGTTCGGACTATGATGGATATATGAATAAATTAGACTATATTAAACGAGGACGGGCGCAAAATAATTTCAGGACTCCACAAGCAAATATTTATGCGAATAACGGCATATATCTCCTAGATTTTTAAAGGTGAAGAGAATGAAAAAAGTCTTGATTTTCACAATGCTGATACTGCTTCTAGTAGGCAGTGTTTTGGCTCAGCCGACTCCGCCGGCAACGCCTCCCAGCCCAGAATCGCAGGGAATCCAGATTCCCCAGGCATCATCTAGCTCACAGGCTCCGCCATCATCAGAGGGCGATCAGACATTAATCGCAACTAGCGAGGCATCCGCAAAGGCTGCCGCTCCATCGTATGGGACAGAATCATCATCATCATCATATAAGACCACTGAACCCACTTACGGAGCTACAGCCGGGTCAAGCTCCTATGCTAACACCTACATGGTTGTCCCGCCTGGCATCCAGACCGTAAACCGATTTTACATTCCTTACACTCCATCGACTGTGGCCGGATGCAATTTTGGCCAATGGCTGCCCATGTGGATGGATGTAAGAGGATGGGGGCCGCTTTATATGTATGAGTGGTATCCAGATGGAAGGCTAGTGACAGATTATCTTGCTTATGTTCAATATCCTGGCTGGCAAAAGATGTGGTTTTATGGCGATGCTCCAGGCTGGCATACTCTTCAGTACTACTGCAATGGTTGGAGCAATTACATCTACGTCTATGTCTATGACCAGCCTTACTATCCACCTTACGAACCGTATTATCCGCCATATGATTCAGGCTACTATCCGCCCACACCCTATCCCCCCACACCAGAGCCAGGGTGCAATGCGCAGATAGTCATCATATCCGAATATATGAGAGGCTATTCGGTCAATGTGGATGGCAACTATATCGGTGGGGATGGACGACGAGGGGATCATTTTGACGGCATCTATTCCTTTACCGTGACGGGAGGACAACCTCACACAATAACCGTGGACAACGATGGCGCCAAATTTACGCAGACCAAAACCTACAGCTGCGGCCAGACTTATACCTGGCACATTTAATGGGATCTTTAAGTCCTATCCGGAATCGGGGTAAGATACTCCCCAGAATCAGAGGGGGGCATAGATGCAAAGAGCCACAGATCCGGCAGGGCGCATCCCATCGCTCCCCCAGCCTGAAGGAGGTTCTCATGGCTTCCCGGCTCTCTGGGGGGCAGTCCATCGGGCACTCCGCCACACTGATTTCTCCCGTCCGGTTGCAGCAGCTCGATCTGCCCCCGGTTCTTCTCGCCCGCAGAGGATGAACCCAACGGGCGGCTCCTCTCCCGGCCTGCGCTCGTACCTGTCCAGCCATCTCATGTAGAGCTCCATCTGGCCCTTATAAGGCGGCATCGAAGAGGGTCCTTTAGATAGGGATCTCTATAAAATGGGACCAAGACAACAGTCCAGACAGAGTTTAGACTATTTCAATGTCCTACAGCCGATCCTGTTGCTTGAGAGGCTCGGCTTCTGCAAGGTCGTTCGCCGAATCATGTGACGATACCACCTTTACGTCATTATTCCCGTCTTTAAATTCAGCAGAAAGGATTTTATACTTGCAGGCTTATTTTCGTGCGTTGTGCGGGGTTGCAAGACCTATCACAGATAAGCCTTATCGAACTGGCAGTTAAAACAGAATCCTTTGTTAAAAAGGTGTTATTCATGACTGTTGGAACGGTACTTTGCGCTGCGGGGGCGACCAACTTATTAACGTCGCCAGTGTGCGGATTCGGACTACCATTAATAATACTTGGTGTATTGTGGATGGAAGTTACGAACTGGATAATCGGGACCCCTTGGGCGGAGAAAAAACTCCGATTGCCACGTCAATGAAGCTTGTCTTGGGTAGTCTAGAAACGTACGCCTTAAGGGCTTCCGGTTAAAATCCGGAACTCCGCACCAATCCATTTTAATCGCCTTGGCCTTCTGCCCAGCAGTCCCCAGGCGGTTCTATCTTCACCACCCTTCGCCTCTGGGTGCAGCAGAACGCCGAACCATCGCCTCCTATGCATCCTTATGCAGCGGATTCCCTAAATTATGCAAAGACAAGCAGCTCTACCTGCTTGTGATGCTACTGACGACGCCCGTTTCCGATGCAAACTCTCGCATCCGTCTCAGGCCTTTTATAGCCCCCCGCCAATCCCCATATCATGCCCAAGGAGTTTCACAGCCTCATCCACCTCGATGAAGCCAGATCCATAGTCCTGCAGCACCTCCCCGCCGCCCGCATCGCCCTTGTTCCCCTCAACCAAGCCGCCGGCTCTATCCTGGCGGAGAAGACCGTCTCCACCATAGATGTCCCCGGCTTCTCCCGCGCCTCCATGGACGGCTTTGCCGTCCAGGCTGGGGACACCATAGAAGCAAGGGAGGACCGGCCGGTCGCCCTCCGCCTGGTCGGTCGGGTGGCCATGGGCCGCCTGCCCGAGGTCGAGATCTCCTCTGGAGAGGCGGCGGAGGTCTCCACAGGCTCCATGATCCCTCCCGGAGCCGATGCCGTGGTCATGATCGAGCACTCCCAGGCGACGGG
>MTKX01010115.1_pt2 | contig 13163 bp, 19 predicted proteins | sample 1042771 | NCBI WGS metagenome assembly MTKX01 (sample SAMN06212183, study PRJNA360534) | anaerobic digester metagenome | biome: Wastewater treatment plant; material: sludge; isolation source: anaerobic digester fed with sludge from wastewater treatment plant | place: Denmark: WWTP Randers ... | reverse complement strand
GATGGAAAGGAGATTTACATTCTCAATTACGACCATACCGTACTAGTACGGTTCAGATTAAAACCTAAAGAGCCAACATTTACTCAACCAATCTCCTTCAGAGCGAGTGACTATGAAGGCTCTGAATTTGAAGAAGTAGATGGTAAAATCATTTTTAAAACTAAAAAGGCCGGGCACGTACGGAACAAAAGTTGTGGAAGGGCGGAATACTCTCCTGAAGAGGTCCGTCAAATGTTCAATAATCTTGTTACTACCGCTCCTGAAATGGTAAAGGGGATAATGTTGAATCAAGCCATAATGAGCTTATTGGATGCAGATTTGAGTCATGTTGAGTTTTCGGGAGAAAAAGGAGGTTCTTACACCATCGTCCAACGCAATATCTATTCAGGAGGAGTTATAACAGTCACACAGGAATTGGAAAGATTTGGAACTTTGGAGTTGGAAGAAGGCTTCGGTCCAGTGGGAATAAAAACAAATGACTTGGCGAGTCTATTTCAATTTGAAGACGATCTTAAGTTTGAATTCTCAGGTCGTGAAACAGAAGGCTCTTTCATAATTGTCCGGAGTTTCAATCGGGAAAAGAAAGATATGGTAGCCCTAATAGCAGGGTGTTTATATGATGAAATAATTAAAATAAGGGAGGTACAAAACAATGGGAGGCAAGAGCAGAAAGTCAGGAGGCGTAAGCAGGCAGCTGATAGCTCACATTAAGAGCGGACGGCTACCTCAGAGTAAAAACAAGAAGAAAGAACAAGTTCCAGATGACAAAAACAAACGCAGAACTTTACTTGACGAGGGCGAGTGAGTTAAAAGTAGAACCAAACTTCTTTATGAGTCTTGCTTACATTCGATTGAGTAATTTAAGAGGGCGAGTTAAAGACGGGTGGGTATGGATACAGGATAAGAACTGGTGCGTATTTCCTCCTTTGCCTTTAGGAGATTCAAACATAGATTATAGTGCGAGTCGTATTTGGGCTTTGTTTGGGGATTCCGGTTCAAGTATCAGTTCTGATTACAAGTTTTTGGATTGGCAGTATATTTTCTGTCCTCATAATTTCACTGCGATGACAGGAGGTTATTGGGAAACGTTTCGCAAGAACGTGCGTAAATGGCCTTCTCGAAATATCGGGTGGACTTATAGTGAAAAAAGTCCAACATTGAAAGAAGCAGGAGAGCTAATTGGAGAATGGTTAGAGATTCGTAAACAGTCGGTGGAGGATGCCGAATTCCTAGCCAGATTTGCCATTTTTGCACAGTTCTCCGGTATAGAAAGGAAATTTTTGTATAATAGTACAGGGCAGTTAATAGGAATTAACGCCTGGGACGAAAACTGGAAATACATAAATTATCGGGTTTGTATAGTAAAACCTGGAGAGGACTTTCTAGATGAATTTATGCGGTATCTTTTCTTCACAGATGAGGATATACTACAACGAGAAAAACTTGTAAATGATGGAGGTACGCTAGGAAATTTAGGATTGGAAAGATTTAAAGATAAAATGAATCCTATTTCAAAAGTTAAAATTTATTCATATATAAGAACATCATGAAAATCAATCGAAAAGAACTGTTAGACACTTTGAGTATTGTAAGTCCCGGAGTATCTAATAAAGAAATGGCGATCGAACAGGCAACCACGTTTGCCTTTTTGAAAGACCGAGTAGTAACGTACAACGACGAAATCAGTATTTCACATCCTATTGAAGGGATGGAAGGACTGGAAGGAGCTATTGAGGCTAAAATCTTATACCCTTTACTGGAGAGGATAAAAGAGGAAACAATAGAACTTACCCGGAATAAAAATTCCGAGATCGTAATCAAGGCAGGTAAAATGCGTTCAGGATTACTTTTACAAAAAGAGATAGACCTACCCATTGAAGAAGAGATTGAAGATAGGGATGCCTGGACCCTAATACCGGAAAATCTTATTGAGGCGTTGTCCTTTGTTGTTTTCTCAGCCGGTAGGGGGTTGGACTCTCCTATACTGTCTGGTATTCATGTAAGTTCTAAAGGATTTGTAGAAGCTTCCGATGGATACCGAATGGCTAGATATGCACTAAAAGGAGATTTGGAAGTGGAATCTTTTGTAATCCCTGCTTCTAACATCTCTAGTCTAATCAGACTGCCTAACATTACCCATATTGCTCAAGGGATAGGATGGATCCATTTCAAGACGGAAGAAGGGACGGAATTTTCCAGCCGTATATTTGAGGAATCATATCCTAATGCAACCTCTTGGTTGAAACTAGACGGTAAAAGGCTTGTATTACCTGAAACCATAGAAGAGGTACTGAATAGAGCCGTTATTTTATCCGCTCGTAAGACTGCCGCAGACGAAGAAGTATTATTTGAATTGGAAGGCGGTAAATTCAGAGTAGTATCTGAATGTGATGTAGCCTGGTTTGAGGAAGAGGTGGAAGCAGAATATGAAGGAAGTGGAGAATTTTCAATTAGAATAGCTCCCTCTTTCTTGAAGGATATTCTCAAGCGAACTACTTTATGCCTGATCGGAACTAACAAAATAAAATTTGTAGGAGAGGGCTGGGAATATGTATCACTATTGAAAGTATGATGCAAGGATTTTTTACAGCAAAAGAAACCGCTTCAGTTTCCCGTCCGGATGGTAAAGTTCGTTCCTGTGCTTCTTGTGGGCTTTACAAAAATGTAAACGCCCCCAGGATGAAACCTTTTGGAAATTTCAAAAAGGGAATAATGAATATCGGAGAGGCTCCCGGAGAAGAAGAAGATGCTGCTGGAAAACCTTGGCAGGGTAAAACAGGAAAGTTACTTCAGCGGACCTATCGCAAATTGGGGATAGACCTGTTTGAAGATTGCATTAACATTAACGCCTGTCACTGTAGGCCGACTGATGCTAGAGGGGATAATCGAGCACCCACGAATGATGAGATTGAGAACTGCAGAAGAACTACGCTGCGGTATATTCATCAATATAATCCTAAACTAGTTGTACTGCTAGGTAATTCAGCAGTGACTAGCGTAATAGGTTCTAGGTGGAAGAAGGAGTTAGGAGGCATCTCCAAGTGGAGAGGATGGCAGATACCTGATCAGGATTTGAATACATGGATTTGTCCTACCTACCATCCTAGTTTCGTAGAGCGTTCAGATAGTGCTGATATAGATTCCATATGGATAAGGGATTTGAGGGAGGCTTTCTCCCTTTTGGAAAAGCCTTTCCTCAAGCATAAAGAGCCATATGTAGAATACCCCCCGGACTTAAGGGTTTTGGATCGGATCAAAGATGGAGTAATTTCCTTTGATTATGAGACTACCGGAAAGAAACCACATGCAAGAGCTCACAGGATTGTAATAGCATCCGTAGCAGATTCCCCAGATCACTGCTACGTATTCCATTCTCCAAAAACTCCATTGGAATGGAAACCCTTTATCCGGTTACTAACAGATCCAAAGGTTGGAAAAATAGCTCAAAACATGAAGTTCGAACATATGTGGACTCAATCTAAATTGAGGGTAGAAGTTCAGAACTGGGTCTGGGATACTATGATAGCAGCTCATATATTGGATAATAGATATGGAGTTACTGGTTTAAAATTCTTGGTGTATGTTCACTTTGGAATAGTAGACTATGATAGTGAGATAGCCCCCTATTTACGCTCCAATAACGAGAAAGATAGCAATGCAATTAATAGAATATATGAACTACTGCAAATGCCAGGGGGTTCTGAAAAGTTAATGTATTACTGTGCTCTGGATTCAATATACGAATATCGTTTAGCTATGTTACAGCAAAGTGAAATCTTATTACCTTTCTAACCATGAAACCAAGACCTATTATTGAATTATTGAAAATCCTTGATCGTGAACTTGATTTTGTTAATATCAAAGGGNNTAATATCAAAGGGTTGTGCGCCCTGATCAGATACCTGTATTGTTGGAACTATTACACACTTGATGAGGCAACTAAAGTGGATATGTATATAAAAAGACATAAACCATTTGGAAAAACTAATAATATGTTCTGGTGGCCGAAAGGGTTAAAAGAACCACGACATAAGTTTATTCAAAAACTAATAAAAAGAGAAGAACGATGGAACAGACTCTTACAAGTGCTCAAATTTTGGTCCTCTTGGGGGCATTAGCACTGACATTCTTTCTGCTATGGTTAGTGGGAAGACATAGTGCCGAACAAGTGCATAAAGTGTACGGAAGTGCTGTATATTCAAGACTATGTATGTTTGCAGACTTTGTAAACAAATGTGGGATAACCCTTGAGAATTACAATAATATTGAATATGAATTGAAAATAATCAAGGGATTGAAAGAAATGTCTGATACCGTATTCAGTTGTAAAGTAGATGAAATAGTAAAAACATTTGAAAAACGATTTAAAGAATGGATACCCACGTCAGATCAGAAGAAGCCTACCGATTAATGCATGATGGAATTCTAGCCCTAGCACGAGCTGAAAGGCAGGGGATTCGAGTGGATATGGAATACGTTGAAAGAAAACGTATTCAACTCGCCCGTAGAATGCAACAGCTAGAAGATTCCTTTAAAGCCACCTCTCTATACCGCCATTGGGAACACTCTACCAAAGGCAAGGTTAATATCAATTCTGGAGTACAGTTGGGTAACTTCCTTTACGGAGTAAAGAAAATAGAACCAACTAGGTTTACTGATACCGGTAAGGGTTCCACAGATGAAGAAGCCTTGCAGGAACTAGCTATACCTGAATTGGAATTCCTTGTTAAGCGAAATAAGTATAAGAAAGCTCTTGATGTCCTGGAAGCCTTTGCTAGGGAACAGGTGGACGGGTATATTCACCCGTTCTTCAATCTACATTTAGTCCGCACTTTCCGCTCCTCTTCAGACAGCCCTAACTTTCAAAATATACCTAAACGTGATGCGGAAATGTATTCTATCTGTAGAAAGGCCCTGTTCCCTAGACCGGGGCATCAGCTTTTAGAGGTAGACTATGGACAGTTGGAAGTGCGGATTTCCTACTGCTACAACCGTGATCCAAAACTAGAATATGATATCATGCACGGGGATATGCACGCTGATATGGCCCGTGAGATATTCCTTCTGGATTCGTTGGATAAGTCTAGATCAGATCATAAAGTTCTACGACAGGCTGCAAAGAATGGATTCGTATTCCCGCAGTTTTATGGAGACTACTTTAAGAACTGTGCTACTAACATAGCTAATGGTTGGTGCAAACTTCCCAAAGGGAAATGGTCTAAAGGGATGGGAGTTACTTTCGAAGAAGGGAATATATCAGATCATCTTATATCCAAGGGTATTAAATCCTTTTCGGCTTTTGAAAATCATATTAAACGGATTGAGACGGACTTTTGGGAAAAGCGTTACCCGGATTATACCGCTTGGAAAGATCGTTGGTATGAGACTTATAAAAAGTACGGCTACATAGATATGTTTACCGGATTCCGATGCTGGGGTCCGATGAGTCGTAATGATAGTATTAACTACCCTGTTCAGGGGGCTGCTTTTCATTGTCTCCTTTGGTCGTTTATACAGCTAGACAAGTTACTCCTCAGCGAAGGATTACAAAGCCGTTTAATCGGTCAAATACATGACTCTATGATTTTGGATGTATTACCGGAGGAACTCGAATATCTCAAGGAGAAGATTCACAAGATTACTTGTGAGGACCTTCCTGCTACTTGGAAATGGATTATCATACCATTGGAAGTGGATATGGAAGTATATCCTGTAGACTCTCCGTGGATAGAGGAAAAGTAAATAAAAAATTATTTGTATAATATAGAAAAATAATTATGAGTTTAGCATTAAAATACCGCCCAGATGATCTAAACCTGATTAAAGGGAATAAAGACATTGTGGATACTTTGAAGGGTATGTTATCTAACCTAGAAACATGTCCTCATTCCTTTTTACTTCATGGTCAGACCGGATGTGGAAAGACTACCATTGCCCGCATCATAGCCAAGAGGCTTGGTTGTGAAGGAGAGGACCGGAGAGAGATTGATAGTGCCGATTTCAGAGGCATTGATACGATTCGGGACCTGCGAAAGAAGAGTCAGTATATGGCTACTTCATCTGCTAACCGGATTTGGATCATAGATGAGTGTCATAAACTTACTAACGATGCACAGAACGCTTTACTGAAGATATTGGAAGAACCCCCAAGTCATGTTTATTTTGTCTTATGCACGACTGAACCAAATAAGCTACTGGAGACTATAAAAGGGCGTTGTATCCAATTACAGGTAAAACCCTTGAACGATTCCCAAATGAAGGGAATGTTCAGAAAAATCCTAATGGCTGAAGGGATAGCCCTCGAAGATGAAATACAGGATCAGATCATTCAGGATAGTCTGGGATTACCTAGAAATGCAATTAACATTCTCGAACAGGTTATTAACGCCCCTGCAGAGCAGAGAATGGAAGTCGCTCGTCAGACTGCAGCTCAACAGGGGGAAGTTATAAACCTTTGTAGGGCTTTGATGGACAATAGCAATTGGAAGAAGGTGAAAACTATACTGGATTCCATACGAGATCAGGAACCTGAAAACATTCGTAGGATGGTTTTGGGTTATTGTCAGTCCACTCTACTTCGCAATGAACATGATCGGGCTGCAGCTATTATAGAAGCTTTCTGGGAGCCAACTTACAACATAGGATTCCCCGGAGTCGTATATGCTTGTTATTCAGTAGTAAAAGGATAAATATGACACGGATAGATTTACAACTTGAATATCGTTTCGATACCGGAGAATACCCTGAATCGGATGCTGACTATGCCGTTTGGCTTGAGGAACAACTACTATACATCCGCAATAGATTATCTATTGTTGACAATGATATACTAGTAGGAATGAAACGCTTTGATGCACGAATGGAAGATATAAAGCAAACAATAAAACTAACTACGAGAAGTAAGATATGAACTACGAAGAGGACATTAAAATTGACGAGACTGCTCTTGATGTAGAGTGGTTAGGACAACCAAAGCTGATGCTTCGATATGCTCAACACGCAGCGAAAATGCGAATGGAAACCGATATTGCCAAGGAAAAGCTTGACATTATGCGAGCTGAATTGGACAAGGAAGTACGTATGAACCCGGATTCCTTTGATATTGCAAAGATTACGGAGGCTACTGTTCTAGCAGCTATCATTTCAGATTCCCGTTATCAGAAAGCCAATAAGGCTTATCTTGAAGCCAAGTATGAATCTGATATAGCCCAGAGTGCTGTTCGGGCCTTTGATGCTCGTAAGGATGCTTTAGAGAACCTCGTCCGCTTACATGGACAGCAGTATTTTGCAGGACCTAAAATGCCCAGGGACCTTTCATTTGAAGTCCGGCAGGCAGAAAGCACCCGTTCAGCTAATTCCGCAATAAAAAGTAGAATGGCCCGTAAAACTAGGAGAGAAGATGACGACAATTGAGTGGATTGGAATAGGTATTATCTGTCTTGTGGTAATAGCTATAGTTGCAAGCTATATTCAGATACGAGTATGGANNAATTTCTGTTGAAAAGATCAAATAAACTTAAAAAAGAACACAATGAAGAAAACAAAAAGTAGATTTAGTGGAAAGGTCGGTAAGGATGTCGCCCGTCAGCAGCGAGAGGCTTCTTCATATGGATACCTTAACCTTCCCAAAGGAGTAAACGTATGGAGTGCCAAACCGGGCAGCCGCAACGTTCTACTTGACATCCTTCCTTATGAGGTTACGAGCAAAAAACACCCTGACCGCAATGAAGAGGAAGAAATAGCTGTTGAAGGTTCTCTGTGGTACAAATCTCCAATATGGACTCACCGTAATGTTGGAGCTGGGAATGATACTGTTATATGCCCTCTTATGACAGCCAAGAAACCCTGTCCAATATGTGAATACCGGGCCAAGCTTCAGAAACAGGGAGCTGACAAGGAAGATATCAAAGCTCTCCGTCCTTCCAAGAGGAATCTGTATGTAGTAGTTCCACTCAATGACAGGGAAGAGGAAGCCGTTCCACATATCTTCGATATTGCAGATTATAACTTCCAGAAACTCCTCAATGAAGAGATTCAGACAGATGATAGCGTTCAGATATTCCCGGACCTTGAAGAAGGTTTGACCCTCAAAGTTCGCTTTGATTCTTCAACTGTTGGGGGTGGTAAGCCTTACGCAGAAGCAAGTCGTATAGACTTTGAAGAGAGGAAAGAAGCGTATGATGAGTCCATTCTGGAAGAAGTCCCAAAACTCGATGACGTTATAAATATTCTCCCCTATGATGAGCTTCAGGCGAAGTTCTTTGAGGTAGATACAGAAGAGGTTGGGGAAGATATTGAAGAAGAGGAAGAGGAAACCCCAAGGTCGAAGAGAGAAAAACGTCATACTGAAACACGTTCCAGTACTCCACGGAGGCGTAAGATTGAGGAAGAAGAGGAAGAGGAAGAGGAAGAGGAAACTGATGATGACGATGATGAAGAGGAAGAAGATACCAGACCTTCTGCTAGAAAAACATCTTCAAGAACAAAACCCCGTCCCTCAAAAAAGGAAGAGGAAGAGGATGAAGAAGAGCCTGATGATGATGAAGAGGAAGAAGAGGAAGAGGCTCCAAGATCGAGAATGTCCAGAAGTTCTAAACCTGCTCCTGGCAAAGATACCTCAAAGAAACCTACAGGGGGTAAAAACAAATGTCCTCACGGACATCGCTTTGGTATAGATGCCGAAGATTTTAAGGAATGTGAAACCTGCGGGATATGGAGCGACTGCTTGGACGAAAAGGAAAGAAGGTAATCAGTATCCTTCGAGAGGGTAAACATCCAGAAAGTAAACTTGTAGGGGCACTTTTCCCCCTACAGGTTTATAATTATGTAACTTTGTACACCCTAGCAAAAGGAACCAGTAGGACGAATGTTCTAAAAGAGCTGATTAACACTTGGATTGCAGACCGACTTAAAAATCATGGGGAAACCGAAAAAGTTCTAGTTCAGGAGATAACGCAAAGAATTTGGCAGAGATGGATAATTCAACGGGTTTCAGGTAGGAGAAGAATGACCTTTATCAAATTCGTTGAACTATTATCTCATGAACTTAAACGCAGTGGCCTTCCTGAAACCTATATCGAAAAGATTAAAACCGGAGTAAATCAATGTTATGCAAAGGATAAAGAAAGTAGAGAAGTCGCTGAGTAGTCAGATGAAGAAAAGGGTGTCTGCTAAAGCATCTCCTGTGGAAGAATATGATGGAGATTTTGATCATATAATTCATACGGGAAGTACCCTACTTGATTTGAATATATCAGGGGATAGAATCCACGGAGGGGGAATACCCAGTGGTATTTTGGTAGAGATATTTGGTCCAAGTGGAAGTGGTAAGACTGTCCTGCTTTCTGAAATAGCCGGGGCCATCCAACGTTTGGGAGGGGATATTAAATTCAGTGATCCTGAAGCCCGACTCAATCCTCAATTTGCAAAGTTATTCGGGTTGGAGTTACAGGAAGGTAGTTATTCTCAACCGGATACTGTAACGGAAGTTTTCAAAGCAGTACGGGAATGGAAGCCTAGTAATAAAGGGGATGTGCATGGAGTATTTGCGGATTCCCTCGCTGCACTTTCTACTGATATGGAAATGGAGGCGAAAGAAGGGGATAAGATGGGGATGCGAAGGGCAAAAGAGTTCAGTGAGGAACTCCGTAAGACCTGCCGTATTCTTAAGCAGAAAGGCTATCTGATGGTTTGCAGTAATCAGGTAAGAGAGAACTTGGATGCCGGGGCATATGGGCAAAAGTACAAAGCTCCCGGAGGGATGGCCATGGAATTCTATTCTAGCTTGAGACTCAGAACCTTCAATCCTGAAAAGATTTACGAAATACGGAAAGTGGCGGATAAGGAAGTCAAGCGAGTGATAGGCGTAAACGTTCAGATTGAAATATCGAAAAGTTCCATTAGCAAGCCCTATCGCACCGCTCCGGTAACTATCATATTTGATTATGGAATTGATGATATCCGGCAAAATCTTCGGTATATCAAGACCTATACCAAATCAACTACTTACAAGCTAGGTGGGGAGAATATCGGAAGAAGTATTGAAGAGGCTATCAAGTATGTGGAAGATAATGCATTGGAAGAACAATTAAAGGAAGAAGTGATCCATCTGTGGGAAAATATTGAGAGAAAATTCAAAAGTGATCGTAAACCTAAAAGATCATGAAACGAGTCAGTTCTGTAAAGCCAGTAATAAATGCCAAAATCCTGGCCCTTGATGTCGCTACGCACTGCGGATGGGCCGTAGACAGGTCTATATACGGCGTGTGGGATTTAACGCCTAAACGTGATGAAAGCATTGGAATGCGACTTATTCGTTTCCGGTATAAACTTAACGAGATTATTGCCAAGGAAGGTATTAATTTAGTAGTCTTTGAAAGGCCCNNAATCCGTTTTCGACATAAATTGAAAGAGGTAATTGATAATGAAGGTATTGACCTTGTTGTATTTGAGCGTCCGGGTGGAAGACACGTCGGAGCAGTGATCGTCCATTCAGAATTACAAGGGCAGGTCAAGGTTGTTTGCGAAGACCTTGGTATTCAATATCGTGGGTATTCCTCTCAGGAAATCAAGAAGTTTGCCACTGGAAAAGGCAATGCCAATAAAGCAGCTATGATTGAGGCCGCAAAAAACAAACTTGATTATCCCGGTAAAGATGATAATGAAGCAGATGCTTTGTGGTTACTTGAACTTGCTATAAACGATTTACAAAAGTACTAATAAAATGGCAGAGGAAAAAATTACAAGAGAGGAATATGCAAAGGCAGTAGTCAGAGTTAGAAAATATATTGAACAATGTGCGATGAAAGCAGAAAAACCATGTTGGGTATGTGCTCATAAAATAATGACGTCCATTATAATAGTTTTTACAGACGAATAAAATGCAAAGATATTATACAATTCTGGAGATTATATAATGTATAAAGCGGTATTATATGATTAAATCAATTCACATACAAAACTTTCAAAGTCATGCAAATACAAAACTTGAGTTCTCTCCTGGAGTCAATGTCATTGNNTCCGATTCAGGTAAGACAGCAATCATCCGTGCTTTGCGTTGGGTGCGGTGGAACAGACCTTCTGGTGATGCCTTTCGATCCAAATGGGGAGGAGGGACCAGCGTGCTCGTGGAATGTGAAGAAGCGGAAGTTTCTCGGATTAAAGATAAGTCGGATAAATTTCTACTCCGCCCAAAAGGACGTGATGAAATGGAATTCAAGGCTTTTGGTACTAATGTACCGGAAGAAATTGTTGCACTTCTCAATCTCGACGAAATCAACCTTCAATCTCAACACGATGCTCCATTCCTCATCAGTGACACTCCCGGAGCAGTAGCAGCACACTTTAACAAAGTAGCTCACCTTGATAAAATTGATATTGCCACAAGTAAGATTAATGGGTGGATCAGAGGACTGAAAAGCGATATTGAGCATACTGAAGCGGATATTGAATCAGAAAAGGAAAAGTTACAAGCATTCGATCACCTTGATAAGTTTGAAGCTGAACTCGAAGTATTAGAATCCATGTCATCCGATTTATCTGTTTTAAGGAATAAGCAAGAAGCATTACGAAAGGATACAATTAAATACCGAACATTAGCTGATAGTATAAGTAAGTATGAGGACTTTGTATTAGAAGAACCCTTGGTAGATGCTACTCTTGTACTTATTTCCAATCGGGATGAAATAAGAAATCAATACAGTGCTCTAATAAAAGTAGTCAAAAAACTTACGGAAATTAAACAAGATGAGGATGCTATAAATCATTTGCTCGAAGCAGAGTCTTTGGTTGATGATTTAATTGATAAATTTGCTCAAGTAAAGGTCATACAATCAGATTACAGCAAATTAAAATCCTTGATCAAGCAGATCAATCAATGCCAATCTGATATCAGTACAACTGAAACAAATATTAAAGAATCAGAGGAGCGATTCCATAATGAAATAGGAGATATCTGCCCTCTATGTGATCAACCAATAAAGAAAAAATAAGATGTTACCAAAAATTCCAAAACGACTCGAAAGACGCACTGAGTTCTACAACAAGATCGCTCTAATAATTGGAGAGCATCCTCAAGCAGGAAAGACTGCTCAATGTAAAGGAGCTTTCCAATGGGCAAAACGTTGGTATATGGTCTTTGAAGATGTAAAAACAAAATTTCAGTTTGTAATAGATAGTCCGTCAAATGTAGCTTGGGCAGAAACAAAAGATGAAAATAAGGCACGTTAATTCAAATATCTATGAGGTCACAAATGACCATGGAGATATTGTTTGGTTCAGAGGTACTTGGAGAAAGTGCCAAGAGTATATGAAAAAACATAAAGATAAGTACAATGGAAGTGCGTAACGCTGTAATCACAAGTACTATGCTGGGCATAGAGGATCATGGAATCATGTCCTTTTATCTCTATTTAGATTATGGAGGTAGTGGACAAGGAGCAGGAGGGTGGAGTTTGGATACTCCTGTTAAAATAGGAAATACTTTTCTTCGTAGAGTAGGAACGGCAGAAGGACTGTCTTTAATTATGAAAATCCTTGATGTTGTTGGAGTAGGAAAATGGGAAGATTTAAAAGGAAAGCACATTCGAGTTAAGCAAGACCATACTGCCGTACACGCCATTGGAAATATTATAAAAAATGAATGGTTGGACTTCTCACAATTCTTTGAAGAAATAAAGGAATTCACCAAACTAATTGAGCGATAAAATGGCAGCAATACAAAAACCATTCCAATTTGGAAAAGATATATGCAAAATATTTGGGTTAGACCCATTAACGACTAAAAGTATTACAATCAAAATTGTTCCTGACGATTTGGTTATTGTAGAAGTAGAAACTATCCTACTTGAAGCTCCGGCAGATGAGTTGATCATAGAAATGAACAAATACGAATTTAAAGTATATGAAAAGAACCAAAAGAACTAACCCAACTGCAATTTTATGTGCAGATTTTCATTTACGGGAAGATACTCCTACTGCTTTTACCGGGAACTTTCAAATAGAGCAGTGGGGTGTAGTTACCTTTATAAGCAATCTGCAGGAAAAATATGACTGTTATGTCATTCATGCCGGGGATTTATTTAATAACTGGAAACCCTCTCCATGGTTAATTACAATGGCGATGCGGCATCTGCCAAAACGATTTGTTACCATATATGGTAACA
>MTKX01014851.1_pt6 | contig 13168 bp, 8 predicted proteins | sample 1042771 | NCBI WGS metagenome assembly MTKX01 (sample SAMN06212183, study PRJNA360534) | anaerobic digester metagenome | biome: Wastewater treatment plant; material: sludge; isolation source: anaerobic digester fed with sludge from wastewater treatment plant | place: Denmark: WWTP Randers ... | reverse complement strand
TTGGGCTGGATCGCACCCATGTACCGGGCCTGGGGGCTGCCAGGCAGGTAGCCAAAGGCTTCGTAGCCCACACCAGCCATAGCCGCCTCCCGGATAGCCTGGATCTCGGGCTGCTCACCGGGTATCGCTTCCGGGGGAGCCTGGGGAGCTGTCTGGTAGCCCAGGGCTGCCAGGAAGGGATCGGCAGGGCTGGCAGGCTGCTCGACAGCCGTGCCGCGCCGGGCCTGCTCCAGGGCCGCGGCCCTTTGGGCCATTTCCGTCTCACCCATGCCCTGGTAGAGCCAGTAGCGGCGGAACTGGGATGCGATGTTGGCCACGGCTTGAGACTGGGCCTCGGAGCCCGTGGTCACTGCCCCGGCGATCATCTGGGCCATGGGGGAGCCAAGCGTGTAGCCCGCCACCTGGGCCAGGGTCGAGACACCGAACTCCTTTTGTACTTCCCGCTGAACCTGCCACGTGGGCACGCCCGCGGCCAGCGCCTGGGCATAGTCCTGCACCTTGGCGATCACCGTCTCGGTGGGCAGCCCGATCTGCTGCCCAACCCCGCCCACGATCTGGCCGGCGAGCATCCACTGGGCCTGCTGCGCGGGCTGCGCCACCGTGGGCAGCATGGTGAGCAGCGATTGCATCCCCGCGCCAGGTGCCACGCCGATGTAGCCCGCGAACCGCTCCACGGCGCTGGCATAGGCACCCGCCTGTCCAAGCTGCGCCATGGGCGCCAGTTGCTGGATGGCCGCTGCCGCCTGCCCGCCGTAGATTTGCTGCGGCGAGTAACCGCCCAGGGTCAGCAAGGCACCAAGCTCCCGGGCCTGAGCCGGGTCCAGGTGCAACCCTTCCAGGTTCTCCAGGTAGACCGACGCCTTGTCGATCTGGAAGGTGGTGGTACCCCGGTAGGNNTCCATGCCCGCCCGCTGCCAGAAGCTCGGCTGCCGGCGGATGCCCACTGCCATCTCGGCCTCGGTGCGCTGCATGGCCTCAAGCTCGCTGGCGGAGTACAGTTGCCCGGCCAGGGCTCCGCCGCCCAGGAGCAGGCCCGCGCCAACAGCGGCCCACGGTGCTACCGCCCCGATGGTGGCAGCCCCGGCGACGCCCGCCTTGCCCAGGATGCTGGCAGCGGTGGTGCCCACAATGCCGACGCCCAGGCCGGCGCCCAGGCCCTTCAAGATCGGCCCGCCGATGGCACCTATGTCCCTGCCCATCTGGAAGGTAGGCTCGATGCCCAGAAGCCCCAGGAGCCCGGCCTTCTGCTCCAGGGCGGAAACGCCCAGGCCGGTCTGGTAGCTGCGCATGGCAGCCTCGTACTCCATGATCTGGCCCAGGGGTCCCTGCATGGCCTCGGAGTAGGGGAGCCCGTAGGCCAGGCCCATCTGAACACCGGCTGTGGCATAGGGCATGGCCGCCCGCTCCCATTCGGCCACCTGTCCGCTGGTGTACCGCTGCACCACCATCATGCGGATGGCGGCACCGCCAATGCTGAACTCCTGCAAGAAGTCGGCCAGGGCCTCTCCCCCACGCCCGGCCCGAAGCCCGCCTGCCCGGAACAAGAGCTCTTCATCCCGGTCCAGGATGCGCCGGAGCCGCATTTCCTCGGGGCCGTGGGACTCGTCGGGCTTGCGACCCCGTCCGCTCAAGCCCAGGTACATCTCGGCGTGACGGCGCTGCTCAGGCGTCAGCATCCGGTCTGCGTCAACAGCGGATTCCATCTCCGCGATCTGCTTTCGAGCATCGGTGACGACGTCCCGCGCCCAGGGCCGGTAGGCTTCCGCCTGCTGCTCGTACTCGACAACCATCTTGTCCAGGACCCGGGCCGCATCCTTCATAGAGCCGGGAAGCTGCCTCACAGCCTCGGCAAGCTCGTCGCTGCCCAGGGCCTCCAGGTTCTCCTTGGCCTTGCGCACGTCGTCGGCCGTGAGCCGGTCCTGCCTGGACAACCCCAGGACCTCCTGGCCAATCCCGTGTGCCGCGCCCATCAGGGGGAGCTTTGTGGCCCACTCCCTGCGCTCCAGGGTTTCGATGTCGGATTCCAGCATGGGCAGGTAGTTGGTCACATCTTCAAGTTGTGGCGCGAACTGCGACCAACCCCGGGCCTGCATGGAGCCAGTCAGGTCCCCGTAGATGTCCCTGGCCACCTTCAAGACCCCCCGCTCCCAGGATGACAGGGGACCGGACAGGAGTTGCATCCGCATCCCCTCGTACTGCTGGAGCACGGGGCCGTAACTTTGCAGGCGGGCCACGTCGTGGGCAGTGAGGGCTCTGCGCTGGCCCTTCTGGAAGACCTCGATACCGCCCTTCTGCATGTAGTTCTGGAACCAGTCCATCATGGGCCGGAACTCTTCAGGGAAGGGCATGGTCACGTTGACGGGCGGAATCCCACTGCCCTGACCGCCACCGCCTGGATCGGGTGGGGGCGGCGGGGGCTGGTTTCCGCCGGAAAAGAGCCCCGTATAGACGTGGCTCGGAGTCTTACCACCGCTCGGGACATTCAAGCCCACGCCCAGGGATTCCACGGCCGCCTTGTACTCGGCAACGTCGGCCTCGGTCGCTTGCCCGCCCTGGAGCATGGCGTTCAGGGCCTGGCGGAAGAGGGTGGGGCGCGGCACCGCGCTGCGCCCGTGCTGCTCCTTGTACTGGCGGATACGCTCGGCCTCAGCCCGCAAAGCGTCAATGCCGCCCACACTGCCAATGGCCTGCTGCGCCAGGCTCATAGCGGGCGCGGGTTCCTCGGGTGCGCTCCAGGTAAACTCCCCTTGCTGCACCATCTCGAAGGGCAGATTCAAGCCCGCATCCTGGAGCAGTTGGGCGGCCTGTGCCCGTTCCTCGACAGACGTTCCGCCTTTGCGCATCAGGGTAATGTAGGCCTGACCCAGGGCATAGTCCTTCTGCAGGGCCTCGGCCGTGGTCCGCCCGATGCCGAACTTCTGCTCGGCATACTCATACACGTCCCGGCCTTCTTTCCCCGCCTCTTTCTCGATGCGGCTCATAAAGATGGAGCCGTAGAGCCGTCCAAAGGTCGTCTGCGTCAGCCAGTTATCCACTCCGCCCGTAACCCGGCTGATGGACTCCAGAAGAGGGGTGAGATCGGCCTTGCCCCTGTAGGCGGTAAAGGCCTGGGCGACCTCGGCACGGCCTTCCCTGGGAGCCATGAGGGCCGCAGCCTGTTCGGCGCTGAGAAGCGGATCGCTCTTCTCGGGATGTACCATCTCAGCCAGGGCCTCGGCCGCAAGACTCCGAATACCCAAGGTGCCCACGTTCCTGGTTGGGAACAACCTCTCGCCCGTGGGCTTGCGGAACTCGCCACCCTTCACGCTGTAGGTGGACAGGTCATACAGCTTTTGCACAGGCTCAGGCGGCAATTCCGGGCGCTGAGTGTGCTCATAACCCAGTTGATGTATCCGCTCCAGGGCAGCCATGGCCTGCTCATCGCCCGTGACCAGGGGCCATCCTTGACGCCGGAGAACGTTGAACTCGGGGCCGATGACGTCGTACAGTCGCTTGTTCTCTGCAATCTTCTCCCGGATTTCCTCGGGTGTCATATGACTTGCGCCCGCGATCTGGCTCTGAAGCCACTCCATAGCCTCTTGTACTGAGCCGATTTGGGGGCCTACCATCTCTTCGGTCAGGTCCTGGGCACCCATGGCCACGGCCTCCCGAGCCCTGCGCCCGAGCTCCTTGGCCATATCTCGGCTGATGACATTGCCCTCCTTGTCGTACCATGTGCCCTGCTCGTCCCTGGTGATCAGGCCGTTGAGAAAGCCATAGACCAAATCGCCATCGAAGTCACGGCCCAGGGCTTGCGCTGCATCCTTGCTAATGTAAATGCGATGGGGAGACAGGCCCCACTCCTTGACCTTCTCCGCGCCCACGGTTTGGAACACGAGATCCTTGGACCACGCCTGTTGACCCCTGGTGGGATAGCCCGTAAGCTGAATGGTCTCCCCTTCATCGTACCCGGGGAGGTGCATCTGCAAGGGCTCCAACTGTGGGGCCACAGACACCACGCCACCGGCCGCGTGTTCAGGGACAACGCCCATGGCCTTGCGCTGGCCCTTTTCGGACTCGGCGATGATGCGCTGGTGCAACTGCATCCGGGCGATATTCGAGAAGGATGGCGTACCCTTGATGCCCTCCCTGGCAAGGTCGTAGTAGCCATGGAGCAGGCCGGAGACTTCCTCTTCCTCCCACTCACCCGTGGCGGAGAAGTATTGGGCATCCCTGGGGGCCACGGTAGTCACCTGGGACTGGCCAACCATCCAGGCAATGTCCTCGGCGTTGCCGCCCGTCAGGGGCGACTCCAGGAGCATCCGGGCGATCTGATTCGGCGTAGCGCCAAGCTCAGACAGCTTCCAGGCCGTGCCGGCAATGGCCGCCTGTCTGCTCGGGTAGTAGGAACCCTCGGCCCAACCTTTCTCCAGATGGTGACGCAGCGCCCGCTCTTTCCCGGGAACATTGAAGGGCTCTACCTCAGCGGATAGGTCCGCGCCCTCTCCCGCCCAGCGGATAGGCATGGTGCCCTTGAAGGACCAGGCATCCATCATCCTGCGTACCACGGCTGCCCGCTCCAGGTCCGTGATGTTCTCGACGCCGAACTCTTCCATGGCCAGGCGCTCGGCCTCGAAGAGGGCTTCAGACATACCCTCGCGAACCTCGCCGTAGTCCAGGGCCTCGACGGGACTGACGGCCCGCCCGGTGGACGAAGCCACGGCGTTGATGATCCCCTGGTAAGCGGCCCGCATCTGGCGGGTTCCTTCCTCGGCTTCAAGGGCAGCGGCGAACTCAGGCTGCTCCATGCGAAGCTGCTGCAAGTCCTCCCACCCGATCATGGGCCTACGGACGCCATACTCCGTCTTGGCAAACTGCTTGAAGGTGGGACCCACCAGGGCAAACATGCGCTGCGTGATCTCGAACATATCAGTGCCAGGGATGGGCCGCGGGTCGCCTATCATGCTGGCCCTGAAGTCCTCCAGGGCAGCCTTGCTAACCTGAACGGGCATGTGAATCTCCCGCACCAGGTTAGGCAGTTCCCCAAGGAGCCACTGCAAGGCCCTCGGGCCAAGCTCGCCGTAGGATAGAGGCATCTCGCCGGCGCTCTCGTAGCCCAGCCTTGCAGACAGACGCTCTTGTTCACTCGGGGCCGCGTATGCCCACTCCCGCAGGAACTTGGTGTAGGCGTAGCCCTGGATGTCCTTGAGCTCGCCCATCCAGTGAAGCCCCAGGGGCCGGCCCTGAACGTCGGTGACAGTGCTCAGATCAAGGGGCACGTTCTGCGTCTTGGACTCGAACGCCTTACTGCCCACCACGGCCTGCTCGAAGGGCGCGAACTCCTGGAAGACCATGCGCCAGCCCTGACCCGTGGCACCCTTGGGCCGCTCGGACTCGGGGATGGGCGCTACGTCCAAAAGGCGGTAGCCCCACCATGGCGACTGGAAACCCACCAGCCCCTTGGCGGGCCGCACCCGTTCCCCGACACCCCACTCCTGACCGGGCTTTGCGATGCCTTGAAGGTCGCCCCAGTAATCCTCGACCTTCCAACCGCCCAGGGCCTCGCCCATGCTTGGGTCAACATAGCTCTGGCCCGCGCCGTAGGGGCTGCCGCCGATGACAAAGGCAGCGTTCACCTCGGAGAATATCTCGGGCACCGTCGCACCAGGACCGCTCTTGAGGGTCGCCTGCACCGTGGGCACCCCGCTCCAGGTCACGCGGGGATGCCGGCCGGGCATTGACAGGCGCTTGCCCACCCTGCTCGGGTCATAGGTCATAATGAAGCGGCCCTGCTCATCAATGCCCAGGTGTGATGCCCGCAGGGAAGAGAGGGCGTAGGCCCGCTCACCCTTCCACATGTAGTAGCCCTCGGGCACCTCGTAGCCGCCATACTCGTCCTTTTGCAGTTGGCTGACGTGAATGGATTGCAGGTATTGTTGACGGCGGTACTCGGGCAACTGGCGCCACATGGTCATGGACATGGGCGTAAGGCCCACCGCCGTCTCCTGCTTGTAGTATTGCTCGTAACCGGGAGCGTAGAGATCCATGAGGTAGCGGCGGGCTCCCTGCTCCCGGTACGTGACACCCCATCCCAAGTCGGCCCGGCCCAGTTGCTCGATGGCCTCCTGGCGGCTGATGCCCAACTTCATGGCCCAGGTGGCGATCCCGGCTGCCTGCTGGAAGGGGATGTTAACCCGCCGGGCGTACTCGGAGAGGTAGGGCGCCTCAAGCTCTCCAGGCACAAAGCCGCTGGTCATGCGGGGCCAGTGGGCAAAGGGCTGAGACTCCCGATGGCCAAACCAGCCGGTAAGGATGTCCTGGCCGGTGGGCTGGCGCACGGTGGCGCTGGCGATGGTGCCGCCCGATGTCCTGATGGACTCCACGAAGCCGGGAACCGTGGACAGGGTACCCGGCGTCATGGGCGGCACAGGACTCGGATTGGGTCGCTGTACCCAGGATGGCAACTCGCTGTACCGCCGCGCCCGATGGGCCTGGCGCAGTTCGCCGTAGGGCAGGGGCACGATCAACCCTTCGTAGGGATCGTCCTCAAGGTATTCTTCGCCGTAGTCTTCTTCGAAAAAGCCCTGAGACCACAGGTCTTCTTCCCACATCAGCTTTCCCTCATCAGCGACTGGTAGATCATGCCCGCCAGATCGATCATCTCCCAACTAAAGGCCGGTTGGTCCATCAGCCCGCCGTCCACCAGCAGATGCCCCGGCCACCGCTGGAGCTCAAACCACAACTCCAGCCACGTGGGGACTTTGGGCAGCTTGGGCGGTTCCCCTACCTGCCCAAAGTCCTCCTTCCACTGCCGCAGCCGTTCCCGGTAGGCTCTGTGGTCGCCCACGTAGTTGCGAACCTCCAGGTCAAGCTGCGCCTTTAGTCTTCCCCCCGGCTAGGGTTCCTCCAGTCGAAGTCAGGGTGGAACTCGTGCAGAAGCTCGATGATCTCCTTGGCGAGATCGGGGTCAAAGTCGGGCCGGTGCCAGACCTTGTAAAACCCCTCCCGCTGCTTCTGGCCCAGGGGCTTCATGGAAGCCCGGCAGGTCACACCGGGCACAAACAGCCTGTTGCCTTCGGCGTCCTCGACGCTGCACTCCACCAGGCACATGCAGACCTGCTCGGCCTCCAGGATGCTGATGGGGGTGCGCTCCCGCTGCCTGACCGTGCCCTGTTCCTCGGTGGTCCACTCCAGGACGGAGCGGGCCTGCATGGCGTCAAGCTGCTCCTGCTCCCATCGCGCAGGGCGCTGGAAGACCACGTATTCGTCCCCCTCCGGGTCCCACTTGCTCAAGGGAATCCGCTCCGACAGGATGATCCCGCCCAGTTTACGTGCCATTCTTTTGCCTCCTGATTAGATTGTGGGGGAGCGTTGCCGCTCCCCCTTTTTCCGTTAGATCGACGGCCAGTTGTAGGTTGGCCCAGTGCCATTCACCAGCTTCAGGTACCAGTCGTGACCGCTGACTGCGGGCTTCAGGGTACCAACCATGCCAAACTCCACCAGGTCCCCACCGCGCAGGGCCAGGGGTTGCGCTTGCCAGTCCACACTCGCGGCCCAGAAGGTCAGGGAGTAGGGCGTGGTGCCGGTGATGACCCCGGCGCTCTCCACCGTGACCTCGTAGCTGGAGCTATAGACCAGCGGCTCCCATTCCCCCGTGTCGTAGTACAGAGCCTGGTAGAGGGTCGGGTCTTCCCACAGGAAGCCGAACTGGATGGAGATGGCCCTGTTTAGCACCGGGAAGTCGTAGGGATAGGGGGACCCACCCACCATCACCCGGCGCAGGTCGGGGACGATGTTGGTCAGGTCCAGGACAACACCCGAAGTCGTTTTGGCGGGCGATCCCGCAATCTGGAAAGCGCCGTTGCAGGTGATGGGGCAGCTTTCCTCCGGGTTCTTGGCATCAAAAACCCAGGAAGAACCGTCCGGGTTGGTGGGCTTGCGGCCGACGAACTCGGCCCGCAGGGTTGCGAACTCGCCCGGGGTCAGGCCAAAGAGCAGGCGATAGGGCTTCAGGTCGGACATCTGCTCGTACAGGACGCTGGAGCCCGGCACCGTGCGTCGGGCCGTCAGGTACTTCTCGGGCGCTGTCTTGTCGGCACCGGCCGGGAAGTAGTGGGCGTACACACCCGTATCTTGGTTCACGCTGGACACAGAACCGGCAAAGCTGTAGAGAAGCCAGCCGATATAGTCGTCCAGCGCAGGCGGCATGACCAGGGCGCCACCGGACCAGACCCCCGTCTTGACGCTGCCACCGGGGATCAGCTTGCCGCCAACCAGAGGGCCAAGGGACCTTAGCATCTGGCTCGGGCTGAGTCCGAGAAGATTGCCCTGGTATCCGTAGAAGGTCGTAGCGGCTGTGTCCCGCGCAGTCTGCGGGCCAAGCCACACGCGACCCAGGGATGCAGGTTGCAGACTCATTGCTTCCTCCTAAGTACTTCTTGGTAGGCGTCGCGCCACAGGGACCACTTACGCTCTATGGAGCGTTGATCGTGAGCCCAGGTCCACGCCCGGCGGGCGAGACGCATACGCAGGTCGTGATCGTCTATCAGTCTCTCTATGGCCCCGTACCACGCCTCAGGCGTGTGCTCTATCGTCAGGCCGCGTTTGTTCCCGCCCGTGACCCGGCGATAAAAGTACACGTCCGACGTGATCGGCACGGCACCGCCATTTTTTCCGCCCGGAAAAAGGCGACCAGCAGCCATCCCCTCGACCGCCTTGATCTCGGACTTGGCCCAGTTAAAGGGATCGTCCGGGATCAAGGGACAGAGAACGATGTCGGCTTGCCTGATAAGGTGGGCATAGCCATTCGTGTAGTCTGCGAAGGGCACAAAGCTGGCCCTATCCGGGTATCGTTTCACCAGGTCTTCCAGGTAGTCGGGGAGATACCCGGCACCCAGGAAGACGGCGTTCCCGTGCTCCACCATGATGCGGGGCAACACCGTCTCCAGCACCCGCCAGTCCTCTTGGTGGGTATGGGAGCCCGTGAGGGCAATGACCACGTGATCCTTGGGCCACAAGTCCCACCTGTCCCACCCCTGCCATTCGTGCCAGGCAACGCAGTTGGGCAGGACGTAGACACGCTGGCCGGGCGCTACCTTCTGGATCAGTTCCTTGAGGTAGGGCGTGGAGACCGTAACGGCATCCACTTCCCGCGCCATCTGGAGCAAGAGGTCCGTGTGCTCGTAGCCCAGGTCCCGGCTTTCGGTAAAGTAGTCGTCGTCATACTCCAGGACCATGGCAATCTTGCCCTTCATGATGCGCACCAGGTCCAGGAAGTAGGACTTGCGCTCCAGGGTGATGCCCAGGTGCTTCTCGGCGGCATCCAGGATCTCGGGCTTCGCCTCATCTTCCAGGTAAGGAGTGGGGCGGTACCGGGGCAACAGCCACAGGTCATAGTCGGTGGGCCTGACCGGGTACTTGGACTTGGCCCAGTCCCGGATGACGCCGATGGGCGCCCAGTCGTAGACCCCACCGTGCTTCCGCAGTTCCTCGAAGGGGATGCGGAACCTGTAGTGGTTGCAGCCGTCCATGAACCCATCGTCGCGCAAGTGCGCAGCCAGAACCTTACCAGGCATTGGTACTCCACTTGGAGGCGACCTTGTACCAGATGCGCATGAACTTGCGCACCTGGACGGACTCACCCGCCTCAACGTCAGTCCAGAAGTCACCCAGGAACGGCCCATCCACGACAATCTTGCCGTAGCTGTCGCGGATGGGAGATCCCGTCCCGATCTTGGGGCCTGCTTCCATGATTGCCTTAAAGGCCCGGTTGACCACCACGGCAGCCACCTTGGTCACGTCCTCGCGCTCCACAACCCTCCCGATCTGAGGAAAGTAGAGGCCAAAGACCTCGAACTCCAAGGTAAAGGCCGCAGATTCCAGGGAGCCGCCGCCGATGAGCACCCGCCCGCTGGTGATCCGGTTTCGCTCGTTCTCCAGGTAGAGGTTCCCACCGGAACGCTCTTGCATGAAGGACAGCGGGCGGTGGGGCCACGCGGACGGGCTTTCCGGATCGTTCTCGTGGATCATGATGGACACCGCCTCAGGCGACGCCTGACGCGGCCCGAGCTTGACCAGGACCGCCCGACTGACATCGCCCGTATCCACCGCCGTCTGGCAAGCAGATACCATCAGGTCCTTGAGGGCCAACATGATCAAGTCCTCGATCCCGGACTCGACAGGCAGGCTCATTGCTTCATCCTCACGAACTCCCAGACCGCAGGGGCCTGGGCGTGGTTGGAGATCAGGGACCAGTACAGGGCTTCCCACCGGGACGCTTCTTCTTCCAGTGGGTTGCCCACGTTCTGGTCTCCCCGGCGAGCCCATTGCTCAAGTTGGGCTCGCCGGGCAGACGATGGATTGAACGCCAGAAAGGCGGCGTAGGCATAGATGGCTTCCTCTCCCCACCGATTCCGGCTCAGGTCGATAGCATCATCCTCTTCCGTCAGCCAGTCGTCGTGATAGGCGCCGTAGAAGAGACTGAAGGTATCCGAGTAGGGAGCCCGCGGCAGATACAGGTACCCCTTGTCCGGGTAGTCAAGGACGTAGCCCGCGGGCTCGTCGTTGATGGCCCAGACGCCGGGGGCCATGTTCAGCCGCGATACGGTCTCGGTGTCGCCCGCTCCCTGGAAGCCGCCCCGCACGAACCTGTCCGCGACAAAGTCCTCGGGCAGGAGATACGTGTGTGCATCCCCCTGCTGGTCCGTGGCGACGGTGTAGACCTGATGGGTTGGGATAGGGACGTCGTGGGTGAACTTGATGAGGGCGTGGTTCAGGAACAGGTCAAGCTCATCGTCGTTGGGCCACAGCTTCTTGTTGCTGTCGTTGAGGTACACCCTCAACCGGGAGCGAAGCGTAGCGAGAGAGATAGCTGCCATCGCTATGCACCCGTCGCCATGTGTCCGTGGAAGTTCACGTAGCCGGCGCTGAAGACGACACAGGCGGTTTCCGTGCGGAAACGGCTGTAGTCGTAGTAGCCGTCCCAGGACAGCCGGAACATCGCTTCCAGGTCGTCCACCGCAGGCGGCACATGAAGCTGAGGCGGCTGCGCAAAGCCACCGACCACAGCACCCGGGGCAGCCTGGATGACGCACACGTGAATGTGTTGCCCCTTGGTCAGGTAGGCATACACCCCCGAAGCGAGCTCCGTGGTGTAGTCCCGCATGATGGGCTTGTCCAGCATGACGCGCCCGTTCTTGTCGTCGATGCCGACGATGATGCGGTCCACCTTGGTGCCGTCCGTGGGCAGCGGAGCGTTGACCACGTCGAAGGGCGGGGTTTGCCCGTCGCTCCGCAGGGTATGGATGCTGATCTTGTCGCCTACCTTCAGGTTGGAGATGGAGCCGACGCCAAAGGAGCCAAGCTGGATGTAGTGAACCTGCGTGCCCTTCTTCTGGCCCACCTCGTAGGTGCCCAACACCTTGGTGCCGCTGCCGTCCGCACCCGGATCGGGGGAGCCGTCACCGGCATGGATGGCCGCCGAGATCGGGGCCTGAGCCGTGATGTTCCCGCAGTTGAACAAGGTGTTCACCGGGTGGTTGATGTAGCGGATGCCCTTGGTCTCGCCCACCTCGTAGCGCAGAAGCTGGCGCATCCCCTCCGCGTTGTAGCGCCGGACGGAGATGTACTCGTCGTCCTTCTGCGCAGAGTGAACCTGGCCGGGGCTGGCGTAGGCCACTGCCGTCAGGCCACCCGGCTGATTCGGGTCTACCACTTCGTGGTAGGCGAAGCCAAGCTGGATGTCGGCTGCCATGTTTGGGTCGAACAGGTCCGCATCGCTGATGTCACTGAAGCCCGAGCCGCCGCCCACGAAGTAGGCCGTATGCAGCCCCACGAAGGCGTTGCGGATCTGAACCTCCATCGTGTCGATGATGGAGTTGCCCAGAAGCTGGCGGCACAGCCCGGCCAGATTGCCCGCACCACCGACGCCCCCGGCGGTAAAAAAAGTGACCAGGGGATCCCATTTGTGAAGGGCGATCTTGTCACCGTAGTGGTGCATACCGATGCGGATCTGCCAGCCGTCCGTGTAATTGGAGTCAAGCCAAATATCACGGAGGCCGATAGCGTCGATGGACGGCTCCAGGTCATAGATGCCGGTCCAGATGATGGTGCCGGTGCGCTGCGCGGTGAAGTCCACCTTGATGGGCACCATCTGGCCGTAGTTGGAGCGGATGCGGTACGCTCGCTGCAAGAGAGGGACGTACCAATCCCGCTGGTTGATGTCCCAGGCCGACCACGGTTCTTGACCGTAAAAGCTGTCGAGCCCGGTCGTTGCACTCCTAGCCATTGTGTTCCTCCGTTAGAGTTTCTTCAGAGGACCCTCACGCGAAGTTGGCAGGGAGTCGGCCTTGCAGGTTGGCAACCGTCCGGGTGAGATCGCGCACCTTGCGCGAGAGCTCGCTGATGCCCATGGACGGTTGCAGATTGCCCTCGTGCTCTTCTTGCACTTCGGGCATTTCCAGCAGTTCGAAGTACCTGGCTTCCATGGTCGCCTGCTCCTGGGCAGTGAGCTCGTCCCACGCAGCATCGCCCATGAGGGTCATGATGTCGTGGAGCTCCTTGACCAGGTCGCCGGCACCCTGGGGTGCGCTCGGGGCGCTGCCAGGCATGTGCCCCTTGAGCACATCCTTCTGTGCATCACTCTTGAGACCCTTCAGGCTGCTGACAAAGTCATCAATGACAGACCGCTGGCCGGAATCGTCCAGCGATCCGTCGTCCTTCAGGGTTGGGGGCACGACGGTGATGTGCTTCCTGAACTGGCCAAGGGGCAGGCCCGTGGCCTTCTCGTACTCGTCCAGGAGCATATCCCGGTACTGCTGCGCCTTTTTGGCCTGGATCGCCAACTCCAATGCATCGGGTCCGGGTGCAGCGTTATCCCCCTTTCCGCCGGAAACGGGTGCCGGGGCGGCCTTCTTCTCGGGCGCCTGCGGCTGCTTCAGGGATTCCATCAGTTGGGCCATCTGCTGGCTCATGGTCTGAACCGTCCCGCGGAGATCGTTGAACTCCTTGGTGACCCACTGATTGAGGCCCTTGTAGCGTTCCTCGTAGTCCGTGACCGGGGGGTTGGGCCGCGTTTGCAAACGGTGCGAGTCCGGGCCTTGATCAACTGCCGGAGTGGCCTGCGGCACTTGCGCGTTGAGGCCGGGGCCAATGCCGGGGTTATCAGGCTGCGGATTCTGATCGGACATTT
>MTKX01002995.1_pt2 | contig 13172 bp, 9 predicted proteins | sample 1042771 | NCBI WGS metagenome assembly MTKX01 (sample SAMN06212183, study PRJNA360534) | anaerobic digester metagenome | biome: Wastewater treatment plant; material: sludge; isolation source: anaerobic digester fed with sludge from wastewater treatment plant | place: Denmark: WWTP Randers ... | reverse complement strand
CTCCCTGTCACCGTATTTCATACCCATTGCCTGCTCGGTCTTTTTCATGGCTTCCCATACTTCCGGCATCAGTTCTGCCGGAAGCTGAGTGTTGTTCTCATAATACTCAGTACATACCTCGGTGGTGATTGTGAACCCTGCCGGTACCGGAAGGCCAAGAAGACACATCTCAGCCAGGTTGGCTCCTTTGCCGCCAAGCAGATTTTTCATATCTGCCCTGCCCTCGGCTGTCTTGTTTCCGAAGGAATAAACTCGCTTAACTTTTGACATATTCGATCTGGTTATTGATTAAAATCTCTTTTTTTTCGAACCGCAAAGGTAATAAAAAGGAGTAAATAAAGAAATATCCTTTTTCCTATTTGCAGTGGTTGCCTTTCCTGGCAGTGAGACAATGTATTTGTGCCTGTTGAAGCAGCCTGTTTCCGGGTCCGGAAGCTGCAGCATTACCGGCGACGGGCCCTGGGATGATACATTAAAACAGTGTCACGCAGGTAGCTGCGGTCAATATGTGTGTAGATCTNNGGTGGGTGGCAAAGGAGTGGCGGAGGGTATGCGGACTTATTGTTTTCGTTATCCCGGCTGCGGCAGCACAATCCCTGACAATGTTGAACACCATCACCCGTGTCAGCTTCCTGCCCCGACGGTTCAGAAACAGGATGTTGATGTCGATTATTACCGGCATCATCATCCGGCGTTCCATGTAATTATCTATCTCCTTTAGCGTTACAGTGCCTATCGGCACTAACCTTTGCTTGTTACCCTTCCCGGTGACGGTAACGAAACCCTCACCACGGTGGATGTCAGTGAGACGCATGTTGACCAGTTCGGATACCCTCAACCCGCATCCGTACATGGTTTCAATAATTGCCCTGTTCCTGTGTCCTGCCGGTACGCTCAGGTCTATCGATGCAACCATCCGGTCGATCTCTTCCACAGACAGCACCTCCGGAAGTTTCATTCCTGTCCTTGGCAGCTCCAGCAGCGCAGACGGATCATCGGTGACGAGGTTTTCAATGAGCATATACCTGCAGAATGACCTGATTCCCGAGATGACCCTTGCCTGGGTCCGCACTGCATCGTCCCTGGTTGCAATAAATGCCACGAAATCGCTCAGGTCCCTGTAGGTGAGCGCTGACGGCCAGGTCCCCGGCCTGTGTGATTCCACCCAGTCGTGCAACCGTCGTACATCAGCCAGGTATGCAGCAACACTGTTCGGCGAAAGCGAACGCTCGATCCTGAGATACCTGCCGAAACCCCTGATGGCATCTGTCCACGATATTGTCATAGGCTCATGTTGCTGCTCCCAAAGTTATATCTTATAACCGTCTTAAATCCGGTCATTTCTTTATTTTTGTACTGACAGATACAACCATCAGCGTGGCAGAAAAAATGACGATAGAAATTATCAACGGGCCAAATCTCAACCTCCTCGGAAAGAGAGAACCGGCCATTTACGGAACCGAAGGATTTGAATCCGTTCTCAACCGGCTGAAGGAACGTTTCCCGCAGGTCTCATTCAGGTACTCGCAGTCAAATATTGAAGGAGAGCTTGTGAACAGGATACAGGAAGCCGGAAGCACTGCAGACGGAATCATCATCAACCCCGGAGGCTATTCCCATACATCCGTGGCCATGGCCGATGCTGTCGCCGCAATCACCATACCGGCAATAGAGGTTCATATCTCAAACCTCCTGACCAGGGAGGAATTCCGGCATACAAGCCTCACCGGGCGGTACTGCAGGGGCACTATCATGGGAATGGGAACTGACGGCTACAGGCTCGCGGCAGAGGCTCTCATCGAAATTCTGAAAAAATAAGCTGACTATGGCAAGAAGCCTGCTCAAGAAGAGAACCAAGATAGTTGCAACCATTTCCGACAGGAACTGCGAGCCCGCATTCCTGCGCAGGCTCCATGAAGCCGGAATGGATGTTGTCAGGGTCAATTCTGCCCATCTTGATACCGACGGCGTAAGGAAGATTGTGGCAAACGTACGCAGCATATCTGACAATATTGCCGTACTCCTTGACACCAAGGGACCTGAGATTAGAACAACCTCATGTGAAGAACCCCTGAGATTCCACAAGGGCGACACAGTCAGGGTCTCCGGCAATTCGGCAGCCGGCACCACCCGTGAGGTTATCAATGTTAACTACTGTGATATTGCAAAGTATGTCCCGGAGGGAGCTGTCATCCTTATTGATGACGGCGAGCTTGAGATAAAGATTACCGGCCGTGAGGGCAAAACCCTGACCGGAAGAATAGAAAATGACGGTATTCTGGGTTCACGCAAGACTGTCAACATTCCCCAGGTAAGGATAAACCTGCCTTCGGTGAGTGAACGTGATCTCGGTTTCATAGACCTGGCGGTTGAGCTTGACATTGAATTCATAGCTCATTCATTTGTCAGGTCAAAGGAGGATGTGCTTGCGGTTCAGCGTCTGCTTGACCGACGGTCCAGTGCAATAAAGATCATCTCCAAGATAGAGAATCAGCAGGGGGTGGATAATCTCGAGGAGATCATGGATCACTCTTACGGGATCATGGTTGCCAGGGGTGACCTTGCCATCGAGGTTCCCTTTGAGCGGATCCCCGGCATCCAGCGAAACATCATCGCCAGGTGCATTGAGAAGCGCAAGCCTGTGATAGTAGCAACGCAGATGCTTCACTCGATGATTCAGAATCCCAGGCCCACAAGAGCCGAAGTGAGTGATGTGGCCAACGCTGTCTACAGCCAGACGGATGCCCTGATGCTCAGCGGAGAGACTGCTGCAGGAAAATATCCCGTAGAGGCGGTCAGAACCATGACTCGCATTGCCTCCGAGACAGAGAAAGAAAAGGACCAGTACATCGAGATGCCAGCCGGCACACTGAGCGGACCGGTTTCAGCTTACCTGGCAAAGGTGGCTGTGAAAACCTCTATCAGAATAAAGGCAAGAGCTATCCTGGCTGATACTGTCAATGGCACTGCCATCAGAAACATGGCTGCTTTCAGGGGTATTAACCCGGTCATCGCACACTGTTATTCACACCGGACCATGAGAGAACTGGCGCTTTCATATGGCGTAATCCCCATCTTCATTGAAAAGAAAATGTCAGTTGATGAGTTCATCCATGTCTCGGTAAGGGAGCTCCTGAGGAATTACACCATGAAAGACAGCGACATAGTTGTGGTGCTGGCCGGCAACTTCTCCAGAGGCACCGGGTTCTCGTTCATTGAGGTAGGCACTGTTGACTACCTCAGGGAGAGGGCAGGGGTGACCGAACAAGACCTGATGGCTTGATTTTTGCTGCAATTAAATCCGTGCCGGCATGAAGACAATAACACTCACACTCCTGCTCCTGATCCATCCTGTACATGTTTCACTTACAGGTATAGATTATGACGGCGTGAACAGGGTTTGGTCAGTCTTTGTTAAGGTCTGGAGTGATGACCTTGAAGCTGATATGAACCTTGGTCTGAGCAACGGCGGCGAAATAACCGGCAGCACTGATGAGAGGTATTTCATGTATCTTTCTGACAGGGTCATGATACTTGAGGATGGGAAACCTGTAAACATGGAACTGTTATCAGCCGGTGCTGACGGTCTGGAACATCGCTTCACCCTCCGGGCAAAGGGCAGGAAAAGAGTGAAGAATGTTGCCGTGATGAACCGTATCATGACCCGGCTGTATGAAGACCAGGCAAACATGCTCCTCTTTGGCTATGGAGGTACAGAGGAGGGTTACAGGTTCACTGTAACCGATACATTGAAGAGTTATCTTGTGAAATGAAACGGAGTGAGATGAGAAGACGATTTTTTTATGCACTGTCATTGTTGCTGGCTGTGACTTTCAGCGCTACCGCAACACACAACAGGGCAGGGGAGATTACATACAGGCAGATATCGGACCTCACCTTCGAGGTGACGGTAACCACATTCACCTACACACTGAGCAAGGCAGACAGACCGGCACTTGACGTCGAATGGGGTGATAACTCTATCACCAACGTGGCAAGGATCTCAGAGACCATTCTGCCGAACAACTACAAGAAGAACGTCTACGTGGCGGAGCATACCTATCCCGGACCCGGGGTTTACAGGATTGTGGTTCAGGACCCGAACCGGAACTTCGGAGTGGAAAACATTCCCAACTCGGTAAACGTCGTTTTCTCCATCTCTACCATACTCATTGTTAACACTGCCGTTGGCAGGAACAGCACTCCCGTGCTGCTCAATCCGCCTTATGACAAGGCTGCCCTGGGGCAGATATTCATCCACAACCCTGCAGCCTTTGACCCCGACGGCGACAGCCTTTCATACAAGCTCACCGTGTGCACAAGGGAGGATGGCAAACCGATTCAGAATTATGTGCTGCCTCCCGCTTCCCGTAAGTTTTATGTTGATTCCATATCAGGTGACCTGGTCTGGGATGCCCCCACTGCCATAGGTATCTACAACGTCGCCATGGAAATACAGGAATGGCGCGCAGGCATCAAGATCGGGATCGTGGTCCGCGACATGCAGATTGAGGTTTACGAGACAGACAACAAACCTCCTGTGACATCACAGCTTAATGACCTGTGCGTTGAAGCCGGCCAGCAGGTTACACTCGACATACAGGCCACCGATGCCGATCTTGATTCAGTGACTCTGCTGGCAACCTCGGGCATCTTTACCTCCACTGACTGTCCGGCTGCCTTTACCACACTGTCACGCATCGCCGGCCATACTACGGCGCGGCTGAGCTGGACACCATGCCATAATGCGGTCAGGCACCAGCCATATGATATTATCATCAAGGCAGAGGACTCCAACAGGGAGCTGCAGCTGGTTGATATTGACAACATGAGTATAAAGGTGCTGGGACCCTCCCCCGTGCTGCTGACAGCCGTGCCGCAGGGCAAGGTGGTTCAGCTTTCCTGGGCAGGGTATGTCACTGACCAGGTAGCAGGGTTCAGCATCTACAGGCGCGAGGGTGCATCCACCCTGCCGGCCGACCCTTGCTATGACGGCATACCTCCGTCAGCAGGATTTGTAAAGGTCGGGTACGCCGGAGGACCCGGAACCGTCAGCTTCACCGATTCTGACGATGCCCTGGAGGCCGGTACCGAATATGCATACAGGATTGTGGCCGTCTATCCAAACGGTACGGAGAGCAAACCATCCAATGAAATAGTCACCTCGCTGATTACGGGTATCCCCCTGATCACAAATGTCTCGGTCCGGAACACCCATGCTGTGAACGGATCTCTGACCCTCGCATGGCAGAAGCCTGGCCGCCTTGACACCATACCTGCCAACGGACCCTATGAATATCTTATTTACCGTGCAGAAGGAATAGCCGGCACCTCATGGCAGCTGATACATACCCTTCCGACAACAGACCTGAATGACACGGTTTACATTGACACCCTGATCAACACGCTTGACAAGGGGTGGGTATACAAGATTGAACTGTATAACAATGCCCCGGGAAACAGGTTCCTGATAGGTGATCCGGGCATAGCTTCGTCACTCTTCCTTACCGCACTTCCCGGCGACAGAAAGGTTCGCTTTGAGATGACCCGGAATGTGCCGTGGATCAACACCTCCTATGACTTTTACAGGTACAACGGCTCGACCTGGGAGCCGGTGGGTTCAACAAACCAGCTGACCTTTACTGACGGCGGCCTGGTAAACGGCACCGAGTATTGCTATTATGTTGTTTCCAGGGGGGGCTATCAGGGCACCGGAACACCGAAGAACCTGGTAAACCTCTCACAGCGTGCATGCGCAGTGCCGGTTGACAATGAACCGCCCTGCACGCCGGCCCTGACGGTGTCATCACAATGTGACAGTCTTTATAACACAGTCAGGTGGACAATTGAGGATCCGCTCTGTCTTGATGATGTGACAGGATACAAACTCTATTACAAACAGACCACAGAGGAGGATCTTACGCTGCTGGCAACCATAAATGACAGGGAAGTAAGAAAATATGTTCACTCACTTCCTGACTATGTTGCAGGCTGCTATGCCATCTCAACATTTGACCAGATCGGTAACGAGAGTCCCCTGTCAACGATGGTTTGTGTTGACTCATGCAACTTCTATGAGATACCGAACGTCTTCACACCCAACGGTGACGATTTCAATGACTGGCTGCTGGCGAAGACCTCCGCACTGGTTGAGAAGGTTGAATTCAGGCTCTTCAACAGAGCCGGAGTGCTGGTATTCAGTACCCAGGAGCCCAGACTGAACTGGGACGGAACATATAAGGGCAGGGTGGTGCCGACAGGTGTTTACTACTATGATTGCGAGGTGTTCGAGAGAAGGATCAGCGGACTGGAACAGTTCCACCTGAGCGGTTTTATCCATGTCTTTGCCGAAAAGGATGCAGGGCCCGGTATTATTGAAGGTAAAAAATGAAAACAATGAAAAAGATACTGTTCAGCCTGGCTGTTCTGCTGGCCTCACAGATTATGTCAGGCCAGACGGGTTACGAGACCCTCCTCAGGGCAATCACCCTTGCCGGCAGGGGAGAAGCAGGAGAGGCTGCAGCACTTCTCGCAGGAACGGATGAACTAAATGGCGACGCCAACCTCCTTTCAGTCAGGGGTGACATCTACCTCAGGGCATCCATGATCAGGGAGGCAAGAGCCGATTTCATGAGGGCGGAGAACCTTAGCCAGGGATCAGGGCTCTATGGCCTTGCCAGGTGTGCTGCAGCCGGTGGCGATGCAAAGACTGCTGTCTCATTGCTGGAAGCCCACCTTAAGTCTGCCCTGAGGAAGCCCGAGCCGGAGATCATGCTTGATCCCTCATTCAGGTCTGTCTCTTCCTCACCTGAGTGGAGAGCGCTCTGGAAGAAGGACTGGTACAGGGGTGATGAGAGGAAAAGCTGGGAGATAGACTATTACCTTAAATCAGGACGCAATGACATGGCAGCGGGGGCATACGCCGAGCTGGCATCACTCTATCCTGAAAAACCGGTTACCGAATACTGTCACGCCTGCATCCTCATGAGCAACGGCAAGTACCGTGAGGCAGCGGATATCCTTGAAACCATCACCGGGAACAGTGATGCTCCGGCAGGATGGCTCTATACCCTTGCTGAAGCCCGCGAAGGGGAGGGAAGCGCCTACGCTGCGGCAGCCATATATGACAGGATGATCAGCGCCCATGTTGCTGACCCTGCATTGCTGCTCAAAAGGGCACGCATGCTGATCAGGTCCGGAGACAGGGAGGCTGCGAAGAAGGAGATGCAGAGGTATATTTCCATTGATCCTGACAATACCGAGGCGCTCGGGCTGATCGGAAAAACATATGCGGAAGAGGGGGCAATATACGAAGCGCTGCCCTACCTGAATGACAATGTCGACAAGCATCCCGGCGAGGCCTCTTCCTTCAGGCTGCGGGGTGACGCGTGGCTCGCAGCGCGTACCTGGGACAGGGCTGCCGAGGATTATACAATGAGCCTTGACCTGGATCCGGAGAACGGCAATGTGAACCTTAACCTCGGGATTGCACTCATAAACAGCGGCAGAAGTGATGATGCCTGCTATTACCTCCGCAAGGCAAGGAGTCTGGGAGTGAAGGAGGCAACTGATTACCTCGCCAGGTACTGTATCAGGTAAAAAAAAGGCGCCATTGCAGCGCCTATCTTGAATTCTTCAGTATCCTGTCATAAAGATCTTTGGGCTTGAACGGCTTCAGCACGTAGTCATTGATAGCCAGGTTCTCAATCTTGTCATGAGCCTCTGACATCACTGCAGCGGTGAGAGCCACAATCGGTATCTGGCTTATCTTCCTGTCAGTCGAACTTCTTATGATCCTCGTAGCCTCAATGCCGTCCATGACAGGCATGTGAAGGTCCATGAGTATGAGGTCGAAGTCCTGCTTTCTGATCTCCTCCAGCGCCAGTGCCCCGTTTTCGACGTGAGTGACCTTAACACCCCAGCTTTCAAGGAATTTATTGGCAACGAAGAAGTTGATCTTGTTGTCTTCCGCAACGAGAATCTTCTTCCCGACAAGAGCCTTCATGCTGTCCGATGCGGTTCCGCGCTCTGCCGTTCTGGGCTCTGCAGCCGGCATGCTGTACTCAATGGAGAACGTGAAAACCGAACCATTGTCAGGCTCGCTTGTCACGCCGATGGTGCCTCCCTGGAGATCAACCAGCCTCTTGCAGATTGCCAGGCCCAGTCCCGTCCCGCCATACTTGCGGGTGGTGTCAGACGATGCCTGTGCATAGCTCTCAAAGATCTCCTCCTGCTTCTCGCGGGCTATCCCGATGCCCGTATCAGCTACCGAGAACTCTATTACCGCCCTGCCCTCCTGGCGGTCTTTTACAGAAGCCTTCAACGTCACTCCTCCCTGCGATGTGAATTTCATTGCGTTTGAAAGCAGGTTGGAAAGTATCTGGTTAAGTCTGATGGGGTCACCGATTAGGGTCACCGGCAGATCAGGACTCTTCTCCAGGGTGAAGTAAATACCCTTCTCGAGGGCCCTGTGGCTGTATGACCGCTTTATGTCTTCAAGCATGCTTGTCAGGTCAAACTCGGTCTTTTCAAAGACGATCTTGCCTGCCTCCATCTTGTTGTAATCAAGGATGTCATTTACAAGGGAAAGGAGGTGGTTGGCAGAGAAGCGCAGCGTATTTATGTAGTCCATCTGGTCTTCACGCGGATCACTCTGCCACAGCAGGTTGGTAATGCCGATCACTTCATTCAGCGGAGTGCGTATCTCATGGCTCATGGTAGACATGAACTGCTGCTTGGAGAAAGCAGCTTCCTCGGCCCTCTTGCGGGCAGTGATGAGATTGTCAAGCATCCTGCGACGCTGTAATGTAAGCACTATCTGGTTGGCGATGAACTCAAACACCTGCAGGTCTTCATTGGTGAAGGCATCAATCTTCTTGTAGTCCTGCAGGCAGATGGCTCCTATCACTTCGTCATCCATCCTGAGGGGCACACCCATCCAGATTTTGCAAGGTGATCCGACCAGGCTGATGGCGCCGGTCTTCTCAATCATGAGAATGTCATTCTCATCGAGCAGCACAGCCTTATTGTTCCTTATAACCCATCCGGTGAGGGTGTTCCTTGCAGCCGTCTCCTGGAAATGGTCACGCTCGTCTGCGAAGAAGGGGAAAGTGAGAGTATCCTTTTCCCTGTTGTAAAGCGCTATGAAAAAGTTGTTGACGTTCCAGAGCTTGCCGATCTCCTTTACTATGGTAGGATAGATGTCAAAGATGTCAGAGTCCTGCAGCGCAACAGTAGAGATATTATACTGGATCTCCTGCATCAGTCTGCTCTTTATCTCCCTCGAGATATCACGGTAGATGCCCAGGAAGGCTATGGTCATGTCGTTTGAAATGACCGACGAGGCAATCAGTGAAACATTTATCCTGTTTCCCTGCTTGTCCTTCCTTATCGTTTCAAGGTAGCCCGTTCCGCTGGAAAGGGCCGTCTCATCAATCTTTACCGCTTCATCCCGAAGCTCCTCCGGGACAACGAGGTCATCAATCATCCTGTTCATCGCCTCATCGGCATCATAGCCGAAGAGATGGGTAAAACCCTGGTTGATCCGGATGATACGCCCGTCGAAGTCGGTCAGCACAATGGCTTCGGGAGCAGCGTCAATCAGGTGCTCCAGGAGAGCCTTCTCGTTCGAGAGTTTCTGTTCATATTCCTTGTGCTTGCTTACATCGGTCAGGACGCACCTGTAACCGGTCACCCTGTTCCTGATGATGATCGGACCGGCGTGAAAAAGTACCGATACGTTCCTTTTCCGCTTGTTTACCAGGATATACTCATCAAAGGTGATCTGGCCGGGGCCGGTCAGGCCGGAGAGCTCCCTCATCAGCCTGTCAAGATCGTCGGGCATGAAGAGCGACGACAGTGTGACACCGCTGGCAAGGTCGTTGTTGTCAAACCCCAGTGTCATCATTCCCTGGGTGTTCATGAAAGTGACGTGTCCCCCGGTGTCAATCTCCATTATCATCTCAGGGAGCAATTCGGCGAAGGTCTCGAAAACGATTCCCTGCTTAAGGATTTCGCTCTCCCTTTCCTTCTGTGCTTTACCGGCCTCCCAGGTAATAAGTATGTCTCCTGAAGAAAGCAATAATCCGATATAATATCCTGAGTCGTCACTGCCGTCCGGGGAGACGGGTATCTTGTACGGACGATGGCTTGATTCCAGGTTCTCGAGGAGCGAGAGGAATGTTTCGTTCCTGGCAAACGGTGTTTCACCGATCTCCTTGCCAAGGACATCCTTGCGGTCAATCTGCTCCACATCCTCAGCCCTGTAGTTGAAGTCGATGATGAAATGTTTGTTTTCACCCTCCCGCCTGAGGATGATGGCATAGCTGCTCATGGAATCGAAAATCTCCCTCAGGATCTTCTCCGACTCAGCCCGGGCAAAGCCTCCGTTCAGCGCACTGATGTCATTATAGTATGTGATGAGGAATATCTCATCGCCCAGGAAAACGGTGCGGGCACTGAAGAGAAAAGTTCTCTCATCACCTGAACGCATCCTGAGTTTGATCTCGAGGTCACTCACCTTCTTCAGCCTCGAGAGAAGCCTCATGTACTTGCGGCTCTGAATGAGATCGACATATAGCTGGATGTCATCGGAGGTTTTGCCGATGATCTCCTCCTTACTGTAACCGGTGGTGTCAAGAAAAGCCTGGTTAACCTCTATGTACTTCTGGGTCTCGAGGTTACTCAGGGTGATCAGCTGGTTCGTACTGTTGAAAGCCAGCTCGGGGATTTCTGCAAGATGTCTGAGAGAGGTCAGGTACTCCGCGGAGTGTTCCGGTTCATTGACTGACTCTTTTCTCTTTTCCATCTGGATGTCTGGTGTATACATTAAAAGGGGAATAGCTGTCCGGCTGAACAAATTTACTCATATATGCATGAATTATAACGGACTTTCCCGCCAACTTATTTTCCCGAATGAGATGCGTACCATGCGCACCACTGTTTTAGTCCGCATTCCTGGCATCCGGGCTTTCGTGCAGTGCAGGTATAACGGCCGTGGAGAAGCAGCCAGTGATGTGCCTTTGGCCTTGATTCTTCAGGTATCTCACGCGTCAGCCTGAGTTCGACATCAAGCGGATTCCTTGCCCCGGGAGTAAGCCCCAGGCGACGGGCAACCCTGAAGACGTGCGTGTCAACGGCAATGACCGGACTGTTNNCAACATGGTCAGTTCCTCACGCGTTGAGGGAACCTTGCCATCAAACCGGCTAACGATCATCTCAGCCATCCCCCGGAGATGCTTCGCCTTGTTATTCGGGTAGGAACAGCTCCTGATCAGTCCGAATATCTCTTCCTGTGTTGCCCTGGCCATTGAAGACGCATCCGGGTAGCGCGCAAATAGAGCGGGAGTGATCATGTTCACCCTCCTGTCAGTGCACTGGGCCGAGAGAATCACAGCCACAATCAGCTGAAAAGGATCACTGTACTCCAGCTCCGTCTCCGGCAGAGGCATGTTCGCCTCAAACCATTCCATGATCCCTCTGTATCTCTCTGCTATCCTCACTCTTCTCTTCTGTTTCAGGGGTTGAATGTACTGTTTTTTTATTTTTTTGCCGAAAAAGTACCACTATCTGAATAAAATCATGTTAAAAACCGGTTCTGTTTTTTATTTTGTGCCGGANNAGGACTCTTCATTATAACCGACCGAAATGTGCAAAAGTTGTACGGGAAAAAGTTCCCACCCGGAGAGGTTATTGCAATTGAACCGGGGGAGAAGAGCAAAACACTGCGGATGGTGGAAGAAATCTGCAGTAAGATGCTTGAGGCAGGCGCCGACCGTTCATCATTCATCCTCGGATTTGGCGGTGGGGTGGTATGTGATATTGCAGGCATGGTGGCCTCGGTTTATATGAGAGGGGTGAGGCACGCATTCGTTTCCACCACCCTGCTTTCGCAGGTGGATGCAAGTATCGGAGGGAAGACGGGCGTGAACCTGGGAGAATACAAGATTACCATCGGTACCTTCCGCCAGCCGGAGTTCGTTCTGTGTGACCATGCAATGCTGACCACACTGCCTGAGGCAGAGGTGAGGTCAGGAATGGGAGAACTGTTCAAGCATGCAGTCATTCGTGACAGGAACCTCTTCTTTGACATCTCGGCTTCGGCCGGACACATCATTGCAGCAGACACGGCTGTAACAGGTGACCTGATCCTCAGGGCTGTCAGGGTAAAAGCCGGAGTGGTAAGACATGATCCGCTTGAGAAAGGGCAGAGGAGAATACTCAATTTCGGGCATACCTTCGGCCATGTCATTGAGACGCATTCCGGGATTCCTCACGGAGTTGCTGTAGCAAAGGGAATGGCCATTGCTGCGGAATTGTCAGTATGGAAGGGAGAAATGGCTCATTCTGAACTCAGACTCCTGCAGACGGCCCTTGAAAAGGCCGGCCTTATGACCTGCCATAAACTGCCGCCAGACGTGGTCAGCATGATCTCCAGGGACAAGAAAAGTGAGTCAGGCCGGGTGAACTTCGTTTTGCTGAAATCAGTCGGAAGAACGGTCATCAGAAAGATTTCAACTACCGAACTGCAGGCATTTGTCAACTATTATAACGAAAAGGAAAGTCAAAGTCAGTAATTATAACTTGAAAAATGAACACGATCGGAACAATATTCAGGGTATCACTGTTCGGGGAATCTCACGGACCGGCAGTAGGAGTGGTGATTGACGGCTGCCCTGCAGGTCTGCCCTTCTGGCGGGAGGAACTCATGGCAGACCTTTCCCGGAGGAAGGGATTGCTGCCGGGAACAACCACCCGCAGGGAGACGGATGAACCGGAGGTGATAAGCGGTATTTTCAATGACTGTACAACAGGCGCCCCTCTGGTGATCTGCACCCGCAACAACGACTTCCGTCCCGGCGACTATGAACAGTTCACCAGCATACCGCGGCCTGGTCATGCTGACTTTACAGCCGGATTCAAGTATAAAGGTTTCAGCGACATGCGCGGAGGAGGACATTTCTCGGGCCGCCTTACATGGGGCATCGTCGCTGCCGGTTACTTTGCCCGCAAGATTCTGTCGCCTGCAATAATATCAGCCACCCTGGTGGAAGCAGGAGGGGAGAAGGATATCACGTCGGCCATTGCAAGGGCAATGGAAACCAATGACACCGTCGGAGGAGTGGTGGAGTGCGTGGTGAAAAATGTTACGAAAGGCATCGGGGAACCCTCGT
>MTKX01001458.1_pt2 | contig 13214 bp, 14 predicted proteins | sample 1042771 | NCBI WGS metagenome assembly MTKX01 (sample SAMN06212183, study PRJNA360534) | anaerobic digester metagenome | biome: Wastewater treatment plant; material: sludge; isolation source: anaerobic digester fed with sludge from wastewater treatment plant | place: Denmark: WWTP Randers ... | reverse complement strand
TCGGGGGCCTGGGCGGAAGCCGGCAGGGACAGGGAAACGAGAAGCAGGCAGAGGACGATGATCACGGCGGACCCTCCTCGCGGGGATCGGACCCGGCGGGCGGGCCGCCGGCCGCCTAGAGTATAAGCTTTCCGACGCCGACGAGGAAGAGCAGGGCGCCGACGGCCAGGACGTATTTGAACGGGATGGCCAGGCCCTCCTTGACGTGGACGACCCAGACGTCGCGCTCGTAGCTGGCCCCGGTCTCGCCGCGGTAGGTCTCCTTGATCTCCTCGACGATGCGCTGCATCGTGTCGAGCGAGGCCTTGCGCTTGTCGATGGCCGCCCGGATGTCCTGCTGCTCCTGGGCCGTCAGGGTCCGCTCGAAGACCTTGTCGACCTCGGAGAACCGCAGGGCGCCGTCGGTCTGGATGAAGAACGCGATGAGCGGGATGCCGATGGCGAGCAGGATGAGGACGAGCCCCTGATGGGTGTGGGCGCCGCGGCGCCGGGATGCGGGTGGAGGCAGGCGGGCGTCCCATTCGTCCTGGCGGGCGTCTTTGCGGGTCTTCATGGGCAGACTCCTTTGAGAGTTTTGTCGGACGAGGCGGCCGGCGGGCCCGAATTACTTTTTCCCCGGGGGCGAAGGCGGTTGACAGGGCCCCCGGGAAGGGAATAATGAGGGGAAGAACACGGAGGTCCCCATGAACGATACCCCTCGGGCCCCCAAGGGCAAGTCCCGCGCCCGGGCCGTCTTCTGGCTCATCGTGTCCGTCGTCGGCGTCTGGTTCGGCTTCTTCGTCCTCCAAATCACGGGCGAAGTGAAGGACCTGGGCGGAGGCGAGAAGGCCCTGCGCATCGTCTTCGCCTTCGTCTGGTTCCTGTTCTGGATCGCGGCCATGGTCTACAACGTCCTGAATTACCAGGCCGCGGCGAGGGACAAGAGAAAGGGCAAGTGACCATGAGCGCACGCCATCGCCTGTTCGCGGGCATCGCCGCGGCCGCCGCTCTGCTGGCCTTCGCTCAGGTCGCGGTCGGCGCCGCGCCCATCAAGGCCAAGAAGAAAAAGGACGCGGCCGTCGCCTCCGTCGAGGCGCACAAGGCCGACATCATCGCCCTGAGCGACCAGGTCTGGGGCTTCGCGGAAACGGCCCTCCTCGAGACCAAGTCGGCCGAGGCGCTCGCGGCCTACGCCGAGAAGCAGGGCTTCAAGGTCGAGCGCGGCCTCGCCGGGATGCCGACGGCCTTCGTCGCCAGCTACGGCGAAGGCAAGCCCGTCATCGGCCTGCTCGGCGAGTACGACGCCCTGCCGGGGCTGTCGCAGAAGGCCCAGAGCTCGCAGGCGGCCCTCGAAGCCGGCGCGCCCGGGCACGGCTGCGGCCACAACCTGCTCGGCACGGCCGCTCTGAGCGCGGCCCTGGCCATCAAGGACCTCATGGATGCCGGCCAGCTCAAGGGCACGGTCCGCTTCTACGGCACCCCCGCCGAGGAGGCCGTGGGCGGCAAGATCTACATGGTCCGGGACGGGATCTTCAAGGACCTCGACGTCTGCCTGACCTGGCACCCGGGCGAGGAGACCGGCGTCGCCCTCGACGGCTCCCAGGCTATCATCGACTTCGTCGTCGAGTTCACCGGCAAGACCGCCCACGCCGCGGCCGACCCCTGGAACGGACGCAGCGCCGTGGCCGCCCTGGAGTTCTTCACGACCAGCCTTAACCGGATGCGCGAGTTCGTCCGGCCGACCGTACGCATGCACTACTCGATCCTCGACGGCGGCGACGTCCCCAACGTCGTCCCGGCTTACGCCAAGCTGTGGTGCTGGCTCCGGGATTCGAAGGGGGCCCGGGTCGAACAGCTGCTCGAAAGGGCCCGCAAGATCGCCGAGGGCGCGGCCCTGATGGCCGAGGCCGGCTGGAAGATCACCGTCCAGTCGGGCGATTGGGAGACGCTGGTCAACCTGGCCGGGGCCAAGGCCATGCACGACAACATGACCTGGCTCGGGCCGATCGCCTTCACGCCCGAAGAGCAGGAGTTCGCCAAGGACATCCAGCGGGCCACGGGCGTCGAGCCCAAGGGCCTCGACGGGGCCATCCAGCCGTGGCGGGCGCCCAAGCCGGACCCCGACGGCGGCTCGACCGACGTCGGCGACGTCAGCTGGGTCGTCCCCGTCATCGGGCTCGGCGCCACGACGGCGCCGGCCGACACCCCCTGGCACGCCTGGCCGACGGTCGCCTGCGCCGGGATGTCCATCGGACATAAGGGACTGGTCTACGCGGCCAAGGTCATGGCCGCGACCATGGTCGACCTCTACGAGGACGCCAAGCTCCTCGAGGCCGTGCGGGCCGAGTTCGCGCAGAAGACCCAGGGCGTGGTCTACAAGCCGTTCATCCCGGACGGCCCACCGGCACTGACGCGGCACTGATCCGGGCGGTTAGAAACGGGTCGCGCCGTGTGCCGGGATCCTATCTGTGATCCGAGAAGGGCCGGGCAGACGTTCTTTTGATCGAGCTTCTGGGTGGTTCTACTTCCTGGGATGGAAGTAGCGCGCCACATCGGCGCGCATCTCGGGGCCTCTGACGACATTCTCTGAGTGAACAAAAACGTCGTCGGTAGGCCAAATGCCATGTTCGATCATCCAACGGACGACACGGAATCCCTCGGTCTTCCCTTCGCCAAGGTCGTTATCCAACGATAGATGGGTAACGATCTCCGTTTCCAACAACCGGATGACCTCTTCGGCCGTACGAACCGTCGTCCACTCCCTATCGGCGCCCGGTCCATAGACCATATCAGGCGTCTTGACGTCATCAAGGAAAACATTTAAGGCCATAATACGAATTCTCCCCGACCTTCAACGGATCAACTATAGCACGAAAGAGCCTGGAACCGGGGCAGGAGAGATCAGAAAACGATCAGAGAATGCAGGAGTTATTTCGGTGGTGGAGCTGACCAGGATCGAACTGGCGACCTCTTGAATGCCATTCAAGCGCTCTCCCAACTGAGCTACAGCCCCACCGAGGGAGAGTCCCCGGGCCCGTTTCCGGGACCGAAGACTGGCGGATTATAGCAGAACAGGTGGGGCTTTTCAACCCCTCGCTGTCCCTCGATTGACCGGGCCGCGGGGGTGTGGTAATTAGGGGGCACCGCAGTCGCAGGAGGTTCCCCATGATCGCGGTCCGCCTTCCTCAGTCTCGCATCCTCACCGCCATCGTCCTGGCCGCCGTCGGCCTCGCCGCCCTCTCGGCCGCCCTCCCCGTTCCGCTGGCCGCCGCCGAGCCGGCCGGGCCGTCCGCCCCGACCGCCCTGCGCTGCGAGTACCTGGACAATCCCGTCGGCATCGACGTCGCCAAACCCCGCCTGTTCTGGGTCTTCGGCCACGCCGAGAGAGGACAGGCCCAGTCGGCCTACCAGGTCATCGTTTCGACCGACCCCAAAGCGGCCGCCGGCGACGTCTGGGACAGCGGTAAGGTCGCCTCGCCCCGCTCCACGCAAGTCGTCTTCGCAGGCAACCCCCTCGCGAGCGGCAAGTCCTACTACTGGAAGGTCCGCACCTGGGACCGCGGCGGCGTCGAGGGCCCCTGGAGCGCCGTGGCCCGCTTCGACACCGGCCTCTTCGAGCGGTCGGCCTGGAAGGGCGTCTGGATCGGCGCCAAGAACCAGCTCCGCAAAGAGTTCTCGCTCAAGGGCCGCGTCAAGCGGGCCCGGGCCTACATCGCCGGACTCGGCTACTACGAGCTGCGCGTCAACGGCCGCAAGGCCGGCGGCCGCGTCCTCGACCCGGCCTGGACGACCTACGACAAGCGCGTCCTCTATGCCGCGTACGACGTCACGATGGCCCTCCGCGACGGCGCCAACGCCGTGGCCGTGACGCTCGGCCAGGGCTGGTACAAGTCGCGGGCCCTCCTCCTGCAGATGGATATCGAGATGGAGGACGGCACGGCCGCGAGCGTCGTCAGCGACACGACCTGGAAGGCCGCCGACGGCCCCATCTTCGCGGACAGCGTCTACGATGGCGAGTCTTACGACGCCCGCCGCGAGACCCCCGGCTGGGACCGTCCGGGCTTCGACGACAATGCCTGGCCCGCGGCCGAGGCCGCCAAGGGCCCGGCCGGGGTCCTCTCGGCCCAGATGATGCCGCCGATCGAGGTCGTCGACACCGTCGTGCCGCTCGGCATGACCAGCCCGCTCCCGGGCGCGTACGTTTTCGACATGGGACAGAACTTCAGCGGCTGGGCCCGCCTGCGCGTCCGCGGCCCGCGCGGCACGGACGTCCGCCTGCGCTTCGCCGAGCTCCTTTATAAGGACGGCACCCTCAACCAGGAGACCCTGCGCTCGGCCCAGGCCGAGGACCACTACATCCTCAAGGGCGAGGGCGAGGAGGTCTGGGAGCCGCGCTTCACCTACCACGGCTTCCGCTACGTCGAGGTCACCGGTTTCCCCGGCACGCCGACGCTCGAGGCCGTCCGCGGCCGCGTCGTCCACTCCGCGGTCAAGCCCGTCGGCAGCTTCGCCGCCTCGAACGACGTCCTCAACGGCATCCAGCGCCTGGTGACCTGGGGGCAGAAGACCAACCTCCACAGCATCCCGACCGACTGCAGCCAGCGCGACGAGCGCATGGGCTGGATGGGCGACGCCCAGGGCACGGCCGAGGAAGCCATCTTGAACTTCGACATGGCCGCCTTCTACACCAACTTCGTCCGCGACATCCGCGACGTCCAGGACGACAAGGGCCGCATCACCGACACCGTGCCCCACATTTGGGGCTCGCGGCCGGCCGACCCGGCCTGGGGGACGGCCTATCCGCTGCTGTGCTGGTACATGTACCAGTATTACGGCGACACGCGCGTGATCGAGGAGAACTACGACGGGCTCAGGAAGTACGTCGAGTTCCTGAGGTCGACGGCCGAGAACGGCGTCCTCAAGTGGTTCAACTACGGCGACTGGGTGGCCATCGAGAAGTGCCCGGGGGCGCTGACCTCGACCTTCTATTACTATTATGATGCCCGGATCCTGGCCGACATGGCCCGCGTCCTGGGCAAGACCGCCGACGCCGCCCTCTACGACAAGCTGGCCGCCGACATCCGCGTCGCCTTCAACCGGGAGTTCTACGATCCGAAGTCGGGCAATTACGGCGACGGCAGCCAAGGGGCCAACACCTTCGCGCTCTTCCTCGACCTCCCCACGGAAAAGCAGGGCGGGGCCTGGGGACGGCTGTTCGACGACATCGTCTACAAGCACGACTCGCACCTGACGACGGGCATCTTCGGCACGAAGTACGTCATGGAGCTGCTGACCCGGACGGGGAACTCCGACCTGGCCTACGACATCGCCGTCAGGACGGATTTCCCGAGTTGGGGTTACATGATCGCGAACGGCGCGACGACGCTCTGGGAGCTGTGGAACAGGCGCGAGGGCCCGTCCATGAACTCCCACAACCACCCCATGTTCGGGAGCGTCGGCTCCTGGTTCTACAAGGCCCTGGCCGGGATCAACTTGGCTCCGGGCTCGACGGGCTTCGAGAAGGTCCTCATCGAGCCGCGGATGGTCCGCGACCTGACCCACGCTTCGGGCTCGACCGTGACCGTGCGCGGCGAGGTCGCCTGCGCCTGGTCCCGGACGGAGCGGACCGTGCGCGTCGAGGTCACCGTGCCGGCCGGGTCGGAGGCCGCGATCGTCATCCCCAAGCTCGGCCTCCGCGACGTCAAGCTGACCGAGGGCGGCCTGACGGTCTGGATGGGCGGCCAGTACCACGCCGGCGCGCCCGGCATCCGGGAGGCCGTCGACAAGGACGGCGCCCTGAGCGTCAAGACCGGCGGCGGCCGCTACGTCTTTTTACTGGAAGGCCATTGAAAACGGGGACATGATACCTATTTCCTATTAATAAATGGGAAATNNTAGGGAGGAAAAGATGAACTTCCAAGCGCTCATACGGGCCCGTTACAGCGTCCGCGCCTATAAACCCGATCTCGTCGACGAGGACAAGCTGGCCCGCATCCTGGAGGCCGCCCGCATGGCCCCGACGGCGGCCAACCGCCAGCCGTTCCGGGTCGTCGTCATCCCGACCAAGGGCCGCGAGGAGGAGCTGGGGCGCATCTACCCCCGCAAGTGGTTCGTCCAGGCCCCGCTCCTGCTGGCCGTCTGCGCCGTGCCGTCGGAGGGCTGGGTCCGCAAATACGACGGCTGGAACGCCGCCGAGGTCGACGCCTCGATCGTCATGACTCACATCCTGCTGGCCGCGGCCGAGGAGGGCTTGGGCACGTGCTGGGTCGGGGCCTTCGATCCCGTCGCGGCCCGCGAGGTCCTCGGCCTGCCGGCCGACGTCATCCCCGCGGCCTTCACACCGCTCGGCTGCGCCGACGACGCCGAGCCGCCCAAGAAGAGGCGCCTGCTCTCGGATCTCGTCCGCCGCGACCGCTGGTAGAGCGGGGCTCCGGCCGAGGCTGCCTCTCTAAGGTTGGACGGGCCCTTTGACGCGTTCCCAGAACGTCCGGGGCGCGACGATGTCCGTCCTCCCCCCGGCCCGGCCGAGGGCCAGGAGCTCGCGGTCGCCGGTGACGAAGAGGTCCGCACCCCCTTCGAGCGCGGCCGCGACCAGGATCCTGTCCGCCGGGTCCGGAATGGGCAGGCCGGCCTCACCCGAAGGCTCGACGACGACAGCGATCTCCCTGAGCAGGCTAACAGCCTCGGCGGCGATATCGTCCGGGGCTCGGAGCTTTTCCCGGAGGGCCCGGTCGACCTCCCGGAAGAGGTCTGCCGAGGCCACTAGGACGTGTCGGGTCAGGACGTCCCTTAGGACGTCCGCGCACAGACCGCGAGTGGCGAAGGCCGAGACGACGACGTTGGCGTCGAGGAAGACCCTCATGGGAGCTTGGCGAAGACGTCCTCGTCCGTGAGGTAACCGCGGGCCTCGGCGAAGGGCATGATCCGGCGCCTGAGGTCCTCGAAGCGCTCGAGCCTGACCTGGCGGCGGAGGGCCTCGCGGACGATCTCGCTGCGGTTCTTGCCGGTCCGCCGGGCGGCCTCGTCCAGGAGCTCCGCGAGCTCCTCGTCGAGCCGGATGGTGACGATCCCTTTTTTCATGTCATACATTGTAATACATCACTTCTCCCCTGTCAAGCTCGGTCGATCGGATCCCCGGGGCCTCGCGGTCGTTCCTATGAACTCTCCTTTCCCCTGGACGCCGGCCGTCCGAAAAAAATCTCAAAAAACTGCCGAAAACGCTTGACTCTGACGTTACGTCAGGGTGGACAATAGGGCCGTGGACAAGGCCATGAAGACCGACGGTTACCTCGTCAGGGAGTTCGCCCGGCTGACCCGGGTGACGGTGAGGACGCTCCACTACTACGATCAGATCGGGCTCCTCGCGCCGAGCTTCGAGCGGGCCAACGGCTACCGGGTATACACGGACGCCGACCTGCTCAAGCTCCAGCAGATCGTCACCCTGAAGTTCATGGGCTTCTCCCTCGAGGAGATCAAGCGCCTGCTCGAGAGCAAGGGCTACGAAGCCGTCAAGGCCCTCAAGGTCCAATCGGCCGCCGTCAAGGACGAGATCGCCCGGCTCCGCGAGGCCTCGCGGGCCATCGATCATGTCCTGGCCCGGCTCGAGAAGGACGGCCGTGTCCCGCGACAGAAACTCATCAAGATCATGGAGGTCATCCAAATGGGCGAAGACGTCAAGAAAGGCTGGCATAACAAGTTCTTCTCCGAGAAGGACATGGCCGAGTTCGCCGAGATCGGCAAGAATTACACCCCGGAGGACATGGTCGCCTACCAGAACCGCTGGGCAGCCCTCATCGCCGAGGTCAAAGCCAAGATCGAGCTCGATCCCGCGAGCCCCGAGGCCCAGGACCTGGGCCGGCGCTGGTCGGCCCTGCTCAACGAGGCCTACGGCGGCCATCCCGAGCTCAAGTCGAAGATCGCCAAGGCCTACCAGTCCGGGGCGGTCCCGCAGGAGTACAACATGATCGCCCCGGAGGTCTGGGACTTCATCAAGAAGGTCCAGGCCGCCGGCGGCACCAAGTGCTGACGCCCTGAGGGCGGCGGGCCGGTCCCCGCGGGCCGCCCGCCGCCCTTATTTACTTATTTCCCGTCGCGGCCTATCATTATTCCGAGGGATGGCAGGGGGGACGAGCGTTCCCCCTTTCCAAGCGTCGGCGAAGTCGAGGGAGGCCGCATGAACACCTCATCCGCCCGGATCATCCATGTCGGCGTGGCCCTGTTCCTGGCGCTCGCTCCGGCGGGGGCTCGAGCCCAGGTCCCCGCTCCCGCCGCGGCCGGCGCCTGGGACTGGCCCGTCTCGACGCCCGAGAAGGAAGGTTTCGACGCCGCGGCCCTGGCCGGCCTGGTCGCGGACATCCGGCAGGACAAGCTGCTGCCCCGGCTCCACTATCTGGTCGTCATTCGCCACGGCCGCCTCGTCCTCGAGGAGGACTTCCACGGCTGGGGCCCGGGCAAACCTCACATGCTGCAGTCGGTCTCGAAGAGCTTCACCTCGGCCCTGGTCGGCATCGCCATCGCCCGGGGGGAATTCAAGGGAGTCGACGAGAAGGTCCTCGACTTCTTCCCCGACATGAAGGACATCGCCAACCTCGACGAGCGCAAGAAGGCCATGCGCCTCGAGGACATCCTGACCATGCGGACGGGCACCGACTATAACGAGAACGGCAAAGATTCTCCCCACGAGCGCCTCAACCGCCTTTTCAAGGGCTGGGACAAGTTCTATCTCGACCGGCCGATGGTCCAGGCGCCCGGAACGGGCTTCCAGTACGACAGCGGCGGCGTCATCCTCATCTCGGCCATGCTCAAGCGGCGGACGGGCCGGCATGCCCGGGAGTACGCGGCCGGACACCTCTTCAAGCCCCTCGGCATCGAGAAGTTCTACTGGGGCTCGAACCTCGAAGGGCACACCCACACGGGCGGCGCGCTCAGCCTGTCGGGCCGCGACGCCGCCAAGCTCGGCCAGCTCTATCTGGACAAGGGACGATGGGGGGACGTCCAGGTCGTGCCCGAGAGCTGGGTCAGGGAATCGTTCCAGATGCGCGTCGACCTCACCCAGCCCGGGCAGCCGCCGTCGGGCTACGGCTACCTGTGGTGGATCTGGGCCCCCGATCCGCGCGGGAAGACCGGGGAATACATCTACGCGGCCCGGGGACGCTTCGGGCAGTACGTCATCGTCGTCCCGGAGCACGACATGGTCGTCGTCTTCCTCGGCGACGAGAAGGACCGGCCCGCCATGGGCAAGCCCATCGAGGTCTTCTACGACCGGGTCCTGACCTCGCTCCGCCGCTGAGGGGGATGCGATCGCCTTCGAACGCCGTTGGGGTCCCCGGCGGGGACCGAAAAACCCCCGCTGTGGTAAAATCGTATAAGCATCCGACAGGAGGTCTATCATGAAACAGAGAACCCATCTGGCGGCGACCGCCGCCGCGATCCTCGTCCTGGCCGCCGGGACCGTCCTGGCCGTGCCGGCCGCTCCTAAGTCCCCGGCCGCCGCCCCGGCGTCCGTCGTCCTCGAGTACAAGATGCCCGCGGGCCGCGTCCTGACCTACCAGGACAAGTCCGAGGGCTCCGAGGTCACCGAGGTCATGGGCCAGTCCATGGACACCCAGACGGCCAACACCAGCACCGTGACCTTCAAGGCCAAGGGCCTCAAGGACAAGAACTTCCTCGTGGCCGTCACCATCGACGACATGACCGCGACCGTGGCCAGCAGCGCCCAGGGCGACATGTCGCCCGACATGAGCTCGGTCAAGGGCAAGTCCTTCGACATGGTCTTCTCCCCGCTCGGCGCGGAGATCGACGTCGCCGGCGCCGAGGCCGTCACCTACGAGTTCGTCACCGGGACGCGCAGCGTCGCCCCCGGCTTCAAGATGTTCTTCCCCGACCTGCCGGGCAAGCCCGTCAAGATCGGCGACACCTGGAACTCGAGCGACGGCGTCGACGAGAAGATGGGCGAAGTGACCCTGCGCATCGACGTCAAGTCCGTCCACACCCTGGAGGGCTTCGAGACCGTCGACGGCATGGAGTGCGCCCGCATCTCGACCCAGGTCTCCGGCACGGTCACCGGGTCCGGCTCCCAGCAGGGCATGGACCTGAGCCTGACCGGCACGACCAAGGGCAAGAACGTCTGGTATTTCGCCGTCAAGGACGGGATCTACGTCAAGTCGGCCTCCGATACGACGACCGAGATGTCCATCGAGGTCCCGGCCGCCGGTATGACCATCCCCTCGACCTCGACCGGCAAGACCGAGCTCAAGCTCGTCTCCAAGCAGTAGCCGCGCCGCCGCACGAACGTCCCCGGGGAGCGCCGCGCCCGCGGCGCTCCCCNNCGCTCCCCGTTTCTTTTCCTTGGAGAAGCCCTCCCGGCCGCATTATAATGGGCCCGACCCGCGACGAAAGGACGGCCCATGCCCGAGACGCGCCCCCTACGGATCGAGGACGTCCGGAAAAAGGACGACCTCCTGGTCATCACCGGCGCCGGCGGCTTCATCGCCGGCTCCCTGGTCCGCTACTTCCACGACAAGGGTTTCACCCGCATCCGGGCCGTCGACAAGAAGCCCCTCGACGCCTGGTACCGCCGGACGCCCGGCGTCGAGGAAATCGTCCTCGACCTCAGCCGCCGCGACAACTGCGTCCGGGCTTGCGCAGGCGCCGTCGAAGTCTACAACCTGGCCGCCGACATGGGCGGCATGGGCTTCATCGAGCGCTACCGCGTCGAATGCCTGCGCTCCGTCCTCATCAACACCCACATGATCGAGGCCGCGGAGAAGGCCGGGGCCGGGCACTACTTCTTCTCCTCTTCGGCCTGCGCCTACAACATCGACCTCCAGAAGGACGTCCGTTCGCGGGCCCTCAAGGAGTCCGACGCCTACCCGGCCAACGCCGAGCGCGGCTACGGCTGGGAGAAGCTGTTCTCGGAGATCGTCTGCCAGGAGTATTGGGCCGAGCGCGGCCTGAAGACGGCCATCGCCCGCTTCCACAACGTCTACGGCCCCTACGGCACATGGGACGGCGGCCGCGAGAAGGCCCCGGCGGCCCTCTCGCGCAAGGTCATCGAGGCCCGCGACAACGGCAGCTTCGCCGTCGACATCTGGGGCGACGGCACGCGGACCCGGAGCTTCATGTGGATCGGCGACTGCCTCGAGGGCATCGACATGATCGCCCACTGCGAGGAGCTCGTGGCCACGCCCATCAACCTGGGCTCGAGCGAGCTCGTCTCCGTCAACGAGCTGCTGGGCCTCATCGAGGACATCGCCGGCTGCAAGGTCGAGCGCCGCTACGACCTGACCCAGCCCATGGGCGTCGGCGGGCGCAACTCCGACAACACCATGATCCGCCGCGTCCTCGGCTGGGAGCCCTCGACGCCCCTGCGCGACGGCCTGGCCAAGACCTTCGCCTGGATCGAGGAGCAGTACGGCCTGCGCAAGGCCGGGAAGAAGGTGGTCGAATGACGCCGAAGGAGGCGGCCCGCGTCCGGGCCGAAGCCGCGGCCCTCCTGCGCCGGGCCCGCATCGCCGTGACCCCGGCCGAGATCGAGGCCATGGAGATCGCCGACCTCGGCCTCGGCGACATCCGGCGCATCGGCCTCGAGGTCATCGTCTACGAGAACAACGACCGCTACTGCGCCAAGGAGCTCGTCCTCCTGCCGCGCCAGACCTGCCCCGAGCACCGCCACCCCCGGGTCAACGGACGGAATCCCGGGAAGAAAGAGACCTTCCGCTGCCGCTACGGCGAGATCTATCTCCACGTCGCCGGCGAGCGCACGCCCAAGCCCAGGGCCCGGATCCCGCGCAAGTACCGGGCCTGCCTGACGGCCGGGCGCGAGATCGTCCTGCGGCCTGGCGACATGTACACGCTGCCGCCCAACGCCCTCCACTGGTTCCAGGCCGGCGACCGCGGCGCCGTCGTCTCCGAGTTCTCCTCGACCAGCACGGACGAGAACGACGTGTTCACCGACCCCCGCGTCCGGAGGGTCGGCAAGTAGGGCGGGAAGCGGCCGTGATCGAGATCGGCGTCCCCGTCGAGGACCTCGCGGCCCGGCGTGCCCGCGTCGAGGCGGCCCGCCGCTTCGAGCGCCCGGACCGCGTCCCGGTCATCCCGGCCATCGCCCACCGCTTTCTGGTCCCCCAGGTCGGAGTGCGTTTCCGCGATTACTACGCCGACCCGGAGACCATGCTGCGGACCCAGCTCCTGGCCCAGAAGTGGCTCCTGGAGAACGTCCGCACGGACGCCTACGCCATCACCGGGCCGTGGACCGGGGCCTGGACCGATTTCCAGAACGCCTTCGAGGCCGGCAGTCTGGGTGTCGAGATCGTCTTTCCCGACGACGACATCCCCTGGACCGGCCGGGGCTGGGTGGCCGGCGAGGCCGACCTGCGGCGGCTCGAGGCCATGGACTTCGTCCACTCCGGCCTCAACGCCCGCCAGGTCGCCTACCGCCGGCGGATGATGGAGGTCGCGGACAAGTACCCCGTCCGCTTCCTCGGCGGCGAGGCCTTCTACCCCGGCGCCAACCCGTCCCTGACCCACACCTCGGACGGTCCCTTCGGCGTCGCCGGCACCCTCATGGGCCCGACCGAGCTCTTCCTGGCCGTCAAGGAGCGTCCCGACTTCGTCCGAGAGCTCCTGCGCGTCGTCACGGACAAGCTCATCGAATGGCTCGACTTCTGCTGGGCCGAGGAGGGCCTCCCCCGGCCCAAGGACTTCGCCTGGACCGACGACCTGGCCGTGTCCCTCTCGGCTTCGGACTTCCGGGAGGTCGTCCTGCCGTCCGAGAAGCGGCTGCGTTTCCACTTCGACGGCCGCCTCTCGCTCCACATGTGCGGCCGCAGCGACCATCTCCTGGAGATCTTCCGCGACGACCTGGCCATCCACGAGCTCCAGGGTTTCGGCTACGAGGTCGACCTCGACCGCGTCGGCGAGGCCCTCGGCGGCCGGGTCGTCCTCCTCGGCAACGTCGATCCCCGGCTCATCCGTTCCGGGACGCCGGAGGACGTCCGGCGGGCCACCCGCCGGGTCCTCGAGAAGCTGGCCCCGCGCGGCGGCCTCATCGTCCAGGACGGCAACAACGTCCCGCCGGGCTCGCCGCTGGCCAACATCAACGCCATGATGGAGGCGGCCGAGGACTGGGGGCGGCCGTGAGCGCGCGCGGCTTCCTGACCCGGCTCTGGGACCTGGCCAACGACGACCGCCCCGGCTTCCTCGTCGGCTACGCCGGGCCGAGGGTGAAGGGCGGC
>MTKX01003232.1_pt4 | contig 13223 bp, 12 predicted proteins | sample 1042771 | NCBI WGS metagenome assembly MTKX01 (sample SAMN06212183, study PRJNA360534) | anaerobic digester metagenome | biome: Wastewater treatment plant; material: sludge; isolation source: anaerobic digester fed with sludge from wastewater treatment plant | place: Denmark: WWTP Randers ... | reverse complement strand
AAGCCAGGTCAAAGTGGTCCATCACGGGGGAAATGGGAAGGGCCAATATTAAAATGGTTGTCTACACCGGCGACCCGCTTCCAAAGCAGGTCGTACAGCCGGACAATGCCTCACGAGGATCGAAGAAATTTATTCTTAGCTCCACCAGCTCCCTGGATCGAACTCGTTATTTTCGAAGTCCTTTATCTCGGCGTGGCCGGCATCAACAAGCATCTTGTTGAAGTTTCTGCCCGGCACGCCATCCTCGCTGAGATAAGCCACGGCCACCCAACGATCATACTGGTCTTTGCCGGTCTTATCATCCAGATCCAGGAAAATATAGGTGCTCAGCATCCAGGATCGGGTATAGGCGGATGCATTCTTTCCAGCTTCGCAGGCTTTAGAGCCCCTGGTTTCCGGGCAATCAATATCTGCAAGCCTGACCCTGATAAGATCCTCGGAGAGTGAGCTGTCTTGGAGCTGCACATCAAAGGTATCCCCATCTATGACTTTGGTGACTCTTCCCATGGCCTCATCTGGAGCGCCAGCGGCCAGGGCGATCAGGAGAAACAGAGGCAGCACGACGAAGATAGCTTTGGTCGGTTTCATGAGGCATATCTCAGGTCCTCCCCTTTATGCCATCTGTGGGAGGGCGTGCGCTGGCGGACGAGACAAGGCCAGAATGACTTGGGAGTGGCGCGACGGTGAGCTGGAGGGCGCGGTAGAAGTGATCGAGGCCGGCATGTCATCAAAGTGATGCGAATATTCTTATTCACCTCGATCTTATTCAAAACTAAGATCTGAGGAGGGATAATACGGGCAACATCACTCTAAAGCAAATCTTATCCTTAGTGGGTAAGCTGGATGATACTATTGGAGATGACAACCCTCGAGAACGATTTCGGCTTTATTTAAAGGAAAATGCCAATGAAGTAGGCCAAATCAGAGATTACATCGGGGAATCCCTCCGCAACACTGGGAGCCAGTATAACAGAGCATTTCAAGATCTGATCAACTCAGCCCGTGTTGCTCAAGCTCGTAATTGCCGGATCACCACGCATCTCTGCAAATCTTTTTCTATGATGGTGGAAAGTTCCACCCCGGTGATGCAATGAGAGGGGTGACTTTTCCACTAGGAGTTATTGCCGTACTGCTGATTTGCGGCTGCATGGAGTCTGCCACGGTAGACATACCTGATGAATATTATTTTGAGATGAAGAAAGCGGATGTCGATAGCCCCGTGGAGCTAATCAGGTTCGCCGCCAGCATACGACCCTATACAACGGGTTTTACCGTATCGGAGAAAGTTGCCTTCTTCGAATGGTACTTGAAGAATCGCGGCTTTAATGTGAACTTTGCCTACTCCAATGACTTCCGAGATAGTGGATCGGAACATATCTGGCTTGTCTTAAAGAACAAGCTAGGCGAGAATATGGCTATCGAACCAAGCTATATAGAGATGGAGGCTGCATCTGTCTCGCCGACAACTCAAGAATATAAGAGATATCAAAAGAAATTTGCGGATATTTATGAGCTAAGCAAGAATACAGGTGGCTCGGAACAATACGCCTGGTGGAAGAAAAGTTCCGGTCAGAAGCTGCTAAACGAAAATGTAATGCTATATAAGAAGAGCGAGCTTTAAAATGGAAGACGGAAAGTAGCAGCGGAAGGCGATAGCCGAAAATTATCGGCTAGGTTGCTGACCATTCACATAACATTGATTTGGGCGGTACCCTGACCGGATACTCCATTTGCGTCTGTTGCCACCGCTATAATCATATGCCGTCCCTTTTTCAAATCGGAGGGATTAAGACGGAATGAGTTCTTGTTAGACAGCTCGCCATTTATAGTTGAAGTCCAATGATAAGAATAAGGCTCCTTTCCGCCATTAGCTTTGGCTTCGAAAAGGACATCCTTATCCCCCTGAAGAACTTGTCCATAATACGGAGAGCTAATTTTCACGGTAATCCAGTCACGGCTATTTTCCAGTAGATTGCTCTCGTCGCCCTTTTCCTCAATGCAGCCGGAGAGAATAACAAGGCACATTATGATCAGAAGTTGTCTCATCATGGCACATTAGTTGCACTTTCAGGAATTTAGCATCTTCGGATCGTGATCCTAGAATTTGGTTGGAATTTCTAAGACTCTTTTACTGAGTGCGATCTATTGAACATGCTAAGACCGAGGGCATCCTGAGAAATGAGTATTCACTAGGGCAGAGCTTTGTCGTGGATTTAAATTGCAGTCTAAAACCGACTTACTACCCATCTTTGGCAACGAAATAAATCTATGACTGTTTCCCCATCCTGAATCCAAGGAAATCTTTTTCTATAATGAAGTTAGATCTCCGCTAGTGGATGAATGAGAAAGAAATCTTTGCCGCTAGTTGCCTTTGCGATTATGCTCATTAGTGGGTGCATTGATTCAACAAACAGTTTTGATTTATCATCTTCAATAATAAAAGATTTGAATCTTGGTGATAATTATATTTTGACATGCCATATACCAAAAGATACATCCGTAAACTACTATAAATTATTAGAAGATAGGAAAAAAGGCTATAGCGTTCGAGGGGCATATCTGACCAATGAACAAGGAAGAACCGACTTTTATATTTACGAGCTAACCGCTGGTACAAAGAGCCTTGAATACCTCTTTGGAGACTCGGAGGAAGCATACAAAGAAAAAGCATTGGAAAGCTGGAATAAAAGACAACTCGCCTCAAAAGGCTATGATCAAGATTTTACTACATATCAATCATCCCCCATGAAGGAGATCAATGGTGTCAAGACTGCTAAAGTTTTAAGAACTATTGGCAGAGATCAACGAGGCAATCTGATGATAGCCGAATCATGCTGGTTCGACTATGCCAATGCATTCTGGTTTATAACAACAACATGGCCTAAAGATTACTTTGATACTTGGTGGTCTTCCGACTTGATATTGCGTTACAGATAAGAAGAATCTAATACAGAGGAGTTTATGATTCGCTATATAAAATCATTAATATTAATTGCACTGATATTTGGAGTTCATGCGTGGCCGGTTATCGCGTCCGAATCTGCTAATTCGGGTAGTAATGGCAGTTCTAGTTCGACAGAATTGAAATCTCTGCTGGTAGATTCGATGGGAAACCTTAGTACCTATAGTTATTCTATTGATGTTTCAACCAAAATTATTATAACCTCTAAAAACTTAATGAATAGCTCTAATTTAACAGTAATATCCCAAGAAGAAGGGACAGTAAATCTCACCAGCCATGCACTAAGCCAAATTCAGAGGTTAAGTGAAACCTCTGAGGATTATGGCACAACATCCACGACGAATGAACTCTACATATTTAATGGAACAACATACACAAGAGCAAACAATAAGTGGAGCAAAATCAAAGATGATAGCGTTGAGAATCTGGTAAACACCAGGAATGTAATAGAAAATGAATCATATTTCCTAAATGACTCTAACATAAAACTGCTAGGATTTAAAGAACTTGATGGCAATGATTGCTATTGGATCGCAGTAGAGCCTAGTCCTAAAATTTTATCCTATATTTTATCAAAATTGATGCCGGATCTTTTGGGGACAGATATTGACTTGGAGAGGTTATTAAGCACCAGTACCCTTGAATGGAACTCTTGGATAACAAAAGACACATATTACCTTAAGAAGAACGATATTAAAATAGATTTGTCTGCGAGTGCTGAAGATCTTGGTTTTCCTGCGGAAAACATAGGAAAGGTAAGAATCAATTCAAGGATTACTTCATTATATGATGATTACAACTCTCCAATATTTGAAAACCTTTCGAAGGACTTTAAGATAGCTTATCCATTTCCTTTAAAAAATAACGATATAACTATATTTGGAGTGATCCAAGAAGATAAAACGGAAAATGGGTATTCTTATGGGGATTCTTATGAGAATAAAAAAGTTTACATCGATGCAGCAACTATGAGATATGAAAAAGCTAGCTTGGTCGATATTGATGATCGGTACTATGACTCCGACCGGCCAAAAGGAAACTCTGATAGAAGATTCTTTATATTTGATTTGCCAAATAACACCGCGATAAAGAAAGTTAGATTCGAGCCTGATAGCAGTTATGGATCTGGTGGATCACCCATAGCATTCGATTTGAGATTGGATCAACTCGGCTCGATCGCTATAAATCCTATCAGAAAGGCAGACTTCAACGCTTCGAATAACGAAATATCTGTTGAAATTTATAGTTTAAATCAAGAGGATAATTATTATCAATCTGCTGATTCACTATTAGTTGATTTTATAATTGATTTAAAGGTAACAAATGATGGCACAGATGAATTGCTTCTAAACCGCGATGATTTCAGCCTTATTGACCAATTTGGATGGGAATATCCAGCGGAAGATGATTATGGATCATCTTTAGGAACATTGCTTCCTGGAGAATCCAGGAGATTTGACTTGGTTATTCCAGAGATATCGATATTATCAGACCCCATAAATCTAAAATATAAAAACTTGATCATATATATGGCTTAAACCAAAAGATCACCATCAAGGATTGGAGGAAGGCTCTTGGACAAAATTATGAATATTGGAGTTTGCATCCTTGTGCTCGCTATCATGTGCACTGTATCGTCTTTCGGAGAAGAATCAGCGATTTACTGGTTAGAGAAAGCCGATTCATATTATGAAGAAGGTTCTTTTGATATAGCCCTTCTATCGATAAATAAATCTCTAGAAATTGATCCATTAAATATAGCCGCATGGAGAATAAAAGGTGATTCTTATTACGCATTGAATATCTATGACGATGCCTTGGATTGTTATAACAAAATAATTCAGCTTAATCCTTCTGATACTGCGGCATATAATGCAAAAGCAAAATCTTTATTAAAATTAGGAAATTATATAGAGGCAATTGCATCCTCCAACAAGTCGCTAGAAATCAATCCATTGGATCCAGATGCATGGCTCGGACAGGGGAATGCTTTCAATTCGATGAGAGCTTACAACCTGGCATTGAATAGTTATAATAAATCAATTGAACTTGACTCATCGTTAGAAGAAGCTTGGTCTGCAAAGGCCACGATTTTCAATATTCTAGGCTCCTTTGAGGAAGCATTATCTTCAAGCGAGACGGCCATATCATTAAATGAAAACAATTCAGATGCCTGGCTAAATAAGGGTATAGCACTTAACAATCTCCAAAATTTCGAAGATGCATTGTCTAGTATCTCAAAATCCTTATCAATCAACCCCGAAAATGCTTCAGCATGGAAGAACAAAGGGATCGCACTCTTAGGATTGGGTAAGAACGAAGAAGCTCTTTTGAGCTATAATGAGGGAATCAAGATTGATTCTGCAGATGCGGAAGCATGGGCAGGTAAGGGCATGGCTCTGGCTGAAATGGGCATGTACGAGGAGGCTCTTAACAGCTTTAATGACTCTCTTGACCTGGATAAGTCCAAATCGGATATATGGACTAGGAAAGGGAAAATGCTCAATGAACTAGCCAAGTACGAGGAGGCAATTACAGCATCAACTAAAGCAATCGACCTTAATCCGTTTGATGCAACTGCATGGGGCGTGAAGGGAAATGCCCAATACAACCTTGGGAAGAATGCAGATGCTCTTAAGAGTTTCGAAAAAACACTAGAAATCAATCCGTTAGAGAGTTCTGCATGGTATTCTAAAGGTTTGGTTCAAGTTGATCTGGGAATTTATGAAGCCGCATTGGATTCTTTCAATAAGGCAACAAAGATAGATTCCAGTTATGTTGCTTCTTGGATCAATCGAGGTAACCTTCTTCTGAAAATGAACCGATCCGAGGACGCATTAGCCAGCTATGAAAACGCATTAGCATTAAATCCGTCAAGTTCTATAGCATGGTATGGAAAAGGTGCTGCTTTTAGCCAGACTGGAAAGCACGACGAAGCGTTGACTAGCTATAACAAAGCTATCGAATTGAATCCGTCCAATGCGGCCGCATGGTATGGAAAGGGATTTGTCCTCCAATTCTTGAATAGCACAGTTGAGTCCGAGAAAGCCTTTTTAAAAGCAAAAGAGCTAGGATATAACTCCACCAAATCGGAGGAATTATGAAAACTTATTTTTCTATATTATATTTTAGCTTAATGCTTTTATCTTATCCAGTTTTGGCTGATCTATCAATTGATCAAGGGGCGTCTTGGCTATATATATCAGAGCAGTCTGTGAGATGCGCGAATCAGGATAGTGAAAGGTGCAGACTTTATTCATGGATAAGTCTAGGTGATGAATCCTATAGAATAGGCAATTATAATGAAGCCCTAGAACGCTATGAAAATTCATTAGCCTTAAACCCGGATTCTAACGATCAAGCGATCATCAACAATCACATTGGTGATGTATTTTTTAAATTCGGCTGGTATGATGAAGCTCTTAATAAATATGAAGAAGTTCAAGCAATTAGATATTTAGACCGGAGCAGTCCCCCACTAAGTGGATATGAAAACCAGAAAGACCAAGGTGCAGCATTAATTGCTTTGGAACGATATGAAGAAGCACTATCAATTTTTATCCAAATCTTGGAAAAGGACTCGCAAGATAGTGTCGCCCTACACGGTAAGGGGCTAGCTCTTTATAAGCTAGGACGACTATCAGAGTCTCTTGCTAGCTTCAATATCTCATCGCAGATCAATTCAACTGATTCTTTAATGTGGAAAGATAAAGGGAATGTTTTATTCGATCTCAATTCATATCTGGGCGCTCTGAATAGCTATGAAAAAGCATTACAGCTATCACCATCACTTGCGGATGCTTGGTATGGAAAAGCCAATGCACTTGTCAAACTAAAAAGATATGAAGAAGCTCTAGCTAGCTTTGAAAGATGCCTGGAGATAGATCCATCAAATATCGCTGCATGGAATAATAAAGGAGCTACATTAGTAGAAATGAGAAGATATGCAGATGCTTTGACGTGCTATGATGAATCTATCAAAAAGGCTCCAAATTATGCCACTCCATTGGCAAATAAAGCAGAAGCCCTCCTATTCACGGGAAGATATTTAGAAGCCATTAACTATAGCAATAAATCCCTTGAAATCGATTCCAATAGTGCCTTTGCATGGGCATTAAATGGCAAAGCTTTAGCTGCTCTTGGTAGATATGATAAGGCTTTAATTAGTTTAAATAACTCTCTGGAAATAGACTCCTCGAAGACAGATACTTGGATCGCAAAAGGTAATGCTCTCCAGAAGTTGGGCAAAAATGAAGACGCTTTGCAAAGCTACAAAAAAGCGACAGAGATCGATCCTTCAAGTATCGAAGCCATAATGAACATTGGGGTAGTTCAAAACATCCTTAATCAAAATAATGAAGCCATAGAAAGCTTCGATAAGGTGATTGCCCTTAATTCCTCTAGCATCCTTGCTTGGAGAGGAAAAGCGAATGCATATAGTAGTTTGAAAGACTACGCGAATGCGCTTCATAGTTATAATCAAGTAATAAATCTTAGTTCTTCTGATATTGCAGCTTGGAAAGGCAAAGCAGAAGCCCAGAACAACCTAGGACAGTACGAGGGTGCGCTACAGAGTTATGAGAAGGTTTTGTCCTTGGATCCATCAGACTTGATTGCACAGAGGGGTAAAGCAGAGGTTCAGAATAAGCTTGGCAAATCAAGCGAAGCACTAGAAAGCTTTGAAAGAGCGGCAGCTTCGGATTCGACTGACGCAAATGTGTGGAAAGGCAAAGGAGATGCTGAAGTCAGCCTGGGCAAATACAAAGATGCATTAGAGAGTTATTGCAGGTCCATTGAAATCAATCCATACGATGCAGCGACATGGAATGGGCAAGGTATGACTCTATATGCACTAGGCGAGTATGAAGACGCTCTAGATAGCTACAATAAATCTGTGGCTGCAGATCCTTCAAATGCCGATGTCTGGAACAATAAGGCAATGACCCTCTTAACAATGGGCAACTATGAAATGGCACTTGAAAACTACAACAAGTCTCTGGAGATCAATTCTGTTAGCGGGAAAGCACTAAATGGAAAAGCCAATGTACTAATAAGTCTCGAAAGATATGACGCTGCTCTGGAGACTATTTTAAGAGTAATAGAGATCGATCCATCGGATGCTACTGCTTGGAATAGCAGAGGATTGATTCTAGAACGACTTGGGCGCACAGATGAGGCAAATGCTGCTTTCAATAAAGCAAAGGGGCTAGGATACAGCATTTGAACCCTTTGAATCTTAGATCAGAAGGCATGGAAATGAATCCCATTTTGCTAGAGGAAGGCGAGAAGAGCTATCACGGACCGAGAATTAGGACTTTAGGCAAATTATATTTAGCGATTGCTCTCTTGGGAATTATCCTGTTATCTGTTCAAGCAGAAGCCGCTCAATTCGAAGGCTCTAACATTAAATTGGCTGAGCAGCTAACAAGTGTTTCTAAGGTGGATGCAGATCGATCTGCATCTACTCAACAAAATGCAACGAACCTGAACCGAACACCAGCGAAAACGCTTGCAACTCTCAGCGTCGAAGTTACGAGCGATGTTTACTCCGAGAAAGATCGCCAAGTACTTTATTGCCCCAAAGGCAACTACATGGTTGTGAGAAATAGGATCTATTTGACTGGAGACGATCTTGATGAGGTAAAACAAGTGAAGTATCTCCTGCATCCGTCATTCTCCAATCCAGTGGCAGTATCAGAAGATCCTACTAATGATTTTGAGGCATGGATTTGGAGTTGGGGTGGTTTCCCGATCAAGGCTACTATTACGACTAAAAGCGGCCAAGTTTTTGAGAAGAACCTTGACTTCTCATTCAAGACCAAGTTCGAAGAAGCTCAGAGCAAAGGAATACCACAGGCCATGAGATGTGAAGAATGACGTCCTTGACACCCATACGTGCGCTCTCAAATTCGTCCCATCGCTATTCACCCAGACTGAATGCTGCAGGCCACCGTCCGTCCTTGCGCTCCACTTGCCAGCACCTATCCTCTAGCCGCTTCTGTATCATTTCCTCTACATCTGCTGACCGGATATGAAAGACCTCGGCTAGGATTTCCTTAGCTGTATCCAACTCTTGAGCTTTGATGCTAACAGGCAGTGTGAGATCGTTCTGGCGAACTTCTCGCTTCCATGGGAGCTTCATGAGTAAGCCTCCAGCGTTGCTTGGGATCTTGACATCTTAGGGTCAACTTTTGCCTGCCGTTTCGCAGTTGCTTTTGGCATCTTGTAGAAGCAGAATACCCGGTCAGCCAACTCGGTCATTATCTCCAGATGTGGGTCCAGCGCAGGCGCATAGAGCAGAACGGTCGCTTCCCTGGAGGTCTGTCGCATATGCTGGGCCGCGTATTCGACCATATGCTCGGCGTCCTCGTAGAGCATCGGGTCATGTTCCACGATTAGGAAGCTGTGATGGTTTTCATCCAAAATGGTCATGAGCTGAAAGATGGTAAAAGCACGTCGGACGTCAAGTGTAGTGAAATTTCGATCTAGCTTGCTAAGGATGCGCGAGTAGTTGCCGCCAACTAAGAGGAGCTTGTAGCGTTGCAGGCTAAGATGACTGTTGAGTGCATCGACTAGCATCTCCACAGGGGCAACAAGGACATTGAATGTCCCTCCGAGCAGGGAGACCGCGGGATGCAGTTCAATTTCCATAATAGGATACGTCTTGCTTTTGGGATATGAAATCAAGCTGTGCGTGGAGCGAATGTGATAGCTGTTTGAAACGCATTACTCAGCTCCAGAACAAGCTAGCAAAAGTAGGGCATGTACTGTATTTATGTTATTTACTGGAGGAGAACCACCACAGCTTCCTGATCGTGGAGCATGATCCTCTGCTCTACGAGGACTCCCGGGAGATGGTGGGCTACCTGGCCCAGGCCCTCAAGCAGACCTCCCGGGAGGCCACGGTCCTGCTCTACGCCCCTGCCCTGGACCCTCACCTGCAGGAGATGGCCGAGCTGGCCGATCGGGTGTTCTGCATCTACAGCGAGCTGGCTGGGGCGAAGGGCCGGGGGAAGGCTGAGGCGAGGATGGTCGGAGAGCAGAGGACGCTGGAGGCGTACTCGTGAGGTGGCCCTGGCGACGGGCGAGCATCAGAGGCTGGCGATAATGGACGACAACCGACGAGAACGGATAAGATCAAGGAGACCGAGGGAGCGCTGAGCTAGGATTTGCCTTATACCCAAAAGCTTTGGCCTTTGCGAAGGCTGCATCGGCTTCCTGAAATCGACCGCGCAGCTTAAGAGCAATGGCTTTATAATGCCAAACCTCCGCAAAATCAGGTTTCAGTTTAGTGGCTTGGTCATAAGCCAATATTGTTTCATCGATTTTGCCTAATTTTTCAAGTGCAATTCCTTTGTTGTACCAAGCATCTGCAAATTCTGGCTTCAGGTTGGTGACTATATCAAAAGCAAATAACGCTTCTTCATTCCTGCATAGATTACCAAGATTAAGTCCTTTGTTATGCCAAGCAGCAGTGAAATCTGGTTTCAGTTTAGTGGCTTGGTCATAAGCCAATATTGCTTCATCGATTTTGCCTAATTTTTCAAGTGCAATTCCCTTGCTGTGCCAAGCATCTGCAAATTCTGGCTTCAGGTTGGTGACCATATCAAAAGCAAATAGCGCGTCTCCGTATCTACAAAGCTTCAGGAGGGCTTTTCCTTTATTATACCATGCACCTGAATGTTTCGGGCTCTTCTCGATAGCTTTGTCATAAGCTCTGATGGAGTCATCATAATTGCCAAGATTGTACAGAGCGATTCCTTTATTGTTGAATGCACCTACATGTTTTGGATTTAGCTTGATGATCCTATCGAAAGAATGCAGGGCTTCTCCATGGATACAAAGCCCAGAGAGTGTAATTCCTTTGTTTACTTCATCCGCGATAGATTTATTAATAGCATCGATAGCAAGAACTATATTCTTCTGAACGATTATGTCATACGGATTAATATCGATCGCTTTGTTATAAGATTTTATGGCTTTGCCATAATAGCCTTGTTCAAATAGAGCATAACCTTTATTATTCCAGGCATCTGAATACTGTGGGTCAAACTCAATGGCTTTGTCATAAGCATGAACTGCTTCATCAACATTTCCCAGAGCTTTGAAGGCTTTACCTTTACCAAACCAAAACATTGCGGTGTCTGGTTCCAAAGCGATGGCTCTATTAAAATTTTCAGTTGCCTCCTCATAAGCCTTGGATGCAGCATTATGCTCGTTATTAGCAGCCAGAGCATCGCCTTTGCCTATAAGGGCAATGCCTCGATTAGCCCACGCGCGTGGGTTGCTCGGATCTAATCTTATCGCCTCATTGGATGCGTTTATAGCCTCGTCGTATTCTCCTATGCTAAGCAAAACATTTCCTTTATTACTCCAAGCACCAATAAGCTCAGGATTTTGTCCATAATTTAATTTTCTATATAATTCTACTGCGGTTTGAATAGCCTTAATAGCATGCGGGAAGAGATCTGTACTGTAATGTGCATTTTCATCTTTTCCTAAATCTTTTGCTATATTTAGGAGGATATTGCCTTTGGTCATCCATGCATTAGCATATTCTTGAACTGCTTTAGCTTCCTCTGGCGTTCCTTTTTTCCAATTTGCCGGGTACTTTATACCAAGATCCACTGCAGTCTCTATAACGTCAAGTGCTTTTATTAAATAGGATCTAGCACCACTATTGCCTTGTTTTGATAAAATCTCTCCGCGTTCGAATAAAGCATTTGCTTTGTTAATATAACATTTGATTGACTGCGAATCGATATTTATAGCCTTTTCATAAGCCTGAAGGGAATCATGGTATTTCTTTTTCTCACGCAAATCAATGCCTCTTGTATTCCAATAGTCTATCTGGATCTCCTTGAGTTGCCTCGTCGTGGATTGTATGCTGTAAACTGCTATTATTAGAGCGATAAATCCTATAGAGGTGCCAATATCCTCCCCAAAAGATTTGCTAAATCCCAATACACTAAATAAATATAAAATGGTGATGATGGATAACCCAATGGTATAATTATAATTTCTAACTATTGCTTTTACTCCTTCCTTGCAAATTCTGTCCAACATAAATAAGACCATTCTTTAATAGAGCTTTTTTCCCCTCGTCTCTGCCTGCCCTCTCGCCAGCCGTATGGCCTCGTGCAGCTTGGCCTCCAGCATCTCCCTGGGGGGCAGCTCTACCAGGTACTCCGCCACCCTGATCTCGCCCCGATCGAGCTGCAGAAGCTCGATCTGCTCCCGGTTCTTCTCGCCACACAGGATNNGCTCGCCACACAGGATGAGCCCAATGGGCGGCTCCTCTCCCGGCCGGCGCTCGTATCTGTCCAGCCATCTCATGTAGAGCTCCATCTGGCCCTTGTAGGCGGCGTCGAAGCTGCCCAGCTTCAGCTCTATGGCCACCAGCCGGCGCAGGCTGCGGTGGTAGAAGAGCAGGTCCAGGTAGAAGTCCCTCTCCCCTATGGTCATGCGCTTCTGCCGGGCGATGAAAGAGAAGTCAGTGCCCAGCTCCAGGAGGAACCTCTCCAGCTCCCGGAGGATGGCCGCCTCCAGGTCCCTCTCGCAGTAGGTGTCTGCGAGCCCCTGAAGGTCCAGGAGATAGGGTTCCCGGAGGACCAGATCGGCTGTCATGCGGTCCTCCTCCTGCAGGGCCTCCAGCTCCTGCCTGGCCAGCTCCTCAGGCTTTCGGGAGATGGCGGTGCGCTCGTAGAGCATCCCCTGCACCTTCTGGCGCAGGATTCGCACGCTCCAGCGCTCCACCCTGGTCATCTCGGCGTAGAACTGTCGCTGCAGAGGATCCTTGAGGTAGATAATCTCTATGAAATGGGACCAGGAGAGCTGTGCAGACAGTGTCTGCACTGTTTTCTCTTCGTCAAAGGTGTCTGCCACCCTGATCATATTAAACAGGTTGCGTCTGCTGAATCCCCGGCCGTATTCCCTGGTGAGAGTCTCGCTGAGCAGGTCCACGACGCCCTTCTCCTGGCCAGCTATCCTTCTTGCAGATATCTCCTCTCTTATCCTCTTCCCGATCTGCCAGTAAAGGAGCACCATCTCCGAGTTCACCGATTGAGCGACCCGGACCCTGGCCTGTTCTATTAGGGGCCGGATGCTGCCAGCAAGCTCCTCTGAGACGATAGCGATCTCATTCTCGCCTGCCGGTGCCATTTCCTCTTTCATCTTAAGGCCCTTCATGGTGCCACCATCTCCCCAATCCAGCATCTGATCATATCTCGCCCTTCCGCCAGAGCAGCCAGGCCGTCTCCTT
>MTKX01000319.1_pt1 | contig 13282 bp, 13 predicted proteins | sample 1042771 | NCBI WGS metagenome assembly MTKX01 (sample SAMN06212183, study PRJNA360534) | anaerobic digester metagenome | biome: Wastewater treatment plant; material: sludge; isolation source: anaerobic digester fed with sludge from wastewater treatment plant | place: Denmark: WWTP Randers ... | reverse complement strand
TTTGAAGCAGTATCCAGAGCTTTTCCGCGAGCATTTTGCCAGCGTGGTGCCGTATGCGGATAACACTTTCGCTGCGCTAAACAGCGCTGTTTGGTCTGGTGGTTCCTTTGTTTACGTCCCAAAAGGGGTGCGCGTGGATTTGCCCTTACAGGCATATTTTCGCCTGAATATGGCCAACATTGGGCAGTTTGAGCGCTCGCTCATCATCGCGGACGAAGGTTCGCAAGTTCATTACGTTGAGGGCTGCACGGCGCCTCTCTACCTGACTGAATCCTTTCACAGCGGCGTTATTGAGATTATTGTTAAAAAAGGCGCGCGCGTGCGTTACACCACCATTCAAAACTGGTCTACGAACGTTTACAACCTTGTGACCCAGCGCGCGGTGGTGGAAGAAGACGGCACGATGGAATGGGTGGACGCGAATCTTGGCTCCAAGGTTACGATGAAGTACCCGGCTTGTTACCTGAAAGGCCCCGGCGCGCACGGTGAAGTGCTTTCTGTGGCATTCGCAGGCCCTGGCCAACATCAGGATGCTGGCGCGAAGATGATTCACTTCGCGCCCAATACCAGCAGCAAGATTACCTCCAAATCCATTTCCAGGGGGAACGGACGGTCATCCTACCGCGGTTTGGTAAGGGTCGCTTCCGCGGCGGAAAATTCCAGGTCCAGCGTTGTATGCGACGCGCTGCTGCTTGACCATGAATCGCGTTCGGATACGTACCCAACGATGGACATCAAAGCCAAGGATGTGCAAATAGGGCACGAAGCCACGGTGAGCAAGATTGGCGAGGAGCAGCTGTTCTATCTGAACAGCCGCGGACTTTCTGACGAAGAGGCCACAACAATGGTCGTGTCAGGGTTCATAGAGCCTCTTGTAAAAGAACTGCCGATGGAATACGCAGTTGAGATGAACAAGCTTATCCAGATTCAAATGACCGGGTCAGTGGGGTAGAGGGAAAGATGCGAGCTACTCTCATTGATTTTCTCAACAAAGAAAGCAGCAATCTGCCTGTTACATTTGAAGGCACCCAAGCTCTGCGTGAATACCGCTTGGCTGCCTGGCAGAGCGCGGTTGGTTTGCCTTTCCCGGGCAAAAAAGACGAAGCCTGGCGCCGAATTAGCCTGGATGGGGTGCTAAACACCCCACTCGAATTTTTAGCGGAAAAACGACGCGATTTGAACGCTGTAAGCGGGATTGCTGAACGCGAAGCCGCTTCCTACGCGGGTTCCCTGTTTTCAAGTCCGCTAGGGAGCCATTCGCAGTTGGATCCCGCGCTCGTTCAGGCTGGCGTCATATTTCAAGACTTCGCTGATATCGAACGCGAAACTCCGGAGCTTCTTGCGGAAACCAGCGGCAAATTAATTTCGCCCACAGAGAGCAAATTCGCCGCGGCTGCTTCAGCGCTGGCGGATTTTGGGGTCGTGTTGCATGTCCCGGCTGGATGCAAAATTGAGAGGCCGTTATTGGCGCGTTTGGGGGCCGGCCGTCCAGCCAATGCGTCTTTCTCGCACAGCATCATCAAGCTTCAGGCTGGCGCTTCAGCGCTGTTGGTGCTGGATTTTGTTTCCGAAACTAACGCGAATTCCACGAAGAATGCTCTGCATATTGGCATCCTGGAAGTAATCCTTGAGGAAGGCGCCGAACTTAGCCTGGTTGAACTTCAGCGGCTTGAGCCAACACAATCGAACATCACATTCGAACGGGCAGCGTTAGATTCAAACGCACGCTTGCATTGGGTGTATAGTGCGCTTGGAGCTGGATTAAGCAAGAACTTTATTGAGACCTCTCTGATCGGAGAGGGCGCTGAAGTGAAAATGCACGGTTTGTACTTTACTGGCGGAGATCAGGTTTTAGATTTGGATACGCAACAGAACCACTTAGCGCCGCATACCACCAGCGACCTGCTATATAAAGGCGCGGCAGTGGGTAAATCCAGGACGGTGTGGGAAGGGATGATTTACGTCGATCCCAAGGCCATGCAAACGGATGGTTACCAGACAAATCGCAATTTAGTGCTCAGCCCAAACGCTGAAGTAAGCGCGCTGCCTGGATTGGAAATTCTGGCGGATGACGTGCGCTGTTCACACGGCGCTACCATAGGCAAGCTGGATGAAGATGAGTTGTTTTACCTGCAAACGCGCGGCATTCCCCGCGTGGAAGCGGAGCAACTGATAATGGAAGGTTTCTTTGGTGAAATTATTGAGCAGGTGCCAATCCCGGCTCTGCAAACGGAACTAAAGGAAATATTAAGCGCCCGATTTATTCTGGCGGGATGAAGGTGAGAAGATGAGAATTGGAGGAACTATGGCGACAGGTAAGTTTATGCGTTCTCCAGAACCTGAGATAAGCTACGAAGTGGGAGATAAGGTCGAAGTAAATTGCGACCACGAAAAAAATGGCCAGCGCATACGAGGCTGGCTCAAGGGTACTGTGGTACAGGTTGACGATAAGAACGTGGCCGTGCAGTTCCGCACCAATATTTACTTAACAGACGGCTGGATGGTGCCTGATCAGATTCTGTGGTTTCCTTTTGACTCTGCCAACGTTCGTCCGGCGCAACCTAAGACCAAAACTTCCGGGACGCCTGATTTTAACCTGCTCTAATCAAGCTGGTTACGGTGTTGGCTCAAACGAGCCTACAATTCGAATAATGTCAAAGCCTTCGGCGTAAGGGCGTTCTGCCAGAGCGCCGTGCCGGATGGCGGTGGAACGCAGGACTTCTTCCGAGAAGTAGTAGCGTTCCGCGTATGTGGTGTATTTGGACAGCGCTTCAATTTTCTTATTAACCCCGGATTCAGAGACTTCTACCAAAAAGTGTGGAAAGAAGCCGTAACTGCTGCGCAGCACATCATATCCTAAAACCGTTGTGCCTCGGAACGCGCGCAAGGCTTCCTGGGTGAGGGTTACGTGGTCCTGATGAATATCCTGCGCGGTATGAACGAAAACGATCTGAGGTTTTAGCTTACGTTTCAGTTGCAGCATCTTCTCCAGGATTTCCTGCCGAAAATCGGGAAAGCGGCGGGTTTCAAAGGAGCCTACCTCAATTTGGTCATCGCTCAACCCCAGGCTGCGCATGCTGACGAAATGCTCATCCAGAAGGTGCTGCAGGTCCGGGTTTTTTTTGTTGTCCGAGAAGGTCATGCAATAGAGGTCGGTCTTGCCCACAATATCCGCCAGGAGCGCGCCGCATCCCAGCTCAATATCATCGGGATGCGCTCCCAGGAATAAGACCGACTTTCCAAAAAATGTCATGTTTTGCATGGATTTGCTCACTTGGTGGCGATAAAGCCGCCAACGACTTTCGTCATCACTAAGCTGCCGTCTTTCTGTAAGCGCGCCGCGGCAACCTTTTCTATTTGCCCCATCACCACTTCAAAATCATCGCGGGTAATAAAGAGTGAATTCCAAAGCTTGCGGTCCTCAGACATGGACGCGCGCGTGTAAATCATGAAGGGTTCGACATCCGTGAAGGTTAGCGGGTTTTCAAAGATATGCTGTTCGACCTTGGAAAACAGCTTTTCCATCGTTCCATAAATTTCCGAAGCATAGCGCGAGCTGCCTGGCATGGGGGGGATGGGTTTTCCAGTAGCTTCTTTAATAATTTCGTAGAACACTGCTTTGTTGGCTGGCATAGGACCCGTAGTAAAAAGCCTTCCGCCCAATTTGAGGACGCGGTGCATCTCGCTCAGGGTGAAGGGAATGTCTTGCGCGTAGTAAATCGCGAAACAGGCTGAGATTAAGTCAAAATAGTCATTTGGCAAGGCAAAGGGTTCATTAAAGTCCAGCAGTTGAAAGCGCACATCCGCGCTACGTTTTTCACTTTCTTGCCGCGCTTGCGCAAGCAATGATTCTGAAACGTCTGTACCGGTAATTTCTGCCTCTCCATTCAGATGCTGATGAAATGAAAAGCATTGTTTGCCAGCTCCACAGCCGATATCGAGTATGCGCAGACCTTTTTGGAGCTGCAGGATTTCCAGCATCCAGCTGTCAATATCGCGCGCGCCGTATTGGCTGTGGATATCGATGCGCTTGAGCAGATCGTTGGTAGTTTCTTGGAAATCAATTTTCATTTGGTCCGCCTTTATTGTGAGGTTAACAAATTAAGTATACGGCTGGCAGGCTTTTTGTCAAGAAAATGAAGAAGCCATCCACTCCGTTGGTTACTGCGGGTTTCTCGTTTTCAGAGCCAGTGATTTGTTGGCTTGGTAAAGCAACTGGCGACTAAGCAGCCAAGCGGCGCGATTCCATTGGCAGTTCACCTGCCAAGCAGCGGTTAGCAAATACGGGGCAGCATTTCCCCGGCGAGCATTTCCAAAATGCGCGTTGTCCCAAGCGTGGTGCGCAGCAGCAGCTGGCCTTCAGATTTTCCGGTAACACTTCCTATCCTGCGGGCCTGTTGGCCGTACTTATCTTTGCGCATAGCATTTAGCGCGCTTTCGGCCTCCACTTCTGGAACAATGACGATTACCTTGCCTTCGTTCGCCAGGTAGAGCGGGTCTAAGCCGAGTAAATCACAAGCTGCTCGCACCGCAGCGTCTATGGGGATATCTCCTTCTTCCAAGCGAATAGTGACCCCGGATTGCCTGGCAATTTCGACCAGCGTGGTGGCTAGTCCACCGCGGGTTGGGTCGCGCAGCACATGCACATCGGGCGCTGCTTCACACAGCCGCTGCACCAGGTGGTTAAGTGGGGCAGTATCCGATTGGACCTCAGATTGAAAGCCAAGGTTGCCGCGCGCCTGCAAGACCGCGATGCCGTGATTTCCCAGCGGTCCGGATATGAGGACAGCGTCACCTGGCCGCGCCTGGTCGCCAGCAATCTTTCGACCTGCGGGTGCCCAGCCGATCCCGGTGGTTGTAATAAACAACTTATCGGCTTTATTTTTTTCGGTAACTTTGGTATCCGCGGCGATTATCCGCACATCCGCTTCCGCGCAGGCATCGCGCATGGACGCCAGGACTGCCTCAAGTTCCTGTATTGAAAAGCCTTCCTCCAGGATAAAGCTCGCAGTCAGGTACCTTGGCTGCGCGCCAAGCATCGCGACGTCGTTGACCGTGCCGCAAACAGCCAGCCTGCCAATGTCGCCGCCTGGGAAGAAGAGCGGGGTGACGACGTGCGCGTCAGTGGAAACCACTAGCTGAGAACCAGCAGGGGGTAATAGTTCTCCACATAAGAGGGCGCTGTCGTTGCCAGCGTTCAGAATCGCGTTCCCCAGGTATTTCTGAAACACATTGACAATAAGCTCATGCGTCATAACGCCGCCACTGCCGTGTCCGATGACAATTTGGTCGCTGGTCTGGAAGGGAAGCGGGCAAACCAGACCCTGCATGGTTGGGTAGTTGTGTTCTGTCATTTTTCCACCCGCTGATAACGATAATACGCGGCACAAGCGCCTTCTGACGATACCATCGGAGCTCCCAGAGGAGACGCGGGCGTGCATTCCCGTCCAAACGCCGGACATGCGCGGGGTGTCGCGATTCCACGTAGGACCTGTCCTGCGATGCAGAGCGATGATTCCTCTACTGATTCCTGAATAAGCGGGAAGCGCTTGAGCGCGTCGAAGCTCTGATAGCGCTGCCGCAATCCCAGCCCAGAGCGGGGAATAAGGCCAATCCCGCGCCATTGGCGGTCAACCGGCTCAAAAACCATAATAATCAGGTCCTGCGCAGCCCGGTTGCCTTCTCGCGTGACTGCGCGCGCATAGGCGTTCTCAACCGCGTACTGTCCCTTTTCCAACTGCTGGATTGTCATCAGAATGCCTTGCAGCATATCCGCGGGTTCAAAACCGGTGACAACAATCGGGACTCGGTACTGAGCAGCGATAGGTTCGTACTCCCAGTAGCCCATCACCGCGCAAACATGACCGGCCGCCAGAAAAGCCTGGACCTGGTTATCAGGATTGCGCAGGATGGCATGCATGGCAGGTGGAACCAGCACGTTTGCTGGGAGAATGCTGAAATTGCTGATATTGTTGCGTTCCGCGTGCAGCAGGCTGGCTGCAATGGAAGGGGCGGTGGTCTCAAATCCGATAGCAAAAAACACCACTTGTTTGTGGGGTGTATTTTGCGCCAGTTTCACTGCGTCTAAGGGGGAATAGATGACGCGCACATCTGCGCCCTCAGCACGTGCGCTAAAGAGATTGGCGCGGGCGCTAGGGACGCGGAGCATATCTCCGAAAGAAGTGAAAATGACATCCGGCTGGCGGGATATCTGGAGGGCGTTTTCAATCGCTTCCAAGGAAGTGACGCACACAGGGCAACCTGGGCCGTGTATCAGAGTGATTTCCGGTGGAAGGAGTTGGTCCAGTCCATATTGAAGCAGCGCATGTGTCTGACCACCACAGATTTCCATGATTCTCCATGGACGCGTGGCGGTTTCCCGGATCTTTGCCGCGAGTTTGTGCGTCAGTTCCGCGCTGCGAAAATCACCAGGCGTGCTCAGACTCATGCTTTTGTGTCTTCCATATCACTTTGCGCCTTGTTGAAGGCATTCATTGCGTTGAGCAGGCGAATTGTCTCTTCCGCTTCCTGTTCTGAAAGCAAATTCAGCGCAAAACCCGCGTGCACGATAACGTACTGACCAAGCTGCACTTCCGGGACCGTGGCAACGCAGACTTCCTGCTGCACGCCGCCAAAATCGACAATTGCCATCGCGGTTCCATCCAATATAAAAAGCTTGATGACTTTTCCGGGGATTCCAAGGCACATAACGTTTTTTACCTCAGTGATTATTTGTTTAAAGACTGTAAAGCTACCATGACCTGCCCGAGTGACACACAGGCATCGTTGCTTGGCAGGCTGTGATGATAAAGCGGCAGAAAACTTTCTGCTTCCAGCGCTGGCAGCAGCGCGCGCATCATCCTCATATTCTGCCATACTCCCCCGGAAATTGCCACATGGCGCACCCCGGTTTCCTTCGAGATGATACGGCAGGCCTCTAAGGATGCGCGGATGATGCTGTTATGGAATCTTGCGCTTATCCGAGGGATGCTGACACCGGCGCGCAGATCCTGGACTATCTCGCGCAGCATCATCCTGGGATCAATCACCTCACCTTCGAGTAGGACGGAATAGAAGCCTTTCTCGTCGGGGTCGGCAGCGCTTTCCAGGGAAATGGCAGCCTGGGCTTCGTAAGTTATTTTGTGGCATATACCCATAATTGACGCGACAGCGTCGAACAACCTGCCCATGCTGCTGGTAAGTGGCGCGTTAAACCCATTTTTTATCTGCGCGCGCACAACCGCGCTCTCCTCCTCACCAAGCGCGCATATCGAAGGAAGGGTGGATTCTTCGGTGGATATACCAGCCGCTTCTAACCAACTTAAGGCGGTGCGGGCCGGCTTCTGCACTGCCAGGTCTCCGCCTGGCAAGCGCACCGGCAGCAGGTGAAAGCGCCTCTCAAAGCTTTGGTATCCTCCAACCAGGATTTCACCGCCCCAAATGCTGCTATCCGTCCCGTAGCCAGTCCCATCGAAAATAAGCCCAATGGCTGGCTCGCTGCTCTCCCAGGCGTTTTCTGCCAGGCAGGCAGCCAGATGGGCATGGTGGTGCTGCACGGCAGTCAGCGGAAGGTTTTCTTGCTTGCTGCGCGCCTGCGCGTAGCGCGTGGCGAGGTAGTCCGGATGCATGTCGCAGGCCAGCGCCTGGGGATGGATGCGGAACAATTTTTCGTAATGCTCAACAGCCCGTTCATATGAATCCAGAGTCTCTTGATTTTCGAGATCCCCGATGAAATGGCTGACGAAGGCATAGTGTTCTCTTGCCAGGCAAAATGTATTTTTCAACTGCGTCCCAGCGCCAAGAATTGGCAGCTCTGCTGCTGGAATCCGCAGCTGACCAGGCGCGTATCCCCGCGCGCGGCGAACAAGGTAGGCTTCACCTCTCAGTTCGGTGACTACTGAGTCATCCACCCGCATGTGGATGGGGCGGTTATGCATCAGGAAAGCATCCGCCAGGCCAGCGAGACGAATTCGGGCTTCGTCATCCTGGTACGCCAGGGGTTCTTCGCTCAGGTTTGCGCTGGTCATCACCAACACTTCCGGAAAATCCAATTCGGGCTGCATCAGCAGCAAATGCAGTGGGGTGTACGGAAGCATGAATCCGAGCCTGGTTTGGTCCGGCGCGACTAATCGCGCAAGTTCTCTTCCGGCCTCTGTCGTCTCGGTCAACAGAATGGGCGCTTGCGGTGAATCCAGCATTTTCCGTTCCTGATCGGAAAGCCGCGCGAATTTTTCGATGACCTGGATTGAAGATGCCATCAAGGCGAAAGGTTTTCCGGTCCGGCGCTTTCTATCTCGCAAGGTCTTTAGGGCGGACGCATTGCGCGCGTCACAGGCCAGGTGGTAACCACCCAAGCCTTTGATTGCCAGGATTTTCCCTTGCCGAATAGCCGCGCGTGCGTCTTTAAGGGCGTTCTCCCTCCGGGAAACGCGCTCTCCATTCACTTCGTACCATATTTCGGGGCCGCAAGCCGGGCAGGCGACCGGCTGAGCGTGAAAGCGCCTGTCGGCGGGGTCGTGATACTCTCTCGCGCAGTCCGGGCATAAGGGAAAGCCAGCCATACTGGTTGTCGCGCGGTCATATGGGATGTCCTGGACAATGCTGAAGCGCGGTTNNCAGTGCGTGCAATTGATGAACGGATAGCGGTATCTGCGGTCCTCAGGATCGAAGAGCTCTCTTTTGCAGTCGGCGCAAATCGCGATATCCGGAGAGACAGGCAAAAAGTTGCCCGGCTGGTCTTTACTCTGACGGATTTCAAATTCAGCATAGATATACAAAGGCGCTTGAGACACAACGAAACTATCCACCTTCGCCAGGGCAGGTGGATTTTCCCTTAGGCTGCGCGTAAAAGCGTCGCAATTTTCTTCAGTTCCGTGAATTTCAATTTCAACACCCTGGGCAGTATTAATGACCCAACCAGTTAGGTGGTGTTCGCGCGCAAGCAGATATACTGTAGGCCTAAAGCCCACGCCTTGCACAATCCCGGAGATGAGAAAGCGCTGATTCTGGAGTTTCACTGGTCGATTGGCAGGTCTTTCGTCGGGATGTTTGATGACAGCCAGTCAATCCAACGCTCAAAACCTCCTCCAGTCTTACAAGAAACCGGGAAAATTTTGATATCCGGGTTTAGCATTTGGATCCCCTTGGTAAAGTAATCCATGCGGAAGTCAACATAGGGCAGCAGGTCAATTTTATTAATAATCAGAACATCCAAACCGCGGTAGATGTTGGGATATTTGTAAGGTTTATCGTCGCCTTCCGGGATAGACGCTATCACAATGTTGGCTGTAGTTCCCAGGTCAAAGCTGGCAGGGCAAATTAGGTTGCCGACGTTTTCAATGAGGACCAGGTTGAGGAGCTTCAGGTCGAGCTTTTGAAGCGCAAGTTCCACCATGACCGCGTCCAGATGGCACTCGCCGCCGGTGTTGATTTGCACGGCGGGCATACCTAATGCATTGATTTTGTCGGCGTCGATGGTGACCGGCGCGGTGTCGCCTTCAATCACGCCAACGTGAACGCGTGGCGGCAAACGCTGGAGGGTCTCCATGATGAAACTGGTTTTCCCAGAGCCTGGAGAAGCCATTATATTGATCCCATAAATATTGTTTTCGTCCAACAGCGCGCGATTAGAAGCCGCAATGCGCTGGTTGGAGTCTAATATCTTGCGAACGATTTCAATCCTTTGTGTCATCGTCAGTCCTTGACAACCTCAATATGGTCTACAAGCAGCTCTTCGCCGCTGATTATTTCGAGCGAGATGCTGCCACAAGCCGGGCACGGCATAAGCTCGTCACGCAGTTCATAGTATTCGTTGCAATTTTTGCATCTCAACCGGGCAGGAACGCGGTTAAAATGCAGAACTGCGCCTTCGCTGGGCGTTCCCTTGCTGATGTGATCCCAATAAAACTGGACAGAATCATCAACAATTGATGAAAGCTGACCTATGGTCAGGTAAATATCGGTCACGCGGTTGGCTTTATTTTCCAACGCGGCTCGATTGGCGATTTCAAGAATGCTTTCCGTCACAGCGAGCTCGTGCATAGTTGTCATTAATTGCTATCGAACGGAGGCAGGGTAACTCACTTCGAAGAAACTATGCTTCCATTTGCAGACGTTCGGGATGGCTGTAAATATCAAACTGCGCGCCGCGTAGGTAACCAATCAAGGTTATACCAGCCTCGTCGGCGCAGTCTACTGCCAGCGCGGTAGGGGAAGTGCGCGAGACGATCATCGGGACGCCAAGCGCAAAGGTTTTGAACACCATCTCCGAGCTGATTCGACCGCTGAGCAGGAGGATGTTTGGCGTAAACGACCGCCCTTGAAGAAGGAACAAGCCGGTGAGTTTATCCACGCAATTGTGCCGGCCAAGATCCTCGACCATGATTGGCACGCTGATGCCATCACTCAATCCCGCGCTGTGAAAACCTCCCACGTGCTCGTGCAGTTCCTGCTGCTCCAGAAACTGGCGGTACAAATCCAGCACTTCGCCAGGTCTGAGACGAAAGTCAGCAGGCAGGCGTGGGGGATTCAGCTTGTTTTCTACTCCGTATCCGGTGGATGTGCGGTGAAAATGGGTTGGCTTTGCGACTGGATGCCTCAGATTGACCATAGATACGGCTAGCGTCCTCCTCCAGTTTTATGGAATCAACCTCGGACAAGTCCATAATTACGTTTTCACCAAACAAGAAACCAATCGCGAGCGCTTCCAAATCGGTTGGGGAGCAAATGAATGTGAGCCAAAGCTCGTTGTTAACAAATAACGCGGCGGAATGTTCATTCACGACAGGTTTATTGATCTCGCTAATTGTGTCAGTTTTACTGGAAAAGCTCCAAATCTTTTTAGGTAAAGCGGCTTGGTTCATGGCATGTTTCCTGGATGGTCTGTCTTGGAAAAAAAGCTGCTTGGTTGCTTGAATTCTCGATAAAGTAAATTGGTTTTCAGAAGCCATTATAATTGACTTTCAGATCGCATGGACAAGGATGGGCTGGTTTTGGAACCACTCAGTGTAGTTATTCAGGCTGGCGGTAATTCCAGTAGGATGGGAAGTTCAAAATCCCATCTGTCATTTTTGGGAACGCCGTTATTAGAACGAATCTATCGCCTTCTTTTGCCAATAGCAGGAGAAGTTCTGGTTGTCTGCAACGCTGAACAGCAAACGTTTGACATCCCAGTCAGAGTAGTCCCAGACACAATTCCTGGTTTGGGCGCGCTTGGGGGGCTATATACCGCGATGACGGTAGCCCAGTACGAATTGGTCGCGGTGGTCGCGTGCGATCTGCCTTTCGCCAACGCTGGAATTTTATCGGCAGGAGCGGACTGGCTAAGAGAATCAGGTAAGGATGTGGCTGTGCCAAAAAGCTCGGATGATTTTTTTGAGCCTTTGCATGCTGTTTACCGCCGGGATGTGTGTCGTGAGGCCATCCTAAAAGCTATCCGGGAACAAAAGAGGCGCCTGATTTCCTGGTTCCCTGAGGTGCGGGTTGTGGAACTTGATAGCGATTTTTGTCGCAAGTATGACCCCCACGGGCTGGCATTCTTCAACATAAACACCCCAGAGGATTTTGCTCGCGCAGAAGCCCTGGCAAAAGCGCTCTAAAAAATAACAAGCCCAGCATCTGCTGGGCTTGTTCCACTACTTGTGTTATGCCACCGCTTCCACCTTGACAGCGGATACCTTGAATTCCGGGATTTTCGCGATGGGGTCCAGGGCGGCTTTGGTGAGGTAATTGATATTGTTCTCCGGGAAGTGGAAATTTCCATAGATTAAACCTTCCGGCACTCTATCAGTCACCCATGCGCCAGCTGTGATTGTTCCGCGCCTTGAGCTAACTTTAACTTTGTTAAGCTCGCGATTCAAACCAAGCTTGCGGGCATCCGCCGGGGAAACTTCAATCAGGGCTTCGCCGTAGACTTCCATCAATTCCTTGACGCGGCGGGTCATTTCACCACTGTGCCAGTGATAAATGACACGGCCGGTGGTCAGCATCATTGGGAATTCCTCATCGGGTAACTCGGAAGGATCCATGTGAATGGCGGGGATAAAATTGCCTTTTCCACGCGTAAATTTGCCAATGTGCAGGATTGGTGTTCCAGGGTGCTCCGCATTAGGACACGGCCAATACAGGCTTTCACCAGCGTCGAGGCGTTTATGAGAGATACCGCCGTAACTAGGAGTAAGCGCTGAAACCTCGGTCAATATTTCGGCAGAGCTCGCGTAGTTCCATCCGGACCAAGGGGTTGGATAGATGCGGCGACCGCCAAGGGCAACGATTCTCCGCGCGAGATCTGCGATGATTTCCCAGTCCTGGCGGGCTTCGCCGCGGGGGGTAATAGCCTGATGGAGCATCTGAACACGGCGCTCAGTGCTGGTGTAGGTGCCGGTCTTTTCGACAAAGGAAACGCCAGGCAGAAGCACATCCGCGTAGGCGGAGCTTTCGGTTGGGAAGATATCCTGCAGCGCGAAGAATTCCAACTCTTCGAGACAGTGGCGAATATGATTGGAATCCGGGTCTGTCATTGCCGGGTTTTCGCCAAGAATGTAGAGCGCTTTGGTGGTGCCTTCAAGCACGCCGGGAATAATTTCCGTCACCGTCTTGCCAACTTTATTGGACAGGTTGGTGCCCCAGGCTTCCTCAAACTTTTGTTGAGATGCCTCAGCAGTGACCGCCTGATAGCCTGGATAAACGTTGACAAGACAACCCATATCACAAGCTCCCTGGACGTTATTTTGCCCACGCAGAGGATTGACGCCACCACCTGGAATACCGAAATTGCCCAGCATCATCTGCAAATCTGCCAGCGCGAAGACGTTATGAACGCCAGTTGTATGCTGGGTGATACCCATCGCCCAGAAGACCGCCATCGGGGCATTCTTGACAATGATTTCTACCGCTTGATAAAGCTGGTCAACAGGTACGCCAGTAATCTTAGATACCCGCTCCGGAGGATAGAGCTTGATATTCTCCACGAGGGCATCAAAATTCTCCGTCCGCTCTTCCACGAACGCGGTATTGACATAACCCTTTTCGAGGATAATGTTCATCAAACCGTTTACCAATGGGATGTCCGTGCCTGGTTTTTGCTGCAGATGCAGCACTGCGAATTCACAGAGATCTATTTGGCGGGGGTCAGCGACAATCAGCTGTACATTCCGGCGCAGTACCGCCTGACGAATTTTCGCGCCAAATACTGGATGCTGTTCGGTGGTATTGGAGCCAATTACCAGCATGGAGTTGGCATTCTCGGCAATATCCTTCATCGAGTTTGTCATCGCTCCAGAAC
>MTKX01027400.1_pt1 | contig 13285 bp, 12 predicted proteins | sample 1042771 | NCBI WGS metagenome assembly MTKX01 (sample SAMN06212183, study PRJNA360534) | anaerobic digester metagenome | biome: Wastewater treatment plant; material: sludge; isolation source: anaerobic digester fed with sludge from wastewater treatment plant | place: Denmark: WWTP Randers ... | reverse complement strand
ACCTCTGGTGTCTCGACCGCGGCAACAGACGGGGTTTCGCCTGCCAATGCTACGGTCTCTTTGCGGGCAATGCTGCCCAGCTTCTTTGGCTCAAGCTTCACGGTCTGATAGGTGCCTCTCAGGGTGGCGTTGGTCTCATCCATCAGCTTGATAGAGTACGAAGCATATGATCCCATCTGGATCGAGTAGGGAACGATGGATCCCAGCTTTGGCGAGTATGGGACAATGAATCCTTGCTGGATGGAGTAAGGAACCATGGATCCGTCTTTGATGGAGTAGGGAATCCTGATGCCCAGTTCTGGAGAGGCGCTCACAGAATTTACTTCTGTTACCATATCCGAGGTGAGGTTATGAGCGGCAACTCCGGTTGAGAAGCTAAAGCCTTTTCTTCCAGCATTGGCTGCGGTATTGGACAGCACTCCTGCTGATGTGGCGGTATAAGATTGACTTCCTGCAGAGCCTGCAGAATAAGACTGATTCCCTGCCGAGGCCACTGTATAAGACGGATTTTCTGCCATCTCCTCAGAATAACCTAGAGCAGGCATCATAACAATGGCTGCTATCATGATGGCCATGCTGATGGCCAGAATGTTTTTCATATCGAATCCTCCTTTTGCTCTTGCATATGACATTTATGACTATGGCTTGAACATCCTCCCTTTTGAGAAGAATTGTCGTGGATTCTAGTTATTCTTCATATAAATAAACTTTCGTGGGCAAAGGGCACCATAAGGTTGACGCATTGCATTTATGATTTTTTTTAATATCCAGCAAAAGGAATCCGGTAGAAGGGAGAATACCGATTCGAATTAGCCGATTGTCGATATCTATATCTTATACAAACTATTTAATTTATTTTTTATCCACTTCGTTAATTTAGCTGCTGATTACAGAGGCAGGAGATGAGAGCCATCGCAGCTTATGCCCTCCTCAAATGCGAATCCCTCCCTGCAGGTGGAGAAGGTGATGCCAGTCTGATGGGCATGGGATGCTACATCCTCCAGAATGCTCCTTCTCAAATCCGCCGGAAGATAGCTGCTGCCCGAATATCTCCCTCCCCGGGAGAAGAGCGCTTTTAGGGCCGCTCCCTCCTCCGGAAAGGCAGCAGTGATTTTTTTTATGCTATCTGGCCGGGCCTTATATGTGGAGGAGGTTATATGCCTGACCCCAGCGGAATGAAGAGAATAGACCAGGTCCTCGATCCCGCAGTCATTGATTCCCGGGATGATGGGATCGATTCTGGCTGACAGGGGAATTCCCGCTCGAGATAGCTCATTCAGTGCAAAGAGCCTTCTTTTTGGCGATGGCGCCCCCGGCTCCAGCCTCAGGCTTAGGGAATCATCCAATGTGGTGACTGTGACGGCCACCGCCGCCTTCATTGCGGCGAGGAGATCGATATCCCTGGTGACAAGATCGGACTTTGTGACGATCTGCACCCGAAAGTTCCTCTCTTTCAGTATCCTCAGGCATCCCCTGGTCAATCCCAGCTCCTTTTCTATGGGAGGATAAGGATCGGAGCTGTTGGAGATAGCAATAAAGAGTCCGGGGACGACCTTGGCCGCCTCTCGGTCAAGCCTCCTCAATAGATCGACCTTCGGCCGGCAGGAATGGAACCGGGGGATATAAGATGAGGCATAGCAGTAAAGGCAGCCGTGCGGGCAACCGGTATAGGGATTGAGGCTGAGCTTGGCAGGGCAGGTGCACAGCTCGCTCTTCCAGGGGTCAAATGCTCTGAGGATCATCGGCCAGAGGATGAAAAAAGCCTAGTCAGTTCATCCGCATCCTCCCAGGAGGCAAAAAGATCGATCCCTAAAACCTGAGGGCGGACGATGGCATAGCCCTTATCGTTCCTGCGAGCACCCTGGATCTTCAGCTTGAGGAGAACCTGGGGATTGACACAAGCACCAGTATCATCCCATTCTCTGGCTAGGGCTTTCAACTGGCGATCCAGCTCCAGAATATCCTTCTGGCCCGATTGACCCCCTATCCAGCCCACTGGCACGAGGTCGTCCCCTTCTCGCAGGGCGACGAGAAATCGAGAGAAGATCTGATCACTGCTCCTCCGGCCCCACTCCGCCCGGACGATAACGGCTGATATGGACATCTCTCTTCCCACAAAGAAATCGCATCTGCTGCATTCTCCAGGCCGGTAGAGGCCCAGAAGGCTCCGCACCATCAAGCCCACTCCGCCCTCTTCCACCATCTGGTCCAGATGGCTCTGAATAGAGTCCTTCTTTAGCTCCTTCTCCAGGACGATACATTCACGGGTCGCAGATATTCCCTGAAAGGGCATGGACCTGGGCTCGCCCAAAGCTTTCAGCATCCTCTTTCGCCTCTCCTGAAAGGGCAGGGAGGTGGTGTCCTCGCCAGAAATGTAGATAAGATCGTAGGCTAGCAGGGCAGGCGATATGCTGCTTCTTCGGGAGAGGCGGCGGCGGTTGATATATCTGAGCATCTCCGATTGAGAGCACATCTCCCCCTCATGAAAGCCGATCAGATCGGCATCGATTATGAATTCATCATCCATGCCGCTCAGCCTTTGGGCCAGGCCGTTTAACGAGGTGGTGATGTTCTTCTGCCGGGAGCTGAAGATATAAGCCCCATCTCCTGTATTATGAACCTGCACCCTCAGGGCATGATACCTGGGTAAAACCGCCCATCCCACTGATTCCTCTCCCACCTCTCTTACGGTCTTTAGATCCTCTGCCTTCAGGGCGCATAGCGTCATCGGCTTTATGGGAATGCCCGGCTGGATGGACGCTCTTTCCAAATGGTTTCCGGCAGCCATGATGGCGATCTTGCCCGGGTCCGGCAGGAGGCTATAGGCCCTATGAATCTGATCCGGGTCACAGCAGAAGGCCAGAGCAAAAGCAGCAAGCATGGTCTTATCGCCGATTCCGGCGAGCATATTTCCTAGAACTGTGCGAGCGATATACTTTCCCTCAAGGGGACTCGCATCCTGGAAGAGGCCCCGGAGAAGAGCGTTCTTTCTCTGCTCGGAGTCCTTGCCCCGAATCAGAGAGATCCGCCTTAGCTGTTCGTATACGGACATGGACTGTAGAGGCTCACTGGAGAGCGAATGCTGGCCTTTTTCCGCCAGTGCGGCTTCCGCCACCAGCCCCATCTCCCCCATTCGATCTCTGAGCCGGGGTATATTCTCTTCTGAGATCTCCTCCAGAGCGGCAGCGACTCCCTCTGGCCCCACCCCCATCTCCCTGCCCTCCCAGGGCGGCCAGAGCTGGCCCAACAGGAGACGGACCGTGGGGCAGAGCAATTCAGGTTTCATCTCAACAATCAGGCGGGAGCACAACTCCGCCTTACAGCTGCGCGGGGCGGAGGATAGCTCCTCTAGGGACTGAGCTATTTGGCGATAGAGCATTTACCTCGCGATCTTGATCTTTTTCAGTTCATCTGCTCTCTTAGAAAGCTCTTCGATCATCGAGTCCAGCTCCTTGAGGAATGGACCGGTCTCATGGGTTGTGGTCGCGCCGGGAGCGGTTGCCTTGATCAGACCCTCTTGTTCCAGTATTCTTAAGGAATAACGCACCTTATGACTGGGTATGCTCGTCTCCTCTGCCAGCTTGAGAATACCAATGGGCTCGTTCTCTACCACATGCTTGAGTATGAGCAGGTGCCTCTGCAACATCTCAAGCTCCCCGCTCACCTTCTCAGTCAGAATGGATATCACATCCCTTCAATAGATAAACAGATACTGATAGGGGGAGCGCACTTATAATTCCATCGATTGACATGGTGCATGCTAGCACGGCTAAAAGAGATGATCAAGTGCAGCAACGGGCATTGAGGGGGTAATCGAAAGGAAAACGAGAAGAGATGCTAATATGAGCGAGCAAAAGGGGAAGGCAGAGCTATAGGGAGGCAGTGGCACCTCCTATATGAGCTCCATCAATAACGTGCCCGCCGGGATAGGAAGTCTATGCCATGCCTTGAGGTCACCCTCTTGCTCATGTCCTTTCCCAGTATTTGGGGAGACGAGACTCCTGTAACCACCAGCATGGTCCTCAGGGTATGGTCGAGGTTCTGGTCTATTTGTGCTCCCCAGATGATCCGAGCCTCAGGATTTATCTTCTGATAGACCTCATCCACCACGGTCTCGGCATCGGTGATGGTCATGTCAGAACCTCCAACCACGTTAACCAGGGCGGATGTCGCGCAGGATACATCCACATCCAGGAGGGGGCTTCGCAGGGCTTTCGACACCGAATCCCGCGCCTTCTCCTCTCCCTGTGCCTCACCCATTCCGATCATAGCCACTCCGCCGTTTGTCATCACCGTTCTAACATCGGCGAAATCCAGGTTGATCAGACCGGGACGGGTTATGAGCTCAGTAATACCTTTGACCGAGCGCATCAGCACCTCATCCGCCACCTTGAAGGCCGCCTGCAGGGGAAGGTTGGGAACGACATCCAAAAGGCGATCGTTTGGCACCACGATCACGGTGTCCGAGACCTCTCGCAGCCTATTTAAGCCCGCTTCTGCATTCTGCATTCTTATCGTCCCCTCTGCGCTGAAGGGAATGGTAACGATGGAGATGGTAAGAGCGCCCGCCTCACGGGCCGCCTCTGCCACCACGGGCGAGGCGCCAGTGCCTGTGCCGCCCCCAAGGCCGCAGGTGACGAAGACCATGTCTGCTCCATCCACTGCCGCTCTGATCTCATCTATATCCTCTTGAGCAGCCTCTTCACCGATGGCAGGCAGGCTGCCCGCGCCCAGGCCGCGAGTTGTACGCCTGCCGATCAGGAAACGGCGATCGGCATTGATATGCAAAAGGTGCTGAGCATCGGTGTTCACCGCAAAGAGCTCTGCCCCCTGGATGCCGCATTCTGCCAGGCGGTCGATGGTGTTCGAGCCTCCTCCACCACAACCAATTACCCTGATGACCGTGGTCAGTTCCTCGAGAACTGACACTAGCTCCTCATCGCTCTTAATCATGCTGGAAGGCTTGACCCTGCTCTCAGCCTCAGCCCTGCCCATGGCATCGTCGATGATGTACTTCATATCCATCCCCTCTTCTTTATTCTGCCATATTCTAGTAATCTATTAGTATATAGATTTTTGCATAGAGTAAATTGGAGCATCTTGAAATATTATATAGATGTTTAGGAGAAGGCATTTGAATTTGGTTGTACATAATCAACTTGAAGTATGTGAAAATCATCTGCCTGAATATCAGAAAATTCCATTACTTAATTAATATCAAAATATTAAAAATAAACCTTTGTAATAGCTCTGTATGCCGATTTCACATCGAGCCAGCTCGGGCGCACCTTTTTCCTTTGATATATAAAATCAATTCGATTTCAAAGACTTGAGCTTCTCAATCTGCTTCATCACCCTCTCCGCTTCCTTTGCATTCTCCGACTCCAGATACTGGACGATATCCGGAAGGCTGCGGTTCAGCTTATAGATGCGATAAGGTCGACCTTTTCCAGGATTCCTCTCATCCCTCTCTCTAACCCATTCCAGCCTTCTAATCTCTCTCATGGCAATGCTAACTTCAGGCTGGCGCAGATCGGATCCGATCTCAATCTCCCGGCTGGTTGCCTCTGGCACTCCCGCTAGATAGGTCAGGACCTTGGCCACGTTCCTCTTGAGGCCTATCTTCATTAAGATGGATGCAAACTCGTCGCGCTCGGCAGCGATATCAGCGGATGCTGATGTATTCAAAGCTTTCACCAGGCGCATAATGAATGATAACATATATATAAGTTTCGTCAAAAATAATTCGGTTGAGATAGAAAATTTACCTTACATAAATATTATATTTAATCTCAAATATTAGAGAATCATGGAGAAATTGCATTGGCCATGGATAGGCAATGCAAAGAGACAAGAACAGGCAGACAAGGATATAGCCGCTGTAGGCCCTCTTGAGGTGGACGATATGCATAAAATGGAGCTACTGGGAAGATCAGCCATAAAGGTGAGCGAGGAAGAGGTAACGGAAGCCACCGAGCCGGTGATCGAATGGTGTCCTCTTTTCGATAAGGTCCGGGGAATAAAAAAGGTGACAAAGGAGTCCGCGGCTGCCAATATGGAGTTTCGCATTAAGGAGCATGGAATGTTCTCCGCCCGCCGGAAGCTGGAGATGGACACATTCGTCGGCTTTGGGGCATCCGAATCGATGATGACCGGCCTTATGAGGGGTATTATCGATGCTGCCGTTACCGTGTGCGATGGCGCTGGAACGGTCATCACCTCCAATGGATCACTGGTCCAGGGCATGGGCGGATACATCTCCGGACTGGTGGAGACGGACCCCATCCCAGAGGTGATAAAGGGCATAAAATCCAGGGATGGGCATGTCCTCTCTCCCGAGAGTGGCAGGATCGATCAGCTGGAGGGCGCGGCCTATGCCATAAGCGCTGGATACTGCCGGTTCGCGGTGACGGTAGCAGATGCCCAGACTGCAGAGAGGCTGAGGGAGCTGGAGAGATCAACTGGAGTGCGGATAATGATAATCGGGGTCCATCTCACAGGGATCAGCAAGGATGATGCCAGAAGGCTCTTGAAGGCGGCGGATATCGTCACCAGCTGCGCTTCCAGGCATATCCGAGAAGAGGCAGTACCCCTGGTGCAGGTAGGAACCGCGGTGCCTCTCTTCGGCCTGACCCCCTGGGGAAAGGAGCTGCTGGTGGAGAGGGCAAAGGATGTCTCTTCGCCGCTGCTGATAAACACCATGCCCCTTCCCGTCCTCCCGGAGAAAAAGCAGCCCAGGCCTCTGGTCTAGATCTTGGATAATGGAATCCTCAGCAAAGAGACTCTGAAAAATATAGCTGCCTCATGGGCAGGGAAGGGTCATAATGGAGGCGTTGCCGCTCTCCAGCTGCATCCTCATATTTGTGTAGCCCTGATAGCTTCCGGTCATGATGTAGGCAGGAGTGGAGCTGGTGCTTCTCTGCACCCGCGCTCCCACCCTTGCCGTTCCATCCGCTTCGGTGTGGATGCTGTACACTGAGTTCTCATTGGTCTGGCTCACTGAGGTGTCTTTGACCAGGTCCCGGATCTCAGAGTAGCTCTCGGAATAGATCGATCCCACCTCATAGTTCTTGGCGCAGAGGGCATTTCTAAGGTCGCTCTTGGTGATGGGCTCGCTGTATAAAGATGGCTTGTTCTGGTAGACTCCCCATTCATTGGCCCAGATCTCATTGAATCCATCCTCAAATCCGCCGTAGACATGAGCGTCAATGGAGCGGGATATTGTGCCTGTACCTCTGAGTCCCAGTGACCAACTTCTGGCCGTGCAAGCCGCTGGTTGTCTGGTAGATGCGCATATCATCCGAGTATCCCTGATTGTAGATCCAGGAGTGCTCAGTCATATTCTGAGCAACTCCCGCTGCTGGGGGAACCAGAAGGCCCAAGCAGGCGATGATGCTAAATACCGATATCATCAGAAACCCGGATTGCCACCATTTCATATGCGCAACTTCATCTCAATCGAATATAAATTTGATCCTGATTCTATCCTTGCTGCTCATTCCTTTCTCCAGCCCATCTGATGCTCTCCTTTCTATTCCCTCCCCTGCGTTTGATGTCATTCAGCCGCCTCTCCAGGGAGGCTGCCAGGTCAGGTGAGGGGCTAGCTCCATAGTAGTCCAGCCGGGCGGCAAGGGCGAGCTTTCCAGCCAGAGCGCGTGCCACCTTTCCCCGCAGCTTTCTTGGGGCTCCCATGACTGCTGGATGGCGGAAGATTATCCCATGTTTGGGGGAAGGGGCGCGGCCGTCAAGATGCTTGAAGAGGGACTTCTCCGCTCCCATGACCTGCACCCGGGAGGAGGGCATCTTTGCCAGCCGGCTCAGGCCGCCTGCCCTGGATATGAGCCTCGCTGCCAGGATCGGTCCNNTCCATGCTCTTCCTCGATTCCATCAATCGGAGAATGGACCTGGCAAAGGGTCCCATAATCCGATCCTCGCATAGCAACTCCGCCAGATCCTTTCCATGAACGATCCTCTGATGGTGCAGGCGATGCCACTCATAGAGCCTCTCATCCAGTAGATTTATCGCCTCAGTCATATCGTCTATGGCCTCTACCGCCTGGAGGAGGTCCTGTTCTGTGGTAGCCAACTGGGCAAGCTGGCGGCGAACGAGGCCCAGGGCGATCTCTCTGAGGCGGGCGTTATATTCGATATCATCTGCCGCATATCCATGCATTAGGGCCAGGCGGCGCAGGTCGGGCTGAACGGATGGGCCGGCAGGAAGAGGCTTCTTTAAAAGGGCGTCTATCATCCTCTCCCCATCTTCAGCTAAGAATACTGATCCAGTCTCCGAATCAATCCTTCCAAACCAGGTCGCGATCTCCATACAACCATACCTCCCGGCAATAAGCCATTTGTTTTCTCTTGGTCGTCTTTATCTTCTCTTTAATCTATATTATCCTCTTCCATTTCATCCCGTTTTCTGAAATCTGCAAGTCTTGTTTATGAAATCTCCGGAGATTACTTTCTCTCTGCACAGATCTTCCTTAAATAGTTCAAGAGCCAAGTTACTATCACCTCTCAATGAAAAACAGGGGGCATACGGGTAATGAAAGAAATAATAGATCAGATATCGGCTCGTCTCAGGGAGCAGAACATCCTTGTCCCTGATGAGGAGATTGAGGTTCGCCTAAAGAAGCTAATCGACGATTTTCGCGTGCCGGAAGGAGAAGCAAGAAGATCGGTCTTGAACTACTTCCAAAAGGAGCATGGAATTATGCCTCAAGCCAGGGCCAGCTCGGAGAAGGTCAAGCTCTCCGAGATCAAGGAATCCGGCCGGTGGGTGGATTTGGAGGTTAAGGTTCTGGATCTCTGGGAGCCGGCGACTGAAGCCATCTCTCAGACCGGCCTGGTCGGCGATGGCTCGGGAGCAATGAAGTTTGTTAAATGGAAGAAGTCCGATCTGCCCGATCTGGTCTTAGGCCAGAGCTATTCTCTGAAGAAAGTGATCACGGATGAGTTCCAGGGCCGGTTCAGCATAAAGCTGAATCGCACCAGCCAGATCGAGCCCCTGGAAAATGAGGTAGAGGCAAGATCGGTCAGCAAGGCAGCGCAGGAGATGAAGGTGATCGAGATCAGCGAGCCCGGACTATGGGTCGATCTGAAGGTCAAGGTGGCTCAGCTCTGGGAGCCGAACAGCGATTCCATCTCCCAGTCGGGCCTTATCGGCGATGAGACCGGCTCTATAAAGTTTGTGAAATGGACGAAAGCTGATCTTGCCAACCTGGAGGAGGGGAAGAGCTATCTTCTTCGAAACCTGGTTACAGATGAGTTCCAGGGGAGGTTCAGCGTAAAGCTGAACCGCACCAGCCAAATCGAGCCGTTGGATGTTGACATAGAGATCGGCTCCCAGGCGGCAGAGTTCTCCGGGGCTCTGGTGGATGTGCAGAAGGGCTCGGGATTGATAAAGCGCTGCCCGGTATGCAAACGCTCCTTAGCCAAGGGGGTATGCACCGAGCACGGAAAGGTGGATGGCACATATGATCTGCGCATCAAAGCGGTGCTGGACGATGGCCGCCGGGTGCAGGATGTCCTCATCAACCGGGAGACCACTGAGCGGCTGGTTGGGCTTACCCTGGATGAAGCCAGGATGATGGCCATGGAGGCGCTCGATCACGAGGTGGTGCGCTCCCTCATCGAGAGCAAGCTGGTGGGCAGATACTTTGCCATCGCTGGGCCAAGGGTCGATCGCTATCTATTGGTGGAGACCATAAATGAGCTCATGCCGGTGACAGAATCGAGTGTGGACGAGCTCATGAGCCGGGTGGAGGCGATCTAGGATGGCGGGATTTTCCAGAGAGGTGGCGCGCAGGATATTCGCCGAGGAGCTGAAGAGTTCAAACTACTCCTTCCGGGAAGGTGAGGACCAGCATCAATATGCTCCTCAATACCTTCTCACCCCTACCGGGGCCAAATGCAATCGGGTCTTCTTCGTGGGAACGCTGACCGAGAAGGACGATATCGGTACAGATGTGGAGTACTGGCGGGGGCGAGTGGTGGACCCGACGGGCAGCATCCTGATCTATGCCGGGCAGTACCAGCCAGAGGCCGCTCAGATACTGGCCAGCATGGATGCACCCGCTTTTGTCTCCATCGTGGGAAAGCCCAACCTCTACCAGACGGAGGACGGCAATGTCATCATATCTCTGCGCGCGGAGTCCATCCAGAGGGTGGATGAGGCAACCAGAAACCAGTGGATAATGGATACTGCCAGGCGCACTCTTGAGAGGCTCTCACTCCTCGAGAAGGCTGAACCAGCTCCATTGTCAAGCGACTTTACCACCGCAGACAGCGCTTATCCCTCCACCAATCAGCAGGATGCGTCTCGGGCCCGGGTGCACTATCATACCGATATAGAGCGCTACCGCAAAATGGTCGCTCGGGCCCTTGCCTCTCTGAAGGCGGACCTAGGCAAGACTGTAGGAGATGATTCCGGGTCTCTTGCCTCTTCCGCCGAGTCCGAAAGGATGGGGGAAGAGAATGGAGATGAGCTGCACGAGCCCATTGAAGAGGGGTTCGAGGCGAAGCCGGAAGCAAAGCAAAAGGAAATGCCAGAGGAAAAGCAGCCCAATAAAAAGATCAAGCCCAAGAAGGGTGGATCGCTGGACTCCTGGCCCGAGGCCGGGGGGGACGAAGAAGTGGAGACCTTCAACCTTGGAAAGAAGAGCTGAAAAGTCTTATATAATCTACAGGAGCTCATAGAGCAGAGGTGAGTCAATATGGTAATTGGTGTAACGATGGTCAAGGTGGTGCCAGGACAGGAGAAGACTGTCTACAATGCTCTGCAGGAGATCGACGGCATCAAGGATGTATATCATGTCTTTGGCGAATTCGATTTCGTGGTGATCATTGAGGTCGAGGGCCTGAGCATGCTCAACAAGCTGGTCGATGTGATCAGAGAGATTGATAACGTCAATGCCACCCAGACGGTGGTCGGGGCCGAGCTTTAAGCCCCGTCATCCCCCTCTTATGGAGATCGCTGAGGAGCTGGCTAAACAGCAGAAGGCCATCTCCGTAGCTGAATTTTTTGAGAAGAACCGTCAGATCCTTGGATTCGACTCCGCGCCTCGCGCCTTAATCACCTGTGTGAAAGAGGCGGTGGACAACTCTTTGGACGCCTGCGAGGATGCGGGCATTCTGCCGGACATATTCGTGCAGATAAAGAAGAGCGGCGAATACTTTCAGGTCATAGTGGAGGACAACGGCCCGGGGATTGTGCCGGAGGAGATCCCGCGCGTCTTTGCCAAACTGCTCTATGGTTCTCGATTTCATACTCTGCGCCAGAGCAGAGGCCAGCAGGGCATAGGAATCTCCGCCGNNACGCGAGTTATATCCAAGATCGCTCCGGACAGGCCTGCATATTACTGTGAGCTCATGATCAACACCTCCAAAAACGAGCCTGAGATCATTAAAGCAGAGGAGGTGGACTGGGAGAGGCCTCGGGGAACGCGGGTGGAGATGGAAATGGAGGGCTCTTATGTCCGCAGCCGCAGGCAGTCTGTCTATGGCTCATTGAAGAGCGCCGCTATCGTCAATCCCCATGCCCGCTTAACCCTGGTGGAGCCGGAGGGAAATGTGGAGGTCTTCGAGCGGGCGACGGAGAGCCTTCCCAAGAAGGCCTATGCCATCCAGCCCCATCCAGAGGGAATAGAGCTCGGGGAGCTGATCAAGCTCTTGCGCTATACCGACAAGAAGAAGCTCCGGGTATTTCTTAAGGAGACCTTCTCCTCCATCGGAACGATCTCCGCCCAGGAGCTGTGCAAAAAAGCGGATCTGGACCCTGAAGCTCCTCCTGCAAGCCTGGACCACGATGAGGCGGTGCGCTTGCTTTTGGCCTTCAAACAGATCCGGGTTAAGTCGCCTCCAGTGGACTGCTTGTCTCCCATCGGCGAGGAGCTGATCCGGGCGGGGCTGGAGAAGGAGTTCCGGCTGGACTTCATCGCCACCACCACCAGGCCGGTATCCGTCTACTCAGGCAATCCCTTCCTGGTTGAGGTGGGACTGGGCTATGGCGGTGAGCTGGCCCGAGAAGGCCGCATAGAGATACTCCGATTCGCCAATCGAGTCCCCCTGGTCTACCAGCAAGGAGCCTGCGCCATAACTCATGCTGTGGAGTCAGTCTCCTGGAAGAACTATTCTCTGAGCCAGTCCGCAGGAAGCGGCATTCCCGTCGGTCCGGCAGTGCTGCTGGTGCACATCGCCTCCACCAATATCCCCTTCACCTCGGAGAGTAAGGATGCGGTGGCCGATATGCCGGAGATTCTCGTTGAGATCGACCTGGGGCTCAAGGAGGTGGCTCGAAAGCTGCGCCGCTACCTGAGCAGGCAGAGCCTGCTATCCGAGAGACGGGAGAAGGAGGAGATCATCAGAAAGATCCTTCCCCGGATAGCAAAGAAGCTCTCCGATGTCCTGGACCGCCCCGAGCCGGACATAGGACCGGTGGTGGCCAAGATCATGGGCAACCTTCTGGTTTACAGGGAGAGCGAACAGCAGGACGGCCGGATCTCGGTCCGGCTGGTGGTTGAGAACCACAGCGACCTTGTAAGATCCTTCAAGCTGCATGAGCTTTTGGGGGAGAAGGCGGAGGCGATCAGTCCCCCTGCCAAGGTAATTTCTCTGGGGGATGGATACGACCACCACTGGAAGCTCTCTGTAGGCCCGGGCCAGAAGGCCATTATCAGCTACCAGATCGGGGCGAATAGCAACGGGCCAGCTAAGCCGGTGGTAGAAGGTCTGGACCCGGAGATCGTCACCGGCGCCAGAGCGATCTTATAGGGAGATCCGATAGATGACAGCATCGCAGCGATTGGAGTGAGGGCATGGCAGGATCAGATGACAAGAAGATCTCAGAGAGAGCGTTGAGGGATTCCCGGTCGAAAAAGGCAGAAGAGAACCTTCTCCGTCTGGCCGATTCGCTCTATGGCCAGTTTCAGCAAGGAGTTGTACCTCATATATCTCTGCCCTCCCGGACCAAGGGAAATATCGAGTTCTCCACTAAAGACGATGTCTGGATCTACGGAGACCAGGAGACGATGCGCAGCGTCAAGACGGTTCGGGGAGCCAAGACCCTTCTTAAAACCGTCCACCTGACAGAGCTGCTGATAGATGAGCATCTCAAGAACAATCGGGGCTCGACATTAAGAGAGATCTATTACATCTCCGAGAACTGGGATATAGCCAAGTTCCATGAGCAGGCAGAGAGCGACCGGCTGATCGAGGATCTGGAGATTGTAACCGATCTGCACCGGGAGGATTTTCACGTCCGTCCGGAGGAGGACGGAGCGGCTGT
>MTKX01029321.1_pt1 | contig 13325 bp, 17 predicted proteins | sample 1042771 | NCBI WGS metagenome assembly MTKX01 (sample SAMN06212183, study PRJNA360534) | anaerobic digester metagenome | biome: Wastewater treatment plant; material: sludge; isolation source: anaerobic digester fed with sludge from wastewater treatment plant | place: Denmark: WWTP Randers ... | reverse complement strand
TGGAAAGGCGACGTATCAGAACTTCGCCCCTTATGGTGCAGACATCTGGAATGGAGTGGGAGCGGTTCACGACTCTGAACTTGTTGGCACTGCTGATGAGTATCTCCCTGGCAATCCCAACGCAAAATACCTCTACGTCTATAAGATCGCAAGGAATTGCGAAGGCGATCCACACTGCTTTGAGGTTCCGTATGGTCCTGGAGGCTATGGCTTACGGACGGATCAGCCGCTCTTCATTTCCTGGAGGTTGTACATGGAAAACTCAACAAAGGTCGGTCCAGCTTACTCAGAGATAGTGTTCGATCGGGCCATAAAGTTCGATCCAAAAGAGTAAGTCAGCAGAACTGGGGTATTGAAGCATACCCCTGCTCTGTTTAATTCACTTACTCTACTATTCATTTTTGTTAGTCATTCATTGATCCCTCTTAAATCACGTCTATCTACTGCACACGCTTTTAGTGACAACCCATATGACCCATGTGTACCTGAAGCCTGCAAATCTCCGGCGATGTTTCACGATGTGATGTCTCTATGACAGACTCTAACCAAAGTGTTAAATAGATATTAATGATATTTAAGTGCAAGGAGGAATATATTATATGAGATTTTGTATGTTATTACTTGTCTTGTTCACTATCTTTATTGGAACAGGACTCGCAGTAAATGTGGATATTGGCGATGTGGATGCGTTCAAGCAAGCCTTGGAGAAGGATGGATTCACTGTACAACAAGGTGGCACAGGTTTTTTTGATCTTATCAAATTGCTTGACACAGGTGTGTTGCCATCTGCGTATGGAAACAATCCTTCCACAAAGTATTTGACATATTTTGTGCCGCCTGCGCCTGGTCATCAGGTAGACGAGATGGCTTCTAAAATTGCGAAGACACTAGGAATAACTATGAAATTGGGTCCTTACTGGAACCTTGGTCCAGATGAAGCTGTTATCTTCGTTGGAAGAACTCCTCCTGAGTGTAGATATTTCAGTTACGATCTTCAACTACTATCGAGAGCATATGGGAATGAGACCCGATGGATCTTTGGCAATTTGGCCGACACAATAAACATCGCAGTGATCAATACGGAAGGAACTCCAAACGGGCTGCCTGGAAATCCATTCAATCAAACTACGGTGATAGTCAATACTGCCGATAGGGGCATTGATCAACGCATTCGTGCGGCTGCATTATCCGCGGGATATTCAGGCGCTATAATTAACACCCAGGAGCTACCGTCGTCCATATTGAACATGGGTGTCGAGAATACATCCGATACATTCATGATGTTAATCCGCCCAGCCGTGGTCGCAGATAAGCAAACTGAAGATAATTATATCAACAACACACCCGCAGTTATCTTCAGGATTACTCCCAACGAATCTACAGAGTTAGATCCGTACGATTATCCAGAGCTAAGGGTCCGTGGAACGGGAACGACAGAGTTTGACCTTATGGATGATCTCGAAGAACTTAGGATCGCAATTCTAGACAAATACACTGATTTGAATGCCACTGAGTGTCCCACAAGCCAAACAGTCCCAGTAGGTACTGATGGTATTCAGAGAGGAATTGATGTCCTAGGCCCTAACAACGATTGCTGCTATCTGTGGGCCCATAACCAAACTGTCTCTTCGCCGACGCCTCCTTTCTTTGATATCACAAAGTTCTATCCGTTCCTGAGAGATCCATTTATCACTTTGGGCGATAATCCCAATGAATTCTTCATTATCTACGGAGTCAACCATGTAGCAACAGGAAAGGCGACGTATCAGAACTTCGGCATATATGGAGCGGATGTTTGGAACGGCATTAAAGCCATCACTGATGCAGACTTCAGTGGATCTGCCGAGGAATATCTCCCTGACAATCCCAATGCAAAGTACCTCTACGTCTATAAGATCGCCAGGAACTGCGATGGTGAACCATACTGCTTCGAGGTTCCAACTGGTCCAGGAGCCTATGGCATAGGTTTAGATCAACCGATTTCAGTTTGCTGGAGGATTTACCTGGAGCCTGCAACAAAAACCGGGCCATCCTACTCGGAAATCGTATATGACAGAGCCATAAAGTTCGATCCGAAAGAGTAAATGCAATGAAGCTGGGGTATGCTCTAAAAACCCCAGCTCTGTTTGGCATGCGCATCCCCGATAAATCCATCCCTTATTTTTGCATCTCAATTCAGGGAGACCGACTCAGTGGTTCTGAGCTGCCGCCTGCTTCACACTCGCGCTACCTCCATAGATGCGTGGAAGGTTTATGGGACTACATGGCCAAAAACATGGTGCAGAGAGCGGAAAGAGCAATTGCAGGGCTGATTGAATCGCATTAATAAGCGCATACTAAGGCCACTCACCTGTTAGATCGCAGCGCTGCAAAATCCTCTCGGACAATTACGAACGGGGGAGGAGGGACGAGCCGCACTCCACTGGGTGGATGGTGCGGCGCAGCCTCGACCTTCGCGACCTTGCCACCTCCAGTTCCATATCCTTCAAATCTAGCAATACGTCTTTTGCGACCGGAATAGAAGCTCCAGAACTCCTGCTATGAGGGACTCATTCTGCGTGTAAGGTTAAGTAATTTCGTAGGAAATCAAGAGCAATAAAGCATTTTTTTACGGAAGGAACAGTTGAATAACATGCAAATTATGAATGCAATAATTGAATCGGTCAAACTCACCTATATGCAGGTCGTGCGGTCATCTGATCGCGCTCTGACGTGTGTGAGGAGGCGAAGGATTGGCCAGTGGAGTGAACTATGAGCATGTCCCTCGACCCGCAGTTAACCAGTTATCATTCACGATTAATTGCCTTTTCGGATACTAAGGAGGGAGAGGCGAAGAGCCCGTAGAGGAGGGATGGCGCTCCCAAAAACAAACTTCGCCTCATCACAACTAACATTATCATTAATGATTAATCATTCTTTCGGCTTAGAAAAGGCAGGATGAATCTGCGACGGACGGCGAAGGGATAAGAAAATGGCCGAGTTGGAATTAGAAAGTATAAATCTGACTGCCTTCGGTTGCCAGGTCTTTCACAAGATGCTCATAGAAGTTCTCAGGCACAATCACGCCCTCTTCGGCATGCACGCCTCTAGCCTCCAGATCCTCTTTGCAGGCCATGATAATCTTTGCCTGAACGGCCTGAAGCAAATCAAATTCGAGCAGATTAAATACGCCATCTCCAGCCAGGTACAATGTGGCATTTTTTCCCAAGCGCTCCATCAAATGGATGCACAATTTTGCCCTATCACTTTGGGGCGGCTTGGTCAGAAGAAAAATGCCTCTCTTGTCCATAGATATCCTCATAGCAATATCAAACAACTGGCAGCCAGAATCTGTTCCACGAATATGTCCTCATCCACAAGCTCCACCCTCTCTATCAAGTCCTGATTCATGAGTCCTCTCTTCGCCAGGGATGGCTCGTGCGCTATGATCTGAATCTCAGGATAGGCATAGATTATATCCGAGAGGTTTGGCAGGCCAAGAGCCATGCTATCCTGGCCGGCCAGGGCCAGGTAGATCCCATCGGCATATAGCCCAATAGTCACTTCCATCTTTATGCTCACCGCAGCTATATTGAGCACGCCGTAAACCTTCTCGCATCCATAGGGAGCGACGTCCAGGAGGTAGAAGATGGATCTCATCTCGAAAAGGAAATTAGCCTGTCGCTGTTTTTCAGCATCTCCGCCAGATCATAGAGGCTGGTGATCTTTATTCCCTGAAGATAATCTGAGCAGATGCCATCCGTTTCTGTCAGATAGCCTCTGGCTGCGGCACACCTGGCGCAGGCCCTCACCACAGCGCCCCTCTCGGCCAGCTCCTGAAAAAGCCGGCCTGTATCTGCAAAAAGAGAGGGGCTCTGCCCGCTCTTTGGCACATGCACCGCATCCAGATAAAGGAATATATTCACCTGGAAGACCTTCAATTTCAACGCCTCAGATGCGATCTTATAGGCCATCTCTGCATACTGGGAGATATAGGGCCCGTCGGTGAGGATGATGGTCAGTGTCTTCAAGGAGCCTCTCCTTCAGACTTCAAAGGTACTCCAAAAGAGTCCTGATGTGCTCCAGATTTGTGCTATACCTGGCCTCAAGCAGTGGCGTGCATTTTTCCAGGACCGTCTCCCGTGCCACCAGCTTGATGGCAAAGGCATAGCAGCTCTGCTCTTCGCAGACCCGGCAGTCGGTCTTGGGCAGATATTTGTAGATCTCGGCATGGTCCACTTTGACCTTTTCCCGGGGAACGGGCGTCACGCCCTTCGCAATAGCCTCATTGATGGTCTTCTTCAGATCATCCATTGTCTCCCGAGCCTCCTCACCGCTCTTGATCATGGTCATGGTGACATTGCCCGCGGCATAGATGGTGATGAGGATATTGCCCTTCTGGATGATGAGAGCCCCAATCTTGTCCGAGTATCGGGCTCTGGGAAACAACGGCTCCAGGAGTTTGAGGGCTCCTCCCAGAGGTGGCTCAAAGCGGGCGATTATCCGGAACTTGCTGGCATCGGCAATGCAGGGCAGGAGCTGGCGCAGCTCCACGACTTGCAGGGGCTTGGTTCCGGCCAGGTCTTTTGCCTCGGCAGGCTTTTCCGCCTTGCTCTCCAGGAAGTTCTTGCCGAAATCGGTCAAGATGATCCGGACTTCTTTCGTCTCCACCAGCCCCGCCTGCTGCAGCATTTGGAGGTGGTAGTCGAGCATGGCCCCTCCGGCGGCACTTTCGACCTCTTCTCTTGTTCGCTCTTTTTCCATAAGCAAAGCCATGATCTTTCTTCTCGTGGCATTGGCCATGGCATTGCTCACGAGCTTTACATCAGCGGGCGATCCAGTCATCATCTCACCTTGCTAGCTTTCGGTTTCACAGAAGATCCTCCCATGCGCTCCAGGATAGTATCTATCCCTCAGCTTCAGGGCAACGTTGACCAGGGCGATGAGCACGCGGCCACAAATATCCAGGCGGTAAGGTAACTGGATAAGAAATCCAGTCCTTTGCTCACCCCATTAGACATTCAAGTCCTCCAATCCAAAAATAGGACTAAGTTCGGCCCAGCTTGACATAATTAGAACCGACAGTGTCTTCTCCGGCAGGAGCTGTTCCTGCCTGCACTTCTGTCGCTTCATGAGCCTTCCAGTCCTCCCAGCTATAGATGCTGGCCTGATAGCCCATGAGCTGCAGAGCATATGCGGCCAGAGCAGACCGACTGTAATCATCGGAATAGACAACGACCGGCTTTTCTTTGTCCAGCCTGGAGAATACATTGGTCAGATCGCCCCCATTCTTGATCTTATCTCCCCTGATTACATTGGTGGGATCAAGTGCGATAGATCCGGGTATACGACCCTTGCCAAAATCCACAAAAGGCCGCACATCAATGATCTGGGCCTGGCCGGACTTCACATATTCGTATTCTGCCATCACATCAGACCGGACCTGCGGAGTGTACTCTACAGCAACCTTATTATTTTCTCCAACCTCTTCGGGCAGGCCAGCAGCTTTCCAGTCTGCCAGGCTTCCGTCCAGCAGCTTCACGTCATCCTGGCCTAGATATCTCAGCACTAAGAAAGCGAATTCAGCCTCCCCGGTGCTCTCCTGGCTGCCGTAAAGGACCACTGAATCGGTTCTGGAGACGCCGGCACTGCCCAGCAAATCGGCCAGTTCTTCAGCTGTCTTCAGGCCTCCTTCGCTGTTAAGGAAGTTCCGGCTCGGAATATGAATGGCGTCTTTGATATGCGATGCGGCATAGCCGTCGCCATTGGACACATCTATCACCACATCCGAGCTGGAGACGCTCTTCATGGGCTTGAGCAATGCAGCATTGGAGTAGGTTGAAGCTCTCTCAACCGGCTTTTGTGTGTTCGCGCCGGAATTGTCGGCAGAACTCTCCTGTGTTGCCTGAACCGGCTGGTTGGTCTCCATATCAGAATTGAGGAATCCATACGGGTCCCAGGTACCGCCGCTGCAGCTGCAGCCGGCATCCACGACAGGTGCAAAAGCAATTAAGGATAGGATCAGAATCCCAATAATATTGAATTTCGTCATCAGTTGTTTCCTCTTCTAAATCTTGTCTTCTCTCATATGTTTTACCAGATTAAGAATCTCAATCACAGCACCTTCCGACAGCCGGAACTTGGACCATCTTCCGTCCTTGCGCTCTTTAATAAGCCCGGCTTCCTTGAGAATGGAAAGATGATGAGATGTGCTGGATTGCGGCCGATCCACACCAACCTCAATCTCGCAGGCACATAGCTCTCCCTCCCGCAAGAGTGAAAGGATCTTGAGGCGACATGGATCGGCCATGGCCTGGAAGATCTTTGATTCCGACTCGAGTTCACACTCATCCAGACCGATGGAGAGAGCGCGCAATTTATTCACTTTACATTCGGCTTTATCCGGATCGCCGATAAGCCTGGCCATCCTCTCAACAGCATCTTTTGGAACACAGGACATAGATTGATCTGCTCCCTTCAGCAACAGCTGCAGCTCTTTTGAGGCAGGAGCCTTTTTGCTTCTCGCTTGAGGCAGCTCTCGCAAATTCTTATTCTACCGCTCTCTTTGTGAGTTACAATGAAAAAGGACTCCCCCTCTTTGCCGCATATTTCACATTTCATAGTGCTCATTTCCGTCATTAGCCTGTTTTCTGGAGATCCATGGAGCAGATATCATCGAATTTAACTGATCGAGCTCTGGACACATCTATCTGGTGATCTATATCGAGCTATATCGAGCTATATCGAGCTATTTCGATATATAAGATTTTCCCGTCAAAGGCCAAATCCAAATACGACATTAGTCTATAATTAAATATAAAAGCTACTATGAAAATATATCCGGCTACAACCCGCCAAAAATTTAAAGTTAAAAACTCATAATATACCTAAAATATAATTAAATTAGATTGATCAAGCTAAAAATACCTCTTATGTATGACTATATAGATCCTACTGTCGAAAGACTTATATCCAACAATATAGATATGCTGCTTCCAGCCTTGAGCGATGGAATTGGATTCAGTGTAAAACAGATATTAAAGACGCAAGGAAATAGGTGTGCGCGTTAATGAAGCATGGCAGAGGTAAATTAAAGTTGGCCGCCCGATTCGTCCAATTTCGAGATTCCTTGTTTCGACTCCATTTGCAGGCAAGCTGAAAGCCGGGATGCATCGAGGGGCGGGCCTTGAGGTCGATGGCAGCCCCTGTGCTCTCTGGCCGCATACCACCTATCCTGAGAGCGTCAAGACAAATCTGCAGTTAAAGGAGAATTTATCATGAGCATGATCAAGAAGACAGCTGGAATAGCCTCATTAATCACGGCAATCCTCTTAGCATCTGGCTTTTGTGCTATGGGAGCAGAATATTCCGTAGGATCGGGAAATGACAACTGGTGGACGGCATACCCTGACCAGTCCACAGGAGCAGGCGGCGAGGTCAATCATCCTTCCTGGGTCCTGGATGCTCTGAAGGGCAAGCCCGTGCTGATCTATGTACATAAGGAATGCGATTACTGCGTCCCTCAGACTGAAGCGGCGCAAAAAATAGCCGACCAGTTCAAGGGCAAGATAACATTTTTCGAGATAAGTGCTGATGAAGGCGATGCCAGAGCCGACGAAGCCATGCAGGCCTATGATCCCAATGGCGGAACCATGTATGTTCCTCTGACCGTTGTGCTGACCCTGGCCTCCGATGGTGAAGAGATTGTGCCTGCCTGGCATAGCACTGATGAGGTCACAGGCGAGGACTGGATCAGGAACTATGTAGAGGATGCCATCAGCCAGCACGATGAAAACTCCGCCGATTGGAATGCTTGAGTCTGACCTCGGATAAAGGGATCGAATTCATGTATGTAAAAACAAAGGAATCCCTTATATCGGGGTCGACTACACTTTTTCTTGTCCTATGCTCTATATTCTTCCTCTGCACTTCCTCCGGCCTATCCCAGGAAGCAATCGCCCCTGATTTTCAGGCTTTGGATCTGGATGGGAAAAATATATCACTTTCTGAATACCGGGGGCAGGCAGTACTTCTGCACATCACCAATATCGAGAATCCCCTCTGTCGGGAGTGCGAAAATGCATTGGACGCCCAGACCAGCCAGCTATCCCTGCTGGCGGAGAAGCATCCGGACATCAAGATCGTAACCCTCAACATCCGCAAGAATCCTTATTCCAAGGACGGCCAGACCCTGGCAGGAGAATGGTGGGGAATCAATGTAACCTGGCCCTGGATCGAGGATTATTCCCCCTATCCGATCACCAGCAAGTATATCGACTACTCCACATTGGAAGGGGGCCTTGCCAATCCCACCCTCATTCTGATAGACAGAGAGGGAGCTGTGGCCGGCCTGTATCATGTCTATCAACTGGGCAAGGGAGAGATAGACGGCATCCAGAGCGCCGAGTCGCTGTATAGCGACCTGGAGAGGATCGAGCGTGGAGACACCCTAGGTTTCGGGGGGCTGGCGTCCCAAACCAATATCAGCTACCTGGGAATGTTTGTCCTGGGCATTGTAACCTCGCTGTCGCCCTGCTCCGTAGCCCTGCTCCTGGCCATGTTCTCTTATGTCATGACCGCTAGGAGGAAGGAGGAGTACCTCAAGAAGTCGGCCTCGGCCTCGAAGGAGGGCTTCATGATCGGTGTGGCCTTCACCCTGGGCATGGCCGCAGTCTTCTTTGTGGTGGGACTATTCCTCTCCGATATAGGCGTCTTCATACGCCAGGCGCGGTTCTTCGATCTGGCGGCAGGTTTCTTGATGATCATACTGGGCATCAATATCATCAAGCCCATTGGGGAGATCATCGAGCCGGTGCGCTCCCGCCTATCTTTAAGCCGGGGCAGCGCTGATGCTCTTGCCGGCGAGACCGCACCGGTAAAGAAGGGCATCATGGAGCGGCTGGTCCACTTCTCCATAGGGCTCTTCCAGTATTCGGCCTTCATAGGGGCCTTTGCTCTGGGAGTCTTCTTTGCCCTGGGATGGGCACCCTGCGCTGTGTCCCTGGTCTTTCCCGTGCTCATATGGCTCATCTCCCAGAATGTAACCGCTTTAGGGGGCGGCATGATGCTCTTTGTCTTCGGAGTGGGGCACGGTGTGCCGGTGATTCCCATAGCCACATTCTCCCGAGCCGTGGGCGGGCAGATCGGTGAGAAGTACATTTCTGCTGGTAAGTACCTCACCAAGATCTTCGGGGTGGCGGTGATAGTGATAGGGCTAGTGTATGCGGTTAGGTATTTTGGATTCAAGCTGTGGTGAGAGTAAAAACAGGGTGATTTAACAGCAAAAAAGAGAATATGGCTGCCGTTAATCCCCTTTTTTCTCAAATAGAGCCGTAGGGGGAAAATATTATTTTAACCGGAATAACAATGTTGAAAGTTATGCCAGGATGCGAAGTTGATGTCTATCGCGTTCTTGAAGCCATGGAGTGTACGAAAGAGGCATATCGCATATTAGGCGAGTTTGCTATTTTGGTGATAATACGGGCAAAAGACCGCCTTAATTTGGATCTATGTATCTGTGCGATTCGAAAGATATCCGGCGTAACAGGAATTTGGCATATTCTGGTTTCAGATGACGAAAATAATGGGCAGAACTATGCAGCCACACGTACTGAGAAAGTCTCAAATAGAAAAAATATTTTATTCTAGTATTATGCGAGCAAGTCTCTTAATTATCCTGATGCTGATTACAGGCTTGGTTCAGGCGGGAAAGATTACAGTCGGTCCGGCGGACGAGGACTACCCCCAGATTCAAATGGCCATAGATAATTCAAATAATGGAGATGTCATTGAAGTCCACAGCGGAACATATCCCGAGAGACTCAACATTTTAAAGGCAATAACCTTGATTGGCGTTGACACGGGAGATGGTTCGCCGGTTATAAATGCAAATGGACAGGGCAGTGCAATCACTTTAATGGCTGCGGGATCTACTGTGAAAGGATTTAACCTGACCGGCTCTACCGGATGTCGATGCTCCAGAAATGCAGGAATGCAGGTTGCATCTGGCAACAACACGATTGTTGATAATGTCATCTACAGGAACAAGTATGGCATATACGTCCAGCAGGGATATGTCAATAATACCTTCGTCTCTAATGACCTATTGGAGAACGAAATCGCAGCCAGAGACCAAGGCGGCAATTCCTGGAATAGTAGCAGCCAAAAATCAGGAGGGCTACAGGGAATTGTGGATTTAATTGTTGGAAATCAGATGAAAGGAAATCATTATAGCGATTACGACGATCCAAGAGAAGGCTGCAATGATACCAATAAAGACGGATTTTGCGATCTTCCCCGAAGGATAGTTGATGGATCCTCAGTCGATCATTATCCATCCATTTCTTTGCGAAATCGAGCTTTAAAATAGGAATGCTCAGAGGAAGCCTCAATGATAGGAGGCTATAGACAACATTTTTTCCTTCAACTTCTGTCCTCTTTCAGGTTCTCCTTGGCCATAAATCTCAGCCTCTCCAGAACGTCCCTGGCTCGCTGTATGCTGTCGCACTGGGAGAGGTCCTTGGGATTGCAGGAGGCTAGGAGATCCATGGCCCGATCAGCTAGCCTGTCATACCCCTCGTCCTCCAGCCTCTGCAGCAGCAGAGCAGCGCGGCGGTTGAAGTCCCGGCACTCCGAGGACTGTGTTATCTTCTCGTGCATTATGCAGAGCGCCTCGATCTCACTCAGGATTTCTTTTCGAATCACCTCACTCTGGGACATGGTCTGAATAGGGCATGAAGTGGATTTTAATATACTCCTCCCAAAGGTTAAATCAAATTGACGAGAAGCATAGAACAGGCGTTAAAGCAGGTGTATTTCATGATCAATGTAATAATAGATCGAGAAGGCTGTATAAGCTGTGGCCAGTGCTGGGAGGCCTGCCCTGATTTCTTTGTCGAGAATTCAGAGGACGGGTGGAGCCAGGTGGCTGCAAAGTTCAGAATTGCGGGAAAGTTGAACGAAGGCGTGGTTTTTGAGGAGCTTGAGGAGTGCGTCAAGACAGCATCAAAAGATTGCCCTGCTCAGGTCATACATGTTGCCCCTCCCGCAATGGGTTTCGATCCGGTTTAGTCTATCAATAAAAAAAACCAGATCTTTAAGACCATCATTAGAACGGAGATACCATTATGAAAGCCCAGCAAAAGAAGAAGGTGCTCTTTTTGTGCACCCACAACTCCGCCCGCTCTCAGATGGCCGAGGGACTTCTCCGAGCCATTCATGGAGAGGAATACGAGGCCTACAGCGCAGGGGTTGCCGCCACCTCGGTAGATCCCCGCGCCGTTCTGGTGATGAAGGAGATGGGCATTGACATCTCAGGCCAGCACTCAAAGACCTCTTCTGAGTTTGGGGATACCATATTCGATCTGGCGGTGACCGTCTGCGACCGGGCCAGACAGGCCTGCCCCATCTGCAGCACCAGGCTTGAGCTTCCCAGCAGCTTGCCGAAGGCCAGAGAGGTCATTCACCGAAGCTTTGAGGACCCTGCTGCTGCCTTGGGCACTGAGGAAGAGCAGCTAGAGGCCTTCAGGCGGGTGAGGGATGAGATAGCAGATTGGATCTCCTGGAGCTTCGGCAGATGATCACGTGCATCATAAAGCCATCTCAAATAGCACAGCGTCCCGGAGCGCAGCTGTAAGTTTGCGATGCTTGCACCAGGGATTGCATCAGGTTTGCTTCCGTTATGTTAGTGGTGGCAGCACTTTTGCCGGTCCCGTAGGCCATTGCCAATACGCATGGAACAGATACTTGACTGTTCACCAAATCGTAGTCCTGAGAGCCTTCGTCCAATACAAAGAAGGCCATCCTAATTCCCTGTGATTCCGCATTTGCTGCAGCCGCTTCGATTTCCTTTTTGACTTTTTCATCAGGGACCTGGCCTTTGGCAGGCAGATAAAGGAAGACCGCATCTTTTTCGGTTGCCACTTCATTGAGAGAGGCAACAGAATCAAGTGGCTTGTCCCAGAGGGACGAATTTGCCTTATCTGTATGGGGCGATGCCTTTTCAGATGCCAGAGATTTTGCAGTGTTCAAATTTAATCCCTCACCATCTCCGGTTTCTGCTTTGTTCATTACGCTACTGGCCAAAAGGATTACTGCAGCGATGGCGACAGCCAGAAAAATGATCACCTTGCTCTTTTTGGCGATTTTTCCCCCACTGCCATTGGATTCCTTTCCGCATCCAGATGCATCTGCCGCCCCATTCTCTGGGGAATTAGTCTCCAGTTTATCATTTTTCATGGCGTTTTCTCCACACTCATCAATGCTAAGCTATCGCGCTTCATTCAAATCCATCTACTTTTGGTTTGCGCCGACAAGAATCCATCTGGAATCAAACGGCTGTTGTTGAGCTTAGTAGTCTTCCATATCTAAGAACATGAATATTTGAATGTTGTGCCATCTGCCATCTGCGTTAGCATCCTCGAACTGGACTATCCTCGCATTTTTTATCTAAAGCCACTCAGCAGGTTGGCCAGATACCCCGCAGCCAGTGCTATGGCCAGGATGGTCAGCACAAAAGCGGCCAGCATCTTCCGTCGGAATATGGCTGAGAGAAGCGTCAGCTCAGGGATGCTGGCCCCCGCCCCGCCTATGACCAGCGCCAGCACAGCTCCCACGCTCATGCCTTTTTCTATGAGTGCCATGCCTATGGGGATCATGGTCTCAGCCCGGATGTAGATGGGAATGCCGATTATTGCGGCCACCGGAACGGCCAGGGGATTGTCCGGCCCTGCCAGGCGGGAGATGATCTCCGTAGGAACGAATCCATGAATGAATGCACCAATGCCTGCGCCAATAAGGAGATAGGGCATGAGCTGTCGGAACAGGCTGATAGCGAATCTCGCAGAGCGCTGTATCCTCGATCTCGCATCTGTTGCCTGCTGGCAGTCACAGCAGCTTCGTACCGCGGCTACGGGCTTAACCTGGTCAGAAAATCCAAGACTGTCCAGCAGAAGGCCGATGGCAACTGCGCCCACGAATGTGACGGCAAAGTAGAGCGCAGTTGTCTTCCATCCCATCAGAATGATGAACAAGGATACTATCACCGGATTGAGCAGCGGCGAGGCAAATAGGAATGCCATTGCAGATGCGAAGGGCACGCCGGCATTGAGCATTCCCAGAAGAAGTGGGATGGTCGAGCAGGAGCAGAAGGGAGTAAGAGCACCAAAGCCGGCCCCCAGAATGCTGCCCAGAATTTTGTGCCGCCCGCCTAGAGCTCTTTTAATGGTCTCATCCGGTACATACTCCTGGATCAGGCCCACGAGAAAGGTTATGCCTATGAATAATATAGCCCTCTCCAAGCATTCTTTTTTAAATACCATTAATACGTACTATTTTTGCATTTATCC
>MTKX01007441.1_pt2 | contig 13395 bp, 9 predicted proteins | sample 1042771 | NCBI WGS metagenome assembly MTKX01 (sample SAMN06212183, study PRJNA360534) | anaerobic digester metagenome | biome: Wastewater treatment plant; material: sludge; isolation source: anaerobic digester fed with sludge from wastewater treatment plant | place: Denmark: WWTP Randers ... | reverse complement strand
CAGATGGTTACAGATGCAGAGAGTGGAAGTACACCAGGTAAAATGATTGCCTGTGCCAGTGATCTTACACTGAAGAATCTTTATATCATTGGTTCTGATGAACTGGGCTCTTCAGGGTATTATCAACCAATTGAAGTTAACGCTGTTGCGAAAAGGTTCATTATTGACAATTGTGTGTTCGAGCGTTCAAATTTTGCGATTGTTGCTTTCGCAGGCGGCAAGGATAATGACCTCTTTATTACCAACTGTGTTTACCGCAATTTACAGGAAGATGTGCCAACCCAACAGTGGTGCGGGCGTGGACTCTCGGTATGGACTGATATTGATACAGTAGTCATTGAAAATAATACCTTTTTCAATGTTAATATGTGCGCTATCCAGATCGAGAATGGTGCCGCAAATTATCTTCGCTTCAATCATAATACCTTGGTTAATATTGGTCGTGCTTTCACTTCAACTACCAATGTCTGGTGGAGAGAAGCTTACTTCACGAATTTGCTGTTTGTCAATACCTGGTGGCATGGTGAAGGTTATTGTGATTATAGTGTACAATATCAACCAGGTCGTGACCCAAGGGCATATACCACGGGCATCTTTACAATTAATGATATGCCGTCGAGATATGGGACCAACAAAGGGCGTCGTATCCTATTTTCCAATACAGCCGCCTATCTAGATCCGTATTTTACAGAACATTATGGAGATACGATCAGGTTTCAGCCTTATGTGAATGCTATCACGGATTCGTTCTTTACTACATTCAGTCCGGCCAACGGTGGCCAGATGGTTATTAAAGATACGACCTGGCTTAGTACAAAACCAGCATTCACCAATGATCCTAATACTCCAGCTCAATTAGAGGCAATGTGGAATCACATCACGGCCTCCAGAGGTTATCAGTATTATGGAACCGGAGTCCAGGCTAAGCCTTATTATTATGCTTTGCCGACTGATCCGGTCACTGGTGATACCCTTTGGGCAGAACCAAGCTGGCCTTTACCTGAGAATTTCACTTATAGCAATGATCTGACAACGCAAAGTACCGATGGTCTGCCGCTGGGTGATTTGCGCTGGTTCCCAGCCGCCAAAGCGACTTTTGAAGCGAATAAAGATTCCTACGTAAATGCTATCGAATGGATGCCGGGTGAAAGAATCATAATAAAACCTATATGGGAAGAACAAGCCGAAGCCGGGACTGTAAGTGGAACTGCCGCTGTTGAACCTTTTACCGGTGAGGCGTGGTACACCTTACAAGGCGGCACGAGTGTCGAATGGACCTTCAATTCTACTTATGCCGGGCATATTGATATGAAGATGAAAGCCAGAGCCGATGGGCAAAACATTGGTTTTGACTTTATTCTCAATGGCAAAAATATCGTTGATGCCGCTCGTAAGTGGGGTCAATTTGTGGTCTGGACTGGTTCTGGTGATCCTTCAACCTTCTGGACCGGTAAAAGTACCACTGAATTTTATGAAGCTTTCTATGCTTTTGCTGATCTGCATAGTTTTGGCAGTCTTGACGAGATTGGCGTAGTAGCCGGTGAAAACACCCTGAAGCTACAATATTCCTGGAATCCAATTTCCTTTCAGTGGATTGAGCTATATGAAGCCGGGACAACAAACTTGATTGCAAGATTAGTACCTTCAGCCGCGGTTAATAATGGTGCTACTCCCGGTGGCATTGGCGATTGGGTACCTCAGGGATTTAACTCGGTCGCCTTAGGAACAAATGGAACGGTTACTTTCAGTCTACCTAGTTTAGATGCTGGTCGCTATCAAGTGCGGGTGTTCTATCAAAACGCTGGAGCTGCCCAATCCGGTAAAGTACTGGTTGATGGTGTGGAAGCGACGACCTTCTCATTTGCCAGTCAACCGGCTGGTACCGGGTTAGACGTTATAACTGATCTTTTTGATTTGACGGCTGGTACCCATACCTTGGCTATTTCCGGTAGTGGTGCAAAAGTTGACTGGATACAGCTACTTAATGAATCCAGAATTTCGGGTATCAAGAAGGTAACTGTTCTGGATGGATTCTCGCTTTCGCAGAACTATCCGAATCCGTTCAACCCGACTACTATGATTCGCTTTGAGTTGGGCAAACCTTCTAATGTCAGATTGACAGTCTATAACCTGTTAGGTCAAAGAGTCGCTACATTGGTCAATGGTCATATGAGCCAGGGTGCTCATATTATTCAGTTTGATGCCAGTCATTTGGCGTCAGGCATTTATTTCTATGCGATTCAAGCCGGTGAATTTAAAGAAGTAAGACGGATGTTGCTCCTTAAATAGGACTGCGACCGATTAGTTGGAATGAATAGAGTAGCCGGCAGGACGAAAAAATACCTGCCGGCTCTCTTTTTTCGGATGCAGTTAGTGAATTAGGAAAGTTTATGAATAGACGTGAATTTAATAAAATGTTGCTGTGCGCGGTAGGTTCGCTGGCACTACCTAAAATTGACCTCTTCGGTTCTAAACTTGAACAAGCACCGCCACTGCATTTTCCACGCTATCGAGGATTTAACCTTCTGGCTAAATTCAGTAACTGGGAACCCAGAAGTAAATTCGACGAAGAAGATTTCGAGATTATGGCGGAGTTGGGATTCGATTTTGCGCGAATTCCGATGTCCTACTGGTGCTGGTCTTCTAAAGATGACTGGTACCGCATTGATGAAGATGTTTTAAAAGATATAGACGAAGTAATCGAGTTCGGGAAGCAGTACAATATTCACATTAATCTGAATTTGCATCGCATTCCGGGGTATTGCATTAATGGACGCGATCAGGAACCGATGGACCTCTACGAAGATACGCCCGAAAGAATGCAAAAGGCACTGGAAGCGGCTATTTTTCACTGGAAAATGTTTGCTAAGCGCTATAAAGGCATCCCAAATTCTCAGCTCAGTTTTGATTTAATTAATGAACCGCCGCATACCAAAGAAGAAACGCGTCACGTAGAAGTCGTCACGGCTTTGGTTAATGGGATTCGCGAGGAAGACCCACATCGGTTGATCGTGGCTGATGGGAAAGACGTTGGTCGCACGCCGATCTTTGGCATTGCTGATTTTNNATGGCATTGCTGATTTGGGAGTTGTTCAAAGTACGCGCGGCTATGATCCAATGAGCGTCAGCCATTATAAAGCGAATTGGGTACCGAAAGAATCCTATCAGACTTTCAAGAAACCAACCTGGCCGCTTAAAGGCGATGATGGCACCATCTGGGATAAAGCAATGCTGAAATCTCAGTTAATTGATCCCTGGATGCCATTAGTAGCAAAGGGAGTTCCAGTTCACGTCGGAGAGTGGGGCTGTTATAATCAAACGCCGCATGATGTAGCTCTGCGCTGGATGCGTGATTTGTTATCACTGTGGCAAGAAGTCGGCTGGGGGTACGCTCTTTGGAATCTAAAAGGTGATTTTGGGATTCTCGATAGTAAACGCAAAGATGTGAAATACGAGAAATATAAAGGACATGATCTCGATCGCAAGATGCTGGAGCTCTTAAAGGAATTTTGAGTGCGCTATGGAGGCTGTAAGATTCCAATAATTAAAAACTTGAAAATCAGGAATGATATAAAAACTCGGTCCATTATATTGCTTATAATTATCAGAAATAAATGAGGAATTANNCCTGCCGAGTGTATTCTGGATATTTCTCAAAAAAAGGTCTTAACAAATCAATGAATAGTTTAGAAGAAATAGTCAAATCTAAAAGGAGAATCAAAAGATGAGTCCGCTATATAAGATTATGTTACTTTTTATCGTTTCGTTAGCAATCGCGCAACCATCGCGAGCTAAGGATAACTACAAGAATTTCAAATTGGCGATCTACTGTCCAGCGCGCGATGTGCAAAGAATGGCTGATTTAAATTGGCTGGAAAAGAACTTCAACCTGCTCGATAAATACCTTGATATTGATAAAGTTTACCTTGAGACTTATCGCGGTCAGACGTTGGTTGATAAAGAGACTATTTCAAAAGTCAAAAAATTTTTCAAAGAACGCGGTATTCAGACTTCTGGTGGAATTACCTATGTCTGGAACGATGATCAGCAATTTTTATCGTTTTGTATTACTAATCCAGATCAGCGTAAAAGAATGCAAGAGGTTGCCGAATATACCGCCAGTATGTTTGACGAAATTATGCTGGATGATTTCTGGTTTCTAAACACTAAAACGGAGTCTGACATTCAAGCCAAAGGTAACCAAAGCTGGACGGATTTCCGTTTGGAGCAAGCGGCGGAAGCCTCTCAAAAACTGATTATTGACCCGGCGAAGAAGGTCAATCCTAAGGTAAAAATAATCATCAAGTATCCGAACTGGTACGATCATTTTCAACACTGTGGATTTAATCTGGAGAAGCAGCCGACTCAATTTGATCTGATCTATACGGGCACGGAAACCAGAGACCCGGTTTATACACATCAGCATTTACAAGCCTATGAGAGTTATGCCATTATGCGCTATTTTGAAAATATTGCGCCCGGACGGAATGGTGGCGGCTGGGTGGACCCTTTTAATCGTCGCACACTCGATCGTTATGCGGAACAAATCAACATGACATTGTTTGCCAAAGCCCGAGAATTGACCCTATTTTGCTTTGGGGCGTTGCTGGAAGCAATTCCTCAGGAAGATGGCTCGTTCAGACCTTTGAGTCCGGTTGCGCCAGTCGCCGGATATAATCTGGATAAAATTGACTGTTTTCTAGGGAAATTAGGTCAGCCGTTCGGCATTAAAACCTATAAGCCTTACCATTCCTCCGGTGAAGATTTCCTTCCCAATTACATTGGTATGCTGGGAATTCCGATGGAAATTACTCCTGATTTTCCGGCGAATGATGAGATTATTTTCCTGACCGAACAGGCTAGCTTCGATGCTAAGATTGTTGAGAAAATCAAGAATCAACTGATTAAAGGTAAAGACGTGGTCATCACTTCCGGACTTTATCGTGCGCTCCAGGGGAAAGGCATCGAGGATATCGTCGAATTAGAGTACACTGATAAGAAAGCGTTAGTGCATAGATTTTACGACTGGCAGAATGTCTTTATAGCCGAAAATGATATTCTGATTCCTCAAATTCGCTATGCTACCAATGATTCCTGGGAACTAATTACTGCGCTCGATAGCGGCAATGGCTATCCAATCTTCCATCAAGCCAGTTACGCTAACGGCAAACTTTATGTGCTGACTATTCCGGATAACTTCAGCGAATTGTACGAATTACCTCGCGAAGTTTTGACAATCATCAAAAGGGTAATGATGAAGAATTTCTTCGTTTACACCGATAGTCCCAGCAGTGTGAGCCTGATGGTCTATGACAACAATACCTTTATCATTTATTCCTTCAAAGACCATAATACGGATGTAAATATTGTCCTGGATAATAAATTCAGTAAAGTCACTGATCTTCTTGCCAATCGAGAATTAACCGGCTATAAAGAAAACAACAAATTAGTGATCAAGACTGCAATCGGGCCGCATTCTTATCGGGTGTTCAGAGCTGAATAATGATTATCAATAAAAATTAATCAATAGGAGAATGTTATGATGAGAATACCGTACATTTTTGGCATTACCGTTTTACTAATTTTTATGGTTTCCTGCCAATCTGGATCAAAGGCGGTGGATGCCTTTGAGCAAAATGAAAAGCTTGGCAGAGGAGTAAATATCTTAGGCTACGATCCGATCTGGGATTCGTTCGAGAAGGCGCGTTTCAAGGCGCACCATTTTAAACTCATTCGGGAGGCGGGCTTCAACACCGTCCGAATTAATTTGCATCCTTTTCGGCATATGGATTCGACGACCTTTGAATTACGAGAGGATTGGTGGAAAGTTCTGGATTGGGCGGTGGAAAATGCGTTGGCTAACGACCTGATGGTCATTCTCGATATGCACGAATATTACGCTATGGCTGACGATCCAGTCAGTCGTAAGGATATGTGGCTGGCATTCTGGAAGCAGGTTGCCGAACGTTACCAAGACAGTTCGGATGATGTGCTTTTTGAGTTGTTAAATGAACCCAATGGCAAACTTAACAGTGAATTGTGGAATGATTTCCTATTGGAAGGTTTAGCGGTGGTTCGCAATTCCAATCCCCATCGGACGGTCATCATTGGTCCGGCACAATACAACCAAATCAATCAGTTAGATAGTTTAATATTGCCGGAAAAGGATCGTAATATCATCGTGACGATTCATTATTATTCGCCGATGGACTTTACTCATCAAGGAGCTTCCTGGGCAGGTCGGGCTGACTTACGAGATGTGCGCTGGCTGGGTACTGCCGAAGAAAAACAGGCCATTATGGACGATTTCGCCAAAGCTCAAAACTGGTCAAAAAAACACAACCGCCCCTTGTTTCTCGGCGAGTTTGGTGTCTATGATAAAGCCGATATGGAGTCTCGAACTAAATATCTTTCGTTTGTGACCAGGACGGTGGAAAATTTAGGATGGAGTTGGGCATATTGGCAGTTTGACAGTGATTTTATCCTTTATGATATTGATAATGAACATTGGATTGAGCCGGTTTTGAAAGCCTTGATACCCAAAACTACCGATGTTAATTGAGGTATTGGAATGGCAATAATCATTTGGAGAATTATAAAGTAAGGGTGGATGATAACTTGAATAAATATCGTCACTTAATAATTTACTGCATAATTATAATAATCTTGATAGGATGTGCTACACAAATGAATTCAGATAAAGAAATGTTATTAAAAGAACTTGAATTTGCTCTAAAAAATGAATTTTTAGATGTCTGGTATCCGGCGGCTCTCGATACAGTTTATGGTGGTTTTCTGAGTGACTTTACGTTTGACTGGCGGCCAGAAGGGCAACAGAATAAGATGATTGTAACCCAGAGTCGGCAAGTCTGGACGGCTTCGCGGGCCGCAATGTTTTATCAAGATGATAAATATCGCAAAATTGCCGAACATGGATTTAATTTTCTAAGAGATAAAATGTGGGATAAGACCTATGGCGGCTTTTATCAATTGCGGGATCGTCAGGGGAATTTAATTCCCTATGGAGATGGTCTTCATAAAGTGGCTTATGGCAATGCTTTCGCAATCTATGCGCTGGCTACTTATTATGAAGCTTTTGGCGATACTTCTGCTCTTGATCTGGCGCGCCAAACTTTTGCTTGGCTCGAAAAACATAATCATGATTCGCAGTACAAAGGCTATGTTGATGCCACCAATCTGGACGGTTCCTGGATAATGTGGCATCCGACTGGTAAAACCAATCGCGATATAACCGAGACAGTTTTGAAGGACTATAATTCTTCAATTCACCTGCTGGAGGCATTTACTCAACTCTACAAAGTATGGCCGGATAGTCTCGTGCGCGAACGCCTACTGGAAATGCTGACTCTGGTCAGGGACACTTTTGTCAATAAAAAAGGTTATCTGAATATGTATTTTACGAGAGACTGGCAACCACTATCGGTATATGACTTTTCCGCCGAGCCGCAGGAAGCCGACTATTTTTTTGATCATGTTTCTTTCGGTCATGACGTCGAGACTGCCTATTTGCTTTTGGAAGCGGAACATATTCTCGGTAAAAAATCCTATTCTGTGACTTTACCAGTTGCCCGAGCGCTGGTTGACCACGCTCTCGAGAATGGCTGGGATCAAGACAATGGCGGTTTGTATTATCAGGGCTACTACTTCGACGATTCAGATACGATTACGATTTTTGATGATACTAAGGAATGGTGGGTACAAGCTGAAGCCTTAAATGCCTTTTTGTTGATGGCTAAACTTTTCCCGCAAGATCAGAAATACTACGATGCCTTCCGGAAACAGTGGGAATACATCCAACGCTACCTTATTGATCACCAGCACGGCGGCTGGTATTCAAAAGGTCTGGATAAAAGTCCCGAGCGCGCCAAAGGTCCTAAAGGATACGACTGGAAAGTCAATTATCATGAAACCCGCGCTTTAATAAACTGTATCCAGATGTTAAAAGATGAACATGAACTATTAAAGTAACTTAAGGATGGATTAATTATGAAGAAATTATTTCGATTTTATATTGTTTTGATAATTATCGTATCCTTGGCTTTTTCTCAAGAAAAAAATAAAGTAGATTTGTCAACTGGGGCAAATTTTATCGCAACGAAAACTTACTCGGCAGAAGAAGACGCCCGTATCCTGAAACTCTTCGAAGGATTGCGCGTGGCTGATGTCTCGGATGGAATGGATATGGTAGGCTTGCCGGGCGTCGGACTGGTTGATCCGGCGATTCATGCTGATTGGCTTGATCTGGAAGACCTATCGCATCAAATTCGCGGCATTGCCGTCACGGCGCGCTATGTTCCCACACAACGTCCTGACCGACCGCAAGCCGGTGAAAAATTTCAGGAATGGGAAGGGAATTTTTATAATGTTTATTCGCCTGAAACTTTTGCCGAGTTGATTCGACCCGGCTCGGTAATTGTGCTCGACGATGTTGAGGAAAAGGATATTGGCACCATAGGCTCTTACAATATCTTAGCTTGGCATAAAAGTGGGGCGGTCGGAGTTGTCACCGATGCCTGTGCGCGTGATACTGATGAAATTGCCAAGGAGAAAGTGCCTTTATATTTAAGAAAAAAGGGGCGCGGCATCAGACCAGGGCGTAATGAGCTGGAATCGGTTAATCGTCCGGTTGTCATTGGCGGAGTTTTGGTTTGTCCGGGCGATGTAGTAGTAGCCGATGGCGACGGTGTGATTGTAGTCCCTCGCAATGTTGCTGAGCAAGTTGCCAGATATGCGCGGGAAATTTTGGTGAAAGATAAAGCTAGTCGAAAGGATTTATATAAAAGCCTCGGTCGGCCTCTGGATAAGACTGTCGAATAAAATGCAAAAATCGCCAGTAAATGAAAGAGTTTAATGAAAATCGGGAATTTTTATGCGATTAAAATTAATTGATATCGTTATAATTCTTCTGTACCTGTCCTTTACAATTGTCATCGGGCTGGTTCTTAAAAAGCGGGCACAGGAAAATAAAACCGCCTATTTATTAGGCGGCAATAAATTGCCTTGGTATATGCTTGGAATATCGAATGCATCCGGTATGTTTGATATTTCCGGGACAATGTGGCTGGTGACACTGATGTTCGTTTATGGGCTTAAATCAATCTGGATTCCCTGGCTCTGGCCGGTTTTTAATCAGATATTTTTAATGGTATATTTGTCAGCCTGGCTAAGGCGCTCAAATGTCACGACAGGCGCAGAATGGATTGGAACGCGTTTTGGTTCTGGCCGAGATGCGACCCTTTCCCATAATATCGTAGTAGTTTTCGCTTTACTGAGTTGTCTCGGATTTTTAGCCTACGGCTTTATCGGTTTGGGAAAATTTATGGAAATTTTTATCCCGTGGGAAGTAGTATCCAATTATGTGCCTTTTAGCGTTCCAGACAAATTTGTCCCCCATTTGTACGGGATTGTTTTTACGACGTTCAGTGTTTTTTATACCATTCTGGGGGGAATGGTCAGTATCGTCTGGGCAGATGTGATTCAGTATTGTATTATGGGAGTCTCTGCAATCGTAATTGGAATAATTGCTATGCGGGCGCTTTCGATCCATCCCCTGATAGTACCGGAAGGCTGGATGAGTCCCTTTTTCGGTTGGGAATTGAATATGGATTGGAGTGGCATTATTGCCGAAGTCAATGATAAGATCGCCAGCGACGGCTACTCGCTTTTTATGATTTTCTTTATGATGATGCTGTTCAAGGGTATTTTAGTTAGCGCGGCTGGCCCGGCGCCGAATTACGATATGCAGAAAATTTTGGCGACTCGTTCACCCAAAGAAGCTGGAATGATGAGCGGTTTTGTTTCGGTGATTCTGAATCCGATTCGTTATATAATGATTACTGGATTTGCCGTGTTGGGCATTATTTATTACGATCGTTTGGATTTAATTGTCGGTGGACGTCTGGATTTCGAGCAAATTTTACCTTCGGCGATCAGTGAATTTGTTCCGATTGGTTTTACTGGTCTGATGCTGGCGGGACTATTGGCGGCGTTTATCGGCACTTTTGCTGGAACGCTGAACGCCGCACAAGCTTACATTGTCAACGACATTTACCTGAAATATATGCGTCCCAAAGCAACCAACCGCCAGGTGTCATCAGTGACATATATATCCGGTATTGGAATCGTCGTCATTAGCATCATTTTTGGAATGTTTGCTCTGGACATCAATAGTATTTTGCAATGGATTGTTTCGGCTTTATGGGGTAGTTATGTTGTTTCCAATGTTTTGAAGTGGTACTGGTGGCGATTCAATGGCTATGGTTATTTCTGGGGAATGGTAGCTGGGATTATTCCGGCATTGATTTTTCCTCAAATTTTCGATACCTTGGATTTGTATTATTTTCCACTGATTTTATTAATCTCACTGGCAGGGGCGCTGATTGGAACCTACCGTCATCCACCAACAGATGAGGCGGTATTGAAAAAATTTTATAAAACAGTGCGTCCCTGGGGTTTCTGGAAACCCATTCATGAGAAAGTGGTAGCTGAAGATCCCAACTTTGTCAATCGAAGTTCCTGGAAGCGGGATTTACTGAATGTACTGATCGGAATTATCTGGCAGACGACCTTAGTGGCTTTGCCAATTTATTTTGTGCTGAAAAAGTTTGGTAATGCCGGGATTTGTTTATTGATAATTATAGTGACCTCCATCTTTTTGAAGAAAAATTGGTACGATAAAATGGAAGATGATTAATTTTGAAGAAATCTTTATAATTGGCAAATCGAGATAGAATATGAAAAATGATGCAATTGCAAATTGGCGTCAGCAGGTTAGTCGCAATTTATACGAAAATATAATTCCGTTCTGGATGACATATTCAATTGATCGTCGGAATGGTGGATTTTATGGTCGGATTACCAACGATTTACAGGTGGATAAAACCGCACCGCGCAGTGTGGTGCTGATTGCTCGGATATTATGGACTTTCTCGGCGCTTTTTAGATTTGATAAGGATACTCGGCATCTCGAAATGGCTCACCGGGCGTATAATTATCTGACTAAATATTTCAGCGATAGTAAATATGGTGGAGTTTACTGGTTAGTGGCGCCTGGTGGCGAAGTCCTTGAAGATAAGAAAAAAATTTATGGACAGGCTTTTGCCATTTATGGTCTCAGTGAATATTATGCGTCTTCCGGTGAAAAAGCGGCTCTTGAAATGGCGCACCAGATTTTTCAGTTGATTGAAAAATATTGTCATGATGCGATCAATGGAGGCTATTACGAAGCCACTAACCGTGACTGGTCGGAGACTCAAGATCTGCGGCTAAGTGCGGTTGATTTAAACGAAAAAAAGTCAATGAATTCTCATCTTCACTTACTGGAGGCTTTGACTAATCTCCTACGGGTCAGTTCCGATAGTTTAGTGCGGGCTCGTCTGCAGGAATTGGTAGAATGCCACCTGAGATACATTCTCAATCCGGTAAATAATCATTTATATTTATTTTTCGATGAAAAATGGAACCCCCGCTTGAATGGCGTTTCATTTGGGCATGATATCGAAGCCAGCTGGTTAATCACAGAATCCGCCGAAGTCCTTGGTGATGATAAAATTCAGGCGCGGGTTAAATCAGCCGTCCATAAAATTGTAGCGGCGGTAATTGCCGAAGGCTTTAATCAGCATAATGCTCTACCTGTGGCTAATGATATGGCCGGAAGTTTATCAGCCAATAACTTTGAGTGGTGGCAACAAGCGGAAGCGCTTGTCGGTCTGATTAATGCCTACCAGCTCTATGGTGATTCATCCTATTTGGATAGAGCCTGTCGCCTCTGGGATTTCATTGATAAATATTTTGTGGATTGGCAACGGGGCGAATGGTATTATGAAATTTCCGCCGAAGGGATTCCGAATCCCGCTAAGCCTAAGGTCAGCGAATGGAAATGCTGTTACCATAATACCCGTGCTTGCCTGGAAGTCCTAAAACGCACTGCTCAACTCATTAATTGAAGAGAATAACAAATTGAAGAAACCCAGTGAAAATGAATTCAAAAGCAGTTTAAATAAATTACTAACCGATCAAGACGCTTGGCTCAATTTGCCTAATCAGGCGTGTCCTTCACAAAATGGGATTTATCAAAGGTATCAGCATCCGGTCCTAACCGCTAAACATGTTCCGATTAACTGGCGATTCGATCTGAATTATGCAACTAATCCGTTTCTGATGGAGCGTTTAGGAATCAATGCCATTTTTAATTGTGGTGCAATCAAGTTCAACGATAAATATTGTCTGGTAGCGCGGGTGGAGGGACTCGACCGCAAGTCGTTTTTCGCAGTCGCCGAAAGTCCGAACGGCGTTGATCATTTTAAATTCTGGGAATATCCGATAATTATGCCCGAAACCGAAATTCCAGACACGAATGTCTATGATATGCGGCTGACCCGTCATGCCGATGGCTGGATTTATGGTGTGTTCTGTACGGAGCGCAAGGATCCTAACGTTCCGGAGTATGATACTTCTACGGCGGTGGCGCAAGCCGGAATTGCTCGCACTCATGATTTGAAAAAATGGGAACGGCTTCCGGATTTGCAAACGATGTCGAGACAGCAGAGAAATGTGGTTCTGCATCCGGAATTTTTCGACGGCAAGTATGCTTTTTACACGCGACCACAAGATGATTTTATTCTGGCGGGAACAGGCGGCGGGATTGCCTGGGGACTGGCTGATAATATCGAGAAAGCAATTATTGATGAAGAAATCATTATTGACAGGCGAGTTTATCATACGATTAACGAAGTGAAAAATGGCGAGGGACCAGCGCCGCTCAAAACCGCCGAAGGTTGGTTACATCTGGCGCATGGTGTTCGCAATACCGCGGCCGGTTTGCGTTACGTCTTGTATATGTTTCTGACGGATTTGAATGAACCCTGGCGGATAATCCATAAACCAGGTGGTTATTTTCTGGCTCCGGAAGGAGAGGAGCTCATCGGAGATGTCTCCAATGTAGTTTTTAGTAACGGATGGATCGCCGATCCGAACGGGCGCATATTCATTTATTACGGATCATCGGATACCCGAACTCACGTTGTGACGACCACGATTGAAAGGCTTCTGGATTATGTGAAAAATACTCCGGAAGACGGACTTAGATCGGCGAAATGTGTCGAACAAAGAGTGGCACTAATTAATCACAATCGGAATATCATTGATAACTTTAAAAAATGATTGTCTGTTCTATGAACATTAAGTTTTAATCGGGGAATCTTGGAGGGTATTATCATGAAGAAATCCATTTTGATTATAATGCTATCAACGATATCGCTATTTGGACAGATCCCCGGTTTTACGGATGATTTTGAAGACGGTTCGCTGGATACATTGTGGAATGATTCTCTAATGACTCTCTGGCATAGCGACTGGTATCCGGATATTTTCAAT